>JGI20214J51088_10002379_pt1 | contig 12511 bp, 9 predicted proteins | sample WetSurMetagenome_FD_51088 | JGI IMG/M metagenome (IMG submission 51088)
CAGGGCCGCCAGGATGCCGATGATGGTGATCGCGATCAGGAGCTCGATGAGAGTGAAGCCGCTCCGTTCGATTCGCATTGGCGCTCGTCCTTCCCTTTCCCGTTCCCGCTTCGACCGTCCCCTTTCAGCCCCTTACAAAAAGGGGCGGCCCGGAGATCATCCGGGCCGCCCGCGCGTGGGACTTGCNTNCGCTCAGCTATTAGGAGCCGGAGACGCCGGCCCGGGGACCGCGGATGAAGGACCCGTTGTAGTTGACGATGTCCTTGTCGAAGTCGACCGCGGCCGAAATCGTGTACAGCCCGGCCTCCGGGGTCGAGGTGTTGTACGTCCAGGACTCGACGGTCTTGTCGCGGCCGTAGGACGCGATCACGAAGTCGTCGGTCGCGGCGCCGCTGATGCCGTACACGGTCACGGCCGCGCCGGTGTACACCTTGAAGTTCGTGCCCCACTGGTCCTTGAGCGGGAGGACCTTGACGTACATGGGCGACAGGGCGGTCTTCAGCGTGGTGCTGATGTCGCCGTTGTTCGCCGGGGGCGTCGCTTTGTCGGTGAGGTAGTCCGTGAGGTACGTTGCGATCGACTGCAGGTCTTTCTGCGTACCGCGGATCTTGGCCTTCTGCATGGCCGTCATGGCGTTCGGGACCAACAGGGCCGCCAGGATCCCGATGATCGCAACAACGATCAGCAGCTCGATGAGGGTGAAGCCTTTCTGTCTCTTGATCATTTGAAAACCTCCTGAGAATTCCTTGCGGTTGCCTTTTTGGTTCCTACAAGGTGCCTTTATTATTTCGTGGCACTGTTACTTATGCAAACAGTGTGCCAATTTCTAAAAGCAAGCAAACTATTTATATTGAATAACTTAAAAACTCGATGCACTTTGAAATGCCAATAAATGGCGACAATTTTTGGTCTGGCGTGACATTATTTGTCATCTTTCGGGCGAGACCTGGCCGACCTTGCGCTCATCGGTGACGTCGGAGCGCTTGAACGGCTTGATCTGGTACTTGTCCATCAGATAGCGCAGGGATCGGTAGCTCAGCCCCAGCAAATCGGCCATTTTCCGCATGTTGCCGCCCGACGTCTGGCCCGCCTCCTGGAGGTAGCGCCGCGAGATCTGGTCGAGATGCTCCTCGAGCTTGAACCCCGGCTTGAGGGCGACGGAGTCGCTGTCCTTGGGCCGCGCCCCGGCGATCTCCGCCGGCAGGCAGCTCGCGGTCAGCGTCTCCCGCTCCTCCACGGCCACCATGCGCTCGATCGCGTTCTCGAGCTCCCGGACGTTGCCCGGCCAGGGATACGCCTCGAGCAGGCTCACGACCTCCGGGGTCAGGCGCTTCATCTTCCGGCCCATGCGCTCGCAGTGCTTCTGGAGGAAATGGGAGAGGAGGAGGGGGATATCCTCGACCCGTTTGCGCAGGGGGGGGATTTCGAAGGAGATGACGTTCAGCCGGTAGAAGAGCTCCTCGCGGAACTTGCCCTCCTCGATCCGTTTCTTGAGGTCCTGGTTGGTGGCGGCGATGATCCGGACGTCGACCGGNATCTCGTCCGTGCCGCCGACGCGCCGGATCCGCCGCTCNTGGAGGACGCGGAAGAGCTTCACCTGAGTCCAGGGCGACATCTCGCCCACCTCGTCGAGGAACATCGTCCCCAGATGGGCGGTCTCGAACATGCCCTTCTTGTCGGACACGGCCCCGGTGAACGAGCCCCTCATGTGCCCGAAGAGCTCGCTCTCGAGGAGGTTCTCGGGCAGGGCCGCGCAGTTGACCGAGACGAAGGCCGCGTCGCGGCGCCGGCTGAGGGCGTGGATGGCCCGGGCGGCCATCTCCTTGCCCGTGCCGCTCTCGCCCGTGACGAGCACGGTGGACTCGGTCGTGGCGACGCGCTCGATGAGGCCGAAGATGTCGCGCATGCCCTTGCTCTTGCCGATCATGTTCTCGAAGCTCGCCTCGGCGTGGAACGTCTTCTTGAGGAGGATGTTCTCCTCGCGCAGCCGCCGGCTCTCCAGGCCGTGGGCCACCAGGATCTTGAGCTCCTCGATGTCGAAGGGCTTCATGACGTAGTCGAGCGCCCCGATCCGGAGCGCGTCGACGGCCTGCTTGACGCTTCCGAAAGCGGTGATCATGATCACGGGCGCCAAGGGGTTGCGCTGGATGGCCCGCTTCAAGACGTCCATCCCGTCCACCTGGGGCATCTTGATGTCGCAGATCAGGACGTCGAAGTCGCCCTGATCGACGAGCTCGAGGGCCTTGGGCGTGCCGGGGTTGGTCTTGACCGCGTAGCCTTCTTTCCTGAAGACGACGCTCAGGAGCTCGAGGAGGCTCTTCTCGTCGTCGATGATGAGCACGGTTTCCATGGTCATTACTCCTTGGCGTGGACGGCGGGCGGCCGCGGGGGAAAGGACAGGGCGATCACGGTCCCGCCATCCGGCTCGGAGTCGATGCGGATCTCGCCGCCGTAGTCGTCCACGATCTGGCGGACGACCGACATCCCGAGCCCCTGGCCGCCTTCGAACTGGGAATAGAACGGCTCGAACATCCGGACCTGCTCCTCGGCGGTCATGCCCTTGCCCGAGTCGGCGACCCGGATGTCCAGGCGGCCCCGGACGCCGCGGCCGACGTCGACGGCGAGCGTCCCTCCCGCGGGCATGGCCTTGAGGGCGTTCCGGAACAGGTTCCAAAAGACCTGCTTGAACTGGTTCGGGCTGCCGAAGAATTCGATCCGCTCCGCNTCCGGCCGGACGTCGAAGACGACGCCGTCGGTCATTTCGCCGCTCATCCGGAGCATGGTCCCCGTCTCGCGGGCGACTTCGGCTACGTCAAAGGCCATGACCACGTCCTTGCCCGGGGAGGCCAGGTTCAGGAACTGGTCGATGGACTGGGAGACGCGCCGGGATTCGCTGACGACGATGCTCATCAGGCGGGACTGCTCCTCGGTCAGCGACAGCTCGCTCTTGAGGACCTGGACCGAGCCGGAGATCGCGGCCAGGGGATTGCGGATCTCATGGGCGATGATGGCCGACATCCGGCCCGCGGCCGCCTGGCGCTCCTTGATCTCGAGATCGTGCTGGGCGGCGGCCAGCGCGCCGCGCGTCCGGCTCAGGTTCGCGCCCAGGGTGTTGATGAGCAGGGCCATGACGAAGAACAGCGTCCAGGCGGTGAAGATCGTGTAGAGGACGTAGCCCGCAGAGAGGTCCGGGGCCAGGTCTTTGTGGAAGTACGGGATCAGGCCGTAGTACATGCCGTCGGCCAGGACCCCGAAGAAGACGGCCGCCAGGGCCGCGCTCAGGTAAGCCGGGCGCGTTCCCAGGACGAGGCTCGCCCCGGCGATGACGAAGACGTAGAGGAAGTACATATTCCCGTTCACCCCGCCCGAGACGTACACCAGGATCGAGGTGATGAGCAGGTCGAAGACGATCTGGAGGTAGGCCTGGAACCGGATGTGGGCGTTCCAGCGGAACAGGGCCAGGTAGACCAGGCTGAGGAGATACGTGGCCAGGATGAGGGCGTAGAAGGGCTCGAGGGGCAGGAACGAGACGGTCGAGAACTGGATGATGATCGCGGCCACCGAAAGCGTGGTGGCGATGATAAGCCGGGCGAAGATCAGCGTCCGGAGGCCGCGTCGCTCGGGAGTCATTGGATCTGGGCCATCAGGCTGAAGATGGGCAGGTACATCGACATGATGAGCGATCCGGTGATCCCGCCGACGAAGACGATCATGATCGGTTCGAGCATCGACAGGAGGGCGCCCACCGTCGCCGAGACCTCGTCGTCGTAGAAGTCGGCCAGCTTGTTGAGCAGCGAGTCCAGGGTGCCCGTGGCCTCGCCGACGTTGACCATCTGGCACATCATGAAGGGGAACCGCCCCGTGGACCGGAAAGCGTCGGTCAGGCTCCGGCCTTCGGAAACCTGCTTGCGGACGTCGAAGACGCTCTTCTCGATGAGCGCGTTGCCCGCCGTCGAAGACGTGATCCGGAGAGCTTCGAGCATCGAAACGCCTCCCGAGAGGAGCGTGCTGAGCGTCCGGACGACGCGCGAGATCGCCACTTTGGACGAGAGCTTGCCCATGATCGGAAGGCGGAGCGCGATCCGGTCCGTCACCCACCTGCCCTGGGACGTCTTTCGGTAATAGCGGAAGAGGAAGATGGCCACGATGATGCCCAGGAAGATGAAGAGAATGTAGCTCTGGATGAATTTGCTGAGGTTGATGACGCCCTGGGTCAGGCCGGGGAGCGAGGCCCCGAGGTCGGCGAAGATCGAGGCGAAGATCGGGATGACCTTCCAGAGGAGGAAGATCGCGACCATCAAAGCGAAGGAGATGATGGCCGAGGGATAGATCATGGCCTGCTTGACCTGGCCGCGGAGCTTGACCGAGCGCTCGATGTATTCGGCCAGCCGCTGGAGCATGGTGTCGAGAGAGCCGCTCTGCTCGCCCGAGGCGATCAGGTTGCAGTACAGGTCGTCGAAGACCTTGGGAAACTTGCGCTTGGCCTGGTTCAAGCTCGATCCCGCCTCGACGTCCTCCCGGACGCTGGAAATAACCCGCTTGAAATAGCGGTTGTTCGTCTGTTCGGCCAGGATGTTCAGGCTCTGGATGAGAGGCAGCTCGGCGTCGATGAGGACGGACAGCTGGCGGCTGTAGATGGCCAGCTCCTTGAGCTTGACCTTCTCCCGCTTGAAGCCCGGGATCGTCAGGCCCGCCGACTTGGGCGTAACCGCCGAGACGGCGATCTGCTCGCGCTTGAGCGCCCGGGCGACCTCCTCGGGCGAGTTGGCGACCCGCTCTCCGCGGACCGCGTCACCGTATCGATTCCTGCCTTTCCAGACATAGACGGCCATGCGCGCCTCCTACCTTTTCATGCCCGCGGCCGCCCGCGGGCCGACGGCGAGCGAATTCGGCCGGAAGGCTTCCTTGCGCTGGATGATGTCCGTCAGCTCCTCGGGGAAGGAGGTCACGGACATCGCCGTCTCGAGCGTGATCAGCTTGTTGAAATAGAGCTGGGACAGGGACTGGTTGAAGGTCTGCATCCCGTACTTCTCCTGCCCGAGCTGCATCGCGGAGTAGATCTGGTGGAGCTTGTTCTCCCGGATGAGATTCCGGATGGCCGCGTTGGGTATGAGGATCTCCATGGCCAGAACCCGTCCCTTGCCGTCGGCCCGGGGCAGGAGCGCCTGGGTCAGAACGGCCTCCAGGCTCATGGAGAGCACGATCCGGGACTGCGCCTGGTACTGGGGCGGGAAGATGTCGATGATCCGGGAGATGGTCTCCGCGGCCGAGTTCGTGTGGAGGGTGGAGAACGTGAGGTGGCCGGTCTCGGCCACGCGGAGGGTCGCCTCGACGGTCTCCAGGTCGCGCATCTCGCCGACGAGGACGACGTCGGGGTCCTCGCGCAGGACCGAGCGAAGCGCGGAGTTGTAGGACAGCGTGTCGGCGAAGAGCTCGCGCTGGTTGACCAGGGCCTTCTTAGGGGTGAAGTAGTACTCGATCGGGTCCTCGACGGTGACGATATGGACGCTCCGCTCGGTGTTGATGTGGTCGATCATGCAGGCCAGCGTCGTCGACTTGCCGCAGCCCGTCGGCCCGGTGACGAGGATGAGCCCCCGGGGGAGGTAGCAGAGCTGGGCGATGCGCTGGGGGATCCCGAGCTTTTGGAAGCTCCACATCGAGGGCAGGAAGCGGCGGATGGCCGCGGCCACGGCCCCTTTCTGCATGAAGATGTTGGCCCGGAAGCGGCCGAGGTCCTTGATGCCGAACGAGAAGTCGAGCTCGAGCTTGTCCTCGAACTGCTTCTTCTGCTTGTCCGTCAGGATGCTGTAGACGAGCTGCTTGGTGTCGGTCGGCGTGAGCGGGGCCATGTCCATCGACCGCAGCTCGCCATAGACCCGAAGCCGGGGCGGGATGTAGGTCGTGATGTGGAGGTCGGACGCGTCGGACTCGACCGCCATTTGAAGCAGGTCCTGGATGGTGCAGGTCATGGGAAACTCCTAGTCTTTCACCGTCTCGCGGAGGACTTCCTCGATGCTGGTGATGCCGGCCTTGATCTTGATCAAGCCGCTCCGGCGCAGGGAGAACATCCCTTGCTCGATGCTCTTTCGCTTGATCTCCTTGGCCTGCGCCCGGGCCAGGATCATCTCCCGGATGGGCGCCGTGACCTCGAGGACTTCGAACAGGCCCGTCCGGCCCTTGTAGCCGGTGTTGTTGCAGGCCTCGCAGCCCCGCGCCTGGACGGGGACGACGGTCTCGGCTTCCTCGGGGGTGAAGCCGATGTCGAGCAGGGCCTTGGCCGGGATCTTCTGGGGCGCGGAGCAGCGCTTGCACAGCTTCCGGACCAGCCGCTGAGCCACGATCTGGATCACGGAGTCGGCGATGAGGAACGGCTCGACGTCCATGTTCATCAACCGGTGGACGGTGCTGGCCGAGTCGTTGGTGTGGACCGTGGAGAAGACGAGGTGGCCGGTCAGAGCGGCCTTGATGGCGATGTCCACGGTCTCGAGGTCGCGGATCTCGCCGACGAGCATGATGTCCGGATCCTGGCGAAGGAAGGCGCGCAGGGCCGCGGCGAAGTTGAGGTTGATCTCGTCGCGGATGTTGACTTGGTTGATGCCCGGCATATAGAACTCGACCGGGTCCTCGGCGGTCATGATGTTCTTCTCCATCGCGTTCAGCGTGGAGATGGCCGAATATAGCGTGTTCGTCTTGCCGCTGCCCGTGGGCCCGGTGACCAGGACGATGCCCCACGGCCGGCTGATCGCCCGGCGGAAGGTCTCGAGCGTCTCGGGCTCGAAGCCGAGCTGGGTGAGGTCGATCTTGAGCATGTCCCGGTCCAGGATCCGGGCGACGATCTTCTCGCCGAAGATCGTGGGCAGGTCCGAGACGCGCATGTCCACTTCCTTGCGCGTGGCCTTGTCCATCCGGATGGCCATCTTGATCCGGCCGTCCTGGGGCAGGCGCTTCTCGGCGATGTTCATGTTGGACATGATCTTGATGCGCGACGTCACGGGATCCTTGAACTTCATGGGCAGGTTCATGGTCTCGTAAAGCACGCCGTCGATCCGGTACCGGACGCGGAANGAGCGCTCGTAGGGCTCGAAGTGGACGTCGCTCGCTCCCTTCTTGATGGCCTCGACGAGGATGTTGTTGACCAGGGTGATGATCGGGGCTTCGTCCTCGATCGGGGCCCCTTCCTCCTCGGCCGGCTCCTCGTCCACTTCCTCGACGATCGTGACCTTCGAATCGTCGGCCAGGGCGATGTCCTCGACGGTCTTCTTCGGCCGGAGGGCGCTCGCGCCGCCGTAGTATTTCCGGATGGCGTTCGTGATGCCGTTCTCGGAGGCGATGACGGGCTGGATGCTGAGCCCCGTCCGGAAGCGGATATCCTCGATGATGTCGAGATCTGTCGGATCCACCATGGCCAGGGTCAGGAAGGACCGGATCCGGTGGATCGGCATGATCATGTAACGCTTGGCCGCGTCGGCCTGGATGAGGCTGATGACGTCGGGGTAGACCTCGAACTGGTCGAGGTCGATGTAGGGGTAGCCGAGCTGGCGGCTCAGGCCCTGGGCCATCTCCTCGGCCGAAAGGAAGCCCTGGGAAATGATGGCGCTCGCGAGGGAGACATCGTGCTTTTTCTGGAACTCCTGGGCGGATTTCAGCTGTTCCTGGGACAGGATCTTTTCGCGGATCAGAATTTCGCCGATCGTCGAGCCCATGAGCTTTCCTCTCTTGCCTATCCCCTTGCCGTAATAAACCTATTCCAACTGACAAATATTGTCAATAAGTTGCCCCTATTTGTAATAGACGCTCCGGACACGGGATTTTCTCTCCTCGAAGCCGGCAATGACGAAATTGTTGCGCTCATCAGGCCCATATCATCTTCCGCTGCTATCAAGGGGTCAATCGCCAAGGAGGAGGAGAGGGGAGGTGATTTTATATCCCCGTATATCCCCCCTAAAGGCTAGTTGCCATTTTTTGTCATAATTCGTGGAGAGCGAAGCAAGGCGATCCCTCCCTTGCCGCAAAGTGTCATTTTCTCAGTCATCCCGAGGCCTTGCCGAGAGACCCCGGTTTGTGTGCACGGTGGGCACAAAGCTAACCTAATATATACAGACTTCTACGAATTGACGCGCATCCGATTGAGCGATATCCTTTTTGGCAAAGGAGCATCCAGCATGAAAACTCGAAGAAACTTCCTGAAAGGCTCGTTGGCCGTCGCGGGCGTGGCGTTCGTCGGGACCGCGGCGCGGGCCCAGGCCTCCGGCAAGTTCCCACCCGGCTTGATCTATACGAAGGACGCGCCCGGCCGATGGGCGGGTAGAGAAGGCACGCACGTTCCCAAGCCTTCGCTCGAAGGTGGAACGCTGAAGATCCAGACCCCCCACGGGATGAGCGAGAAACACTACATCGTCAAGCACACGGTGATGACACCCGATGGGAAGCTGATCGGCGAGAAGACGTTCGCCCCGACCGATACGGTGGCCGAATCCTCTTACGCTCTGCCCGCCGGTTTCAAGGGCGCGCTTTGGATCGCGAGTTTCTGCAACATCCACGATCTCTGGGTGACGGAATTCACGGTTTAATTGTCGTTGCGAGGAGGGCGACGCCGCAAAGCGGAGGAGCCCGACGGGGCAACCCCGGGGACAAGCCATGTCATCCCGAACAAAGTGAGGGCCCTCCTCTTTCTCGGAGAAATAATCGAGAATTAAGGAATTATGTATATCGTCCCCCTAATTGACCCCGCGGCCGTGCCAAGGCCGTTGGCTAGTTAATTAATAAACGTTAGAAAGATATTTTGACAATCGCCTTAACTCCAATTATCATTGCCACATAGAATCCTCAAGACAGGAGTGTGGCCATGAAATTCATCACCGCGGCGATACTGATGCTGGCTCTCTTGGGCATGTCTCCGGGACAGGGAACCGGCTCCCCCTCGAATCCGGCCGGAGCGGTCCAGGATAAAGCCGTCCCGGCCGCGGGCGCGAAGACGTTCGAACCGACCTGGGAGTCCCTGGCCCGGTGGGAGATGCCCCAATGGTACGAGGACGCGGTCTTCGGGATCTATTGGCACTGGGGGCCGTATTCCGTGGCCGGCTATGGATACAGCTGCTGGTACGGGAGCAGCATGTATCAGCCGAACGCCGGGCCCGACTATCGGGGCGGCGACTGCTACAAATACCACCTGGCGACCTACGGCGATCCGTTCACCAAGTTCGGCTACAAGGATTTCATCCCCCTGCTGACCGCGGCCAAATGGGACCCGGACGGATGGGCCAGGCTCTTCAAGGACATCGGGGCGGACTTCGCCGGCCCCTGCGCGGAGCACCACGACAATTTCGCGATGTGGGATTCCAAGGTCACGATGTGGAATTCCATGCAGATGGGCCCCCATCGGGACATCACCGGGGACATCGCCGCGTCCCTGAAGGCGCAAAGCGTCCGGTTCATCGTCACGTTCCACAACAACGGCTGCAACAACTGGAATTATTTCAACGGAGCGCGGCGGGGCTGCCCCGAGGGCGTCGAAGCCAACAACGTCGACTACTNCGGGCTCTACGGCGAGCCCCACGACTCCCCCGGCGCCCGCCACCGGATGTCCCTCAAGTTCTACCAGAAGGCCATGGAGGTCGTCGACAAGTACAACCCCCAGATGATCTGGCTCGAGGGCTGCATGGACAAGGAGATCATCTCGGACTACATGCCCAAGCTCATGGCCCATTACTTCACCAAGAACGCGGCGCTCGGCCAGGGCGTCGTCGTGACGCACAAGAACAAGGAGCTGCCGCTCGAGTGCTCCCCTCTCGACTTCGAGGGCGGCGGCATGAAGGAGCCGGACCCGCGCCGGTGGCAGACCGACGAGCCCTTGCCCGGCTGCTCCTGGGCCTACGAGTGGACCATCAAGATGACGCCCGAGGACATCGAGAAGAACGCCGACAAGCTCGTGGACCGCATCGTCGACCGCGCGGCCAAGAACGGGGTCACGATGCTCAGCATCGGCCCCCGGGCCGACGGAACGATCCCCGAGTACCAGATCGAGATGCTGAAGAAGCTGGGCGCTTGGATGAAGATCAACAAGGAAGCCCTCTCGGGAGCCAAGCCGGCCTCCCTCATTCCTGGCGGCTTGGACATCTGGAAGGCGGGGACGATCCGGTTCCTAGAGAAGGGGGACTTTCTCTATGCCGTCGAGCTGAACATGCCCGCGGCGCACGAAGTCATCCCGGGCCTCAAGCTGGCCCCGGGGGCCGAGATCCGGATGCTCGGCCTCGCAAGGCCTATCGCCTGGCGCCAGGACGGCAATGACGTGGTGATCGACCCGATCCCCGACAATCTGCCGGGCGCCTATGCCTGGGCGTTCAAGATCAAGAAGTCCGACGTGGTCAGTTGAGGGACTGAAACGCCCCGGCTTCATTCTTCGAACAGGATGACGTTGTAGCCGTCTTCGCTCAGGAGCTGGGCGATGCGGAGGCTGGCCTCCCGGTCCTTGGCTTTGACCCGCACCCGAAAGTATGTCCGCGACGCCGTCACGTACGAGGACACCACGACGTCCTGGTATTTAGGGCGCAGCCTCCGTTCCAGATCGCGGGCGTTACTAGCGGAGATGAACGAGCCGACCTGGACGAAGTACCGGGGATTCGGGAGCGGGTCGGCCGTCGCGAGGCCGTCCAGGATGTCGAGCCGGACCGGGACCACACCCCGGCCCACCATGTCGATCGTGGAGGCCGCGGCGTAGGACAGGTCGATGATCCGTTGGCCGACGAACGGCCCCCGGTCGTTGATGCGGACGGCGACGGTCCGGCCGTTGTCCAAATTGGTGACCATCACCCAAGTGCCGAAAGGCAGCGTCTTGTGGGCCGCCGTCATCTCGTACATGTCGTAAATTTCGCGATTCGACGTCCGGCGGCCGTGAAAATCCCCGCCATACCAGGACGCGAGTCCGCTCAGGGCATGCCCTCCCCCCGATCCTGGAGGAGGGAGCATCCGCACGCACGCGGTCAGAAGGGCCAGCCCCACGAGGAGCAGGGGAAAGAGCGGCCTCCCTTTTCCCGATAAGGGGCGGCCGGCCTCAGGCGCTCCGGCCGAGGAGGACGGGAAACCCAACCGACTTTGGAGCCGCGAGTCGTCCTCCTGTGTTGTCTGCACCCACATCCCCCGGATCAATGACGCGGTCCAAGAGAGGTTAAGGCGAAGGCCATGTCAATCCTTGAACGCGAACCCTTTTTCCCGGAAGAGCCGCAGGCAAGCGGCGACGACGGCCGGATCGTAAAGGACGCCTTTGTCGTTTTCGATCTCCCGGAGGGCGGCATCGATTCCCAGGGCCGGACGATACGGCCGGTGGGAGGCGATCGCTTCGATGACATCGGATACGGCGAGGATCCGCGATTCGAGGAGGATGTCCTCCCCCTTCAATTTCCGCGGATAACCGGATCCGTCCATCCGTTCGTGGTGCTGGAGGATTATCTGGGCGAGAGGCCAGCCGAATTCGATTCCGGCGAGGATATCGTAGCCGCTTTGGGCATGGGATTGGATCATCTCGTATTCGATTTTCGAAAGACGGGTCGGCTTGCTCAGGATCTCCGCGGGCACGGCCAGCTTCCCGATGTCGTGGATCTGGCCGGCCACCCGGATTCCATTCACCCGTTGCGGAGCGAGTCCCATGTCCTGGGCGATGGCTCGCGCCAGGTCCGCCACCCGCCTTTGGTGCCCGGCCGTATAGGGATCCCGCATCTCCGAGACCGCGGACAGGACCTGAATGACTCCGCCGAGGGCGTTTCGTAGATCCTTGAGAGTCTGCTGGAGGCTGGATTCGGCCTTTTGGCGTTCGCTGATGTCGCTTATGAAATTCAATGTCGCGGGCTTGCCTTCCCAGGTGATGAGGACCGCGTCGATCTCGGCCCACCTGGTGCTCCCGTCTTTGCCGAGGACCCTGAATGCATATCGGGGCAGAGACGTATCGCCTTCAATGCGCCTCGAATACCGCTCGCTTATCATCTGCCTATCATCGGGATGAACGAACTCGATGAAGGGCAGGGACCGCAGTTCCCGCTCCGAATACCCGGTTAATTCGATCGCCTTGCGATTGGCGAATTTCAGCCTGCCATCCTGGGCGATGAGGATCATTTCGGCGGCGTTTTCCACGAGAATCCGGTATTTCTCTTCGCTCTCCCGCAGCGACTTCTCCGCCAGCTTGAGCGCGGTGATATCTTGGTTGACGCCATAGGTCTTCACGGTGCGTCCGTGTTCGTCCTTGACGATGAAGAAGCGCACCGTCATGACGCCGCCCTCTCCGTCGGCATAAAGAATGCGGTGTTCAATCTGACGGCTGTAGCTCGGATCGGCGGATTCGATAGCCGCGCGGGTCTCCATCCCCACGAGGGCCGCATCGTCGGGATGACAAAACCTTCGCGCATATTCGGCCGAGGACATCTGGTAGCCGCCGACCTCGGCGGCCGTCGTCCGGAAGATCCCGTAGAAGTTATCGTTGAACGTGAACAGATCCTGGCCGATGTCATACATCCAATGGCCG
>JGI20214J51088_10002380_pt1 | contig 12502 bp, 11 predicted proteins | sample WetSurMetagenome_FD_51088 | JGI IMG/M metagenome (IMG submission 51088)
AAACTATCAATAAACAATGATGCGATTTTTATGGAGTTGATCATAATATTTTTCGCATAACCGGGATGAATATTTTTTCCAAAAAACTTTATAACAACTGCATCAGCAGAGAAGGTTTCTGTTTCAAGTTCGCCTTTGCTTGAGCCATCAATTGTGTAGGCATACTTAGCACCAAGTTTTTTTAAATCAATTTTCTCTGTTCCTCTTCCAACCTCTTCATCGGGAGTAAAACAAATTTTTATATCTCCGTGTTTAATTTCTGGATGAGTTAACAGATAATTAACTGCATCTATAATTTCTGAAACACCCGCTTTGTTATCAGCGCCAAGCAAAGTTGAACCGTCTGTAGTGATAATATCAAATCCGATCATATTTTTTAAATCCGGATTGTCATCAACAGAAATAACCCCACCTCCGTTTTCAAGTATGATATCACCACCCTGATAATTTTTTCTAATCACAGGTTTGACATCTTTTCCGCTTACAGCCGGAGAAGTATCAACGTGTGCAATAAATGCAATCGGGTCAACTTTTTTATTAGTATTGGATGGAAGTGTTGCCATTACATAACCCCAACTATCCATGTGGGCATCTTTTAATCCCATTGTCAATAATTCTTCAGCGAGGATTTTTGAAAGAATTTTTTGTTTTTCAGAACTGGGAAAAGATGTTGAGTCTTCATCAGATTGAGTATCGTATTTTACATAGTTAAGAAATTTTTCTACGCAGATGAACTTGTATTTTGAATCGAACATAATAACCTCAAAAGTTTAATGAATTAAAAAATTCGTTTATTATCTAATAACCTCTTCTTAAAACTTTATCCATATCAGACTTAATCATAATCTGAACAAGATCCTCAAATTTTGTTTTAGCTTTCCAACCTAATAGTTTTTTTGCTTTTGTCGGATCACCAATTAACAAATCAACTTCTGTCGGACGATAGTAATTTGGATCAACTGTTACAATGGTATTTCCTTTTTTTAGTTTAGTTGCAAAATCATATTTATAAAACTTAGAATTCTTACTAAAGTTTATTAGTGATTTTGCTTTTTCAAAATCAATCTTGCTGACAACTCCTTTTTCGTTTATCCCTTTGCCTTTCCATTCAAGATCGATTCCAAGATTCTTAAATGTCAACTCTACAAATTCCTTCACTGCATTTGTTTGTCCTGTTGCAAGAACAAAATCTTCAGCTTTTTTATATTGAAGTATTCGCCACATTCCTTCGCAATATTCCGGTGCGTAACCCCAATCTCTTTGTGAGTGCAGATTACCGAGAGATAAATTTGATTGCAAGCCGGCAGCAATTCTGGATGCAGCGCGTGTAATTTTTCTCGTTACAAATGTTTCACCTCTTTTAGGTGATTCGTGATTGAATAAAATGCCGTTACAGGCAAACAGATCATACGCCTCACGGTAATTTACAATAATCCAATAGCCATAAAGTTTTGCAACTCCATAAGGTGAACGAGGATAAAAAGAAGTTTTTTCATTTTGGGGAACTTCCTGTACTTTTCCAAAAAGTTCTGAGGTAGATGCCTGATAGAATTTTACTTTTTTTAATCCAACTTCACGAATCGCATCAAGAAATCTTAGCGTTCCAAGTGCATCAACTTGCCCGGTGTAATCCGGAATTTCAAATGAAACTTTAACGTGACTTTGTGCCGCAAGATTATATATCTCATCAGGTTGAATTTTTTCTAACAAGCGATTTAAATTACTTGTATCAACAAGATCACCGTAATGGAGAAACATTTTTTTATTAAGTATCTCAGGATTTTCATAAAGATGATCAATTCTTCCTGTATTAAAAGAACTGCTTCTGCGAATTATTCCGTGCACTTCATAACCTTTTTCAAGAAGGATTTCGGTAAGATAACTTCCGTCTTGTCCCGTAATACCTGTGATTAAAGCTCGTTTCATTATTATGCCTATAAATATTTTTCTCTAAAGAAATTATAAGTTTTAATAATTCCTTCTTTCAATTCTGTTCTATATTCCCAACCAAGCGAATTTATTCTGCTAACATCCATTAATTTTCGTGGGGTGCCATCTGGTTTGGATGAATCGTAAATAATGTTTCCATTAAATCCAGATATCTCTGCTATAAGTTTGGCAAGATCAGAAATTGAAATGTCTTTACCTGTACCAACATTTAAATGTGTAATTCCATTTTCATAAAGATCTTTTGCATCAATGTTTTCCATCATAAAAACAATAGCGTTTGCAAGATCTTCTACATACATAAATTCGCGTAATGGTTTACCTGATCCCCAAATAGTAACTGATTCTTTTCCATCAACTTTTGCTTTGTGAAATTTTCTGATCAAAGCCGGAAGTACATGAGAAGTTTCTAAATTAAAGTTGTCATTTGGTCCATAAAGATTTGTTGGCATCGCTGAGATGTAATTACAACCGTACTGTCTGTAATAACTTTCACATAATTTAATCCCGGTAATCTTTGCAATAGCATAAGGCTCATTCGTAAACTCAAGCGTATCGCTAAGCAGATATTCTTCCTTCAAAGGTTGGGGTGCAAGCTTTGGGTAAATGCAGGAACTTCCAAGAAATAAAACTTTTTCAACTTTGTTTAAATATGAAGCGTGAATAAGATTAGCTTCAATCATTAAATTATCATAAAGAAATTCTGCACGATAGGTATTGTTTGCAAGTATTCCACCAACTTTAGCTGCTGCAATTATCACAATCTCTGGCTTTGATTCATAAAAGAATTTCTCCACAGCAAATTGATTTCGCAAATCAAGTTCCGAAAGCTCTTTGTGAATTAAATTTTTGTATCCACGATTTTGAAGTTCTCTAAAAATTGCTGAGCCAACCATTCCTGTATGACCGGCGAGATATATTTTTTTAAGCTGTAATTCTTTCATTAAAAATTATAATCCATAATAAACAGAGAAATAAAATTCATTTAATCTTGTATCAAGATAACTTAAATCATCTTGTTGAACTGATGAATTGGTTGTTTGAAAACTAAATTTAGCAAAAAGTTCGTGGGTGTATTCATATTTAATTTCAGCACCCAGATAAGAATAATTTTTTCTTAATCCAAATAAAAACGGCGGTTGAGGTTGGATATTATATTGTTGTTGTACATTTCCATCTTCTCCCTTTCGAATGTATTGTCCCCACAAAGTTGCCTGCAATCCACGAAGGAAACGATAATTTAGTGAAGTATATATTAAATCAGCATTATGTCCCATCCAATGACCGAGCAGGTAACCACCACTTTTGTAATCTTTGCTCTGGATATAATGATGATAAACGAATGGATAAATTTTTGTGTACTCAATTTTTGCAGTGAGATTTTCAATTGGCAAATCCGTAACTGAACCGCCAAGTGTAAATCCAAGTTGGTTTCTCTGTTTATATGAATCAAATAGTCCGCTCAAGGTTATTTCATCAATAAACAAAGTTCCATAAAGATGAGTATTCTTTACTTGTCCTTTTGAACTTACTCCAAAAAAGAATTGTGCATTACCACCCGCAGCATTTACTTGTCTGCTGAGCTGATGATCAGCTAATCTAAAAAACATAATCGGCATAAGGTATAAAAGTTCAAGTTCATCATCATAGACTATTGATTCCCCAACTGATAAATCTAAACCTGATATCGGAGTAATTATTAAAGAATGAGATGCTATAAATTTGTTCCGAAAAGAAAAACTAATTGTTCCTGCACTATTATAAAAAAATGAATTTGAATCGGGAATATCAGAAGATAGCCAGCCGTGGATATAATTAAACTTTAACCAATCAACGGGTTTAATATCTAACCTTATAAATCCATAAGAAGGTGATTTTTGTGAAAGGACAAGTAATCCGCTTTCTCCATATCCCCACTCATGAAAATCTTTTCCGACAGAAATTGATCCCCAATTCCAATCTGCAGCAAGTACAGCAGTTAATCCGCTATATTCCATTTTACTGGATGAATAATTTGCAATATTTTCATCAGTCCGTGCATCAACTCCGGTTACAGGTGTAAAGTTTTTATGCTTGTCAATCGTGCTTCCATTTTCTGAGTTATCTCTAAAATCAAACCTGAAGCCGAGGTATTTATCGATGTAGCCATAAGTATAAATCCCATTCCAGAAATGTGTTAATTTTTCACTATCACGAGATCCAATTTTGAATCCTAATATTGGACTAAAATTCATACTAAAAAGGTTGTCCTGATAGCTAAATAGTCTTAATCTGTCTCCTTCATCATAGCCAAGCAATGTTAAATGAACTGAATCTATTTCAGCATTGCTGAGAATATTAAACTCGTGTTTAAAGTCTTTGCTTAAAAAATCCAGTTCTTCTTTTTCTAGTGATGTTAGTTGTGTTGATTTTTCTGATGCTTCTAAAAGTTTTTGTGCAATGTATTTTCTGCTTACTGGTCTTATTTGATCATCAAACACAAGAATAGATTTTTGACTTAACCTCGATAGAAACACATAAACATCTCTGTGTAATGGCTCATAAACCACTTGTGCAAAAGCAAGCGGACTTAGAACCAAAATCAAAAATATTTTCTTAAACATTAATTTCTCTTACTGATTAAAGAACTTCTTAAAAGTTTCTACAACATAAACCAATTGTTCGTCACTCAATTCGGGATAAATTGGTAACGCAAGTGATTTGTCTGCTGAAAATTCAGTAATTGGGAAATCACCTTTTTTATGTCCAAGATCTTTAAAACATTCCTGCAAATGAAATGGAACCGGATAATAAATTTCTGTTCCAATTTCATTCTTAGTTAAGAACTCTCTTAACTCATCTCGTTTATCAACACGGACAATATATTGATTATAGATGTGATAATTTTTAACGCCTGATTTTTCATAAACAGCTTTTGGAAGCAGAACTTTGTTATTTGCATCAAAATTAGTTTTACCTGTACCTTCTGCTAACCCTGCTTTAACAAAAAGTTGCGTGTATCTATTTGCATTATGTCTTCTCTTTTCAGACCAGTTATTCAGATGAGGAAGTTTAACTCTTAGCACCGCAGCTTGTAAAGCATCAATTCTAAAATTTCCACCAATAACTTTGTGATAATATTTGGGTTCGCCGCCGTGTACTCTTTTAATTGTAAGAATTTTTGCAAGATCATCATTGTTTGTTGTAACCAAACCTCCATCGCCGTAGCATCCTAAGTTTTTACTTGGAAAAAATGAAAAGCATCCAATGTCTCCAATCGTTCCAACAAATCTTCCGTCTTTGTATTGAACTCCAATTGCCTGCGCTGCGTCCTCAATTACAATTATGTTATGAACTTTAGCAATTTTAACTATTTCATCCATATCTGTGCTCTGCCCGTAAAGATGAACAGGGATGACGGCTTTTGTATTTGAAGTAATTTTCTTTTCAAAATCTCTTGGATCCATATTAAATGTAACTGCATCATTTTCTACAAGAACAGGAGTGGCATTTAATCTTGATACAACTCCCGCTGTTGCAAAGAATGAATATGTTGGAACAATAACTTCATCGCCGGGTTTGATATCAATCGCCATTAAAGCTAAAAGTAAAGCATCTGTGCCGGATGAAACGCCGAGTGCATGTTTGCAGCCAAGATAATTGCAAAAATCTTTTTCCATTCCGGATACTTCGGGACCTAAAATAAAGTATTGAGATTCTGCGATTTTGATTATTGCTTCATCAAGTTCCTTTTTTAGTGATTGATATTGCGGCTTAAGATCTAATAGTGGTACGCGCATGCCAAATCCTTTATATAATATTTAATAGATAAAATCTTTTTGAATGTTCTTAAAATATTGAGCTTTTAAATCTTTTTCAGATACAATTGGATTGTTAATTTTCCAATCAATATTTAAATCAGGATCATTAAAAATTATTGCCCGCTCGTGTTCTTTGCTGTAATGTGCTGTACATTTATAAGAAAAAATTGCCTCATCAGACAGAACAGAAAAACCGTGCGCAAATCCAGGAGGTATCCAAAGTTGAGTGTGATTTTCTTCTGATAGCTCATATGAAAAATGTTTACCAAAAGTCGGCGAGCCGAACCGGATATCCACAGCAACATCAAGAACTTTCCCAAAAATAACCTGGCTAAGTTTTCCCTGAGTCTTATCACCAATTTGATAATGTAACCCCCTAATTGTTGATTTTTTAGATTTAGAAATGTTATCCTGAATAAAATAAAAATCAATACCAGATTTATGATAATGTTCCGCATTAAAGCTTTCATAAAAATAACCTCTATCATCGCCAAATACTTTTGGCTTGATAATAAGCAGGCCATCAAATTCTGTTTTAACTATCTCCAATAGAATTATCCTTCCTTTAAGATTTTTTCCAGATAATTACGATACAATGACTTGGGAATTGAATTAACCAGTTGAACAAACTGATCTTTGTTAATAAATTCTTTGTTGTAAGCAATCTCCTCAATACAGGCAACTTTCAATCCCTGCCTGTCTTCAATTACTCCAAAAAAGTTTGATGCTTGGAGCAGAGCCTCAGGAGTTCCTGTGTCAAGCCAGGCTATTCCTCTACCGATTTTTTCGACTCTTAACTGCTTGCGATTTAAGTACTCTTTGTTAACATCCGTAATTTCTAACTCACCACGAACAGATGGTTTAAGATTTTTCGAGATGCTCACTACTTCATTATTGAAAATGTAAAGTCCCGGCACAGCATAAAGAGATTTGGGGTTTTTAGGTTTTTCTTCAATTGATAAAACGTTTCCCTCTTTATCAAACTCTACAATACCGTAACGTTCAGGATCATTAACCTGGTAGCCAAATATTGTTGCGCCAACATTTTTTTGAATTCCTTCATAGAAAAAGGTCAAATCCCCATAAAAAATGTTATCCCCTAAAATAAGGCAAACATCATCACTATCTATAAACTTTTCGCCGATTATAAATGCTTCGGCAATTCCGTTTGGCGCTACTTGAACAGCATAGCTAATATTCATTCCAATCGAATTGCCGTTGTTAAACAATTGCCTGTATAACGGAATAGTTTCTTCGTTAGAAATGATCAAAACATCTTTAATGCCGCCAAGCATTAATATTGAAAGCGGATAATAGATAAGTGGTTTATCATAAATAAGTGCTAATTGTTTGCTGTAAACTTTTGTAATTGGATAAAGCCTTGAACCCGATCCACCAGCTAAAATGATCCCTTTTACATTTTTTTTTGTATTCACCGGTTAAACTTTTAATTATTAAATAATGATGTAAATATAAAAAGATTCCTTTAACTAATCCCGATATTATAATGGAGAAGTAATTATGTGATTGAAAAACAAAGCAAAATTACAGTAGAGTTCCTCTTAAAATGAAAAGTGCAAGTGAGAAGTAAATTACCACTCCGATTACATCAACCATTGTTGCAACTAAAGGCGCGGATGAAGTTGCTGGATCTAATCCAAATTTTTTAAGAATAAATGGTAACATTGAGCCGGAAACTGTACCCCACAAAACCACTCCTATTAGTGAAAGACTAACTGTTGCTCCAATTAAAAACCAATGTTCTCCATAAACATTTGATGCTGCTTCCCAAATGGTTATCCTTAAAAAACCAATAACAGCAAGACCGATTCCAAGTGCTAATCCGGTATACAATTCTCTTTTAAAAACAATAAACCAATCTTTTAACGTGACTTCCCCAAGTGATAAAGCTCGAATTACCAGGGTAGCTGCCTGAGATCCTGAGTTACCGCCGCTTGAAATAATTAAGGGGATAAATAACGTTAATACTATCGCCCGACTAATTTCATCTTCAAAAAAAGCCATCGCGGAAGCCGTAAACATTTCTCCGATAAAAAGAATGGCTAACCAACTTCCCCTTTTCCTAATCATATCATACAATGGGATGTCTGCGTACGAATCTTCTAAAACCTGAATAGCTGCGAGTTTATGTATATCTTCTGTTGCTTCTTCTTCTGCAACATCAAAAACATCATCAACAGTTACAATGCCAATTAAAATTCCTGCCCGATCAACTACAGGCAAAGCAACTCTATCGTACTTTTTAAAAGCTTCAACAGCTGTTTCCTGATCATCAAACACATGAAGTGCTACAAAGTTTTTATCCATCAAATCTGCAACTGTTTGGGTTAATGGAGCTAAAAGGAATTCTCTAATTTTCACATCGTCAATTAATTTTCCTTTATCATCAACAACATAAACAATATTTAATGTTTCTTTATTTTTTCCATACTCACGAATGTAATCAAGAGTTTGCAGGATTGTGGATGATGGTTTGATGGCAATGTAATCTGGTGTCATCAATCTTCCAACAGAATTTTCTGGATACCCGAGCAATGTCACAGCAACTTTTCTTTCATCGGGTGAAAGTAATTGAATTAGCTGTTTCGCAGCAACAGAAGGAAGTTCTTCAAATAAAGCAGTTCGATCATCAGGATCCATTTCGTTCAGAATTACGGCGCTTTCTTCTCTACCCATAAGTTTCAACAATTCCATTTGAGTATCAAAATCCATATACTCAAAAGTATCAGCAGCTAATTCTTTGGAAAGTAAACGAAATATAATTACTCTGTCTTTTTCCGGAAGATCAACAAGAAGTTCGGCAATATCGGCAGGAGTCCAATCAACAAGGATTTCTTTTAAGATACCAAGCTGTCTCTCTTCAATAAGAGACTGGATTTCTGGTTGTAATAATCTGCTTAGCATCTGAAAATCCTTATTTTAGCGAAAACAATTTGTTTTTACATTTTATAGATTTGTATAGTTTTTTTGGCTTGCAAAAAATAATTGTATTAAGTTCAAAACTCAATTGGCAATTTAGGAATTACATTACAAAATAAAAATTATGCTCAATTTAATTGTTGATGAAAATATTGCTTTTGCCCGTGATGCTTTTATGCAGTTTGGAAATGTAACCTTACTGCCGGGAAGGGAAATCAATAATGCAGTTTTACATAACACTGATATACTTATTGTCCGCTCAATCACGAATGTGAATGAAGAACTTCTTAAAAACACTCCGGTTAAGTTTGTTGGTACAGCAACAATTGGCACTGACCACATTAATCTAGATTATCTTAAAATAAATAATATCACATTTGCGGATGCTAAAGGCTGTAATGCGTTTTCTGTTGCTGAATATGTTATGGCTGCGTTATTTAATCTTGCAGTTAAGTTTGATTTTTCATTGAAAGATAAATCCATTGGAATTGTGGGTGTCGGAAATGTTGGAAGTAAAGTTGCCGGATTTGCAGAGGCACTTGGAATGAAGGTTTTATTGAACGACCCTCCATTGCAGAGAAATGGTAACACAAGAAAATTTGTTGATTTGAATGAGATTTTCTCTGCTGATATAATTACACTTCACGTTCCGTTAAACTTAAATGGGATTGATAAAACTTTTCATCTAATTGATAAAGAAAAGTTAAGTAGAATTAAAGACAAAGCTATACTTATCAATACTTCGCGCGGTGCTGTTGTCAATAATATAGATTTGCATGATGCTATAGATAAGAAAAATTTAAAAGTGGTTTTAGATGTTTGGGAAAATGAACCAACTGTGGATATTGAGTTAGTAAACGAAGTTCATATTGGCACACCGCACATTGCAGGTTATTCTTTAGAGGGAAAAATAAATGGCACACAAATGATTTATAATTCGCTCTGTGAGTTTCTAAATGCCCAAAAAACTTTTTCCTTTGATAACGATCCTCCAATTAATTCAAATAAACTCTTTGGTATGAATTATAAAATTGAATTGAGTTTAGAAAAACTGATCTCCGGCATTTATTCTATTCAAGAAGATGATAAAAGAATGAGGGAAATGTTGAATATGAACATAGAAGAGAGAATAAAATATTTTGATTCACTGAGAAAAAATTATCCAATTAGAAGAGAGTTTAATAATTATTCAGTCAAATCAACCAATCTATCCGAAGAAGTAAAAAGCATTTTAGAAAAATTGCGATTTAATATAACTACTTAGAATCTGAATGAAGTTTAAACTCAATTGGGATTATCATTTGCACTTTCATTCTTTTCCCTTTTTGTATACCGGGTTTAAATCGAGTGTAGTAAACAGAAAGTCTTGCATTCTCATCACAGCCAAAACCGATTCCTTCAACCACTTCTGCTGATGAAACTTCACCGGTCTTTTCAATATAAGCAAGGATTTTTACAGTGCCTTCAATTTTCTTGTCTTTGGCTTCCTGTGGATAAACAAGTTTTTTATAAATAGTGTTCATACCACCTATTGGTTCCGGCATAACTTCAACATCTGCAAAGTAAATGCTGTCTTCCTCAATCTTAACTGAAGGCTCTTCAACAGGAGGTAATACAAATTCATCTTCGTTATTACTGTTTTTTTTCTTTTCTTGCTGTTCCTTCCATTTTGCTACCAATTTATCATAGTCTTCTTTTCTAAACTTTCCGATTAAAACATATTCTTGCCCTTCACGCATTCCATCTTCAAAATATGCCTGATCAATTATTACTCCCAATGAATCATATAAAACATAAGGACCAAATCTTTTTCCATTTTCAATAAAATAACTTTCTTTTGTTTTCCCGTTCAAGTAATAAGTTGTTACTCCTCCCTCTACTTTATCATTAACGTAATTTCTTTTTTCTTTCACATTTCCATTTTCCGAAAAAATAATAGTTTCTCCCTGACGTAAATTTTTTTCATAAATAACCACAGTCTCCAAATTTCCATTTGGATAATATGTTTTTACAGTATCTTGTTGTGCAGATACCTCTATAATAAAAAGAAATAAAATTGATAAGAGAATAAACTTCATCGAAACAAACCTGGTAAATTTTTGTGGCAAAAGATAATATTTAATTCTGAGTTATTAGAGGCATAATTAGAGTAATGATAAAAATGATTATGGCAATACCGAAAATGAAATATCCAACTTCAGCATCAAATTGGAGAAGACCGATTTCACTTAATAAATAATGCCAATCGTGATAAACTTTGTTGCCCCCAAGCAAAGGCAATTTTCTTGCTTGTGCGTCAGCGGCATAAACAGAAATGTTAATAAAGTTTTGACCCAGCCATAAAAGTGAAAACTGCACTCCGGTTCTGTAATTATTTCTAAAAAAGTAATAGAATATTATTGATGGCAGGATAATTTGCATCAAAGTTCCGCCAAGAGTGTAGATATATTTTCCAAAGAATTTAAAAAATAAATGCCCTGCTTCGTGAATTACCAAGTCAGCATTATCAATTAAACCATATTCACCACGATTAAAAACCCAATAAATTGCAATTGGCAGAATAATAATAGATGGAATCCATTTTTTAATTTCATCCCAATTAGTCTGTGGTTTAGATTTCTTTAAGCTTTGTTCGATTTCTTTCTTTAATTCATCATCCATAAAATTGCTTAAATAAAAAATGATCTTTAACTTCGCATTAAAATTAACTAATCCAATTCCATCGTTCAACTATTTATTAATAAAAGAGAGACACTCTATGACAAAAAAAGCATTAATAATTCTTAGTGTAATGATTTTAAGTTTCATTTCTGTAGCACAGGATTTTAGAACACCACGTCCAAGTCCCGATGCAAACGTTTCACAATTTGTTGGCGTTACAAAAATTACAATAGATTATAGTAGCCCGGCGGTTAAAGATAGAAAGATTTGGGGCGAGCTTGTTCCATTTGGACAGGTTTGGAGAACAGGCGCAAATGAAGCAACAACAATTTCATTTACAGATGCTGTCAGTGTGAACGGAAATGAACTAGCCGCAGGCACTTATGCAATTCATTGTATTCCAAATGCGAATGAGTGGGAAATAATTTTCAGTAAAGATGTTCCTGTTGATGGAAGTTCTACATTCGACCCGAAAAAAGAAGTATTACATATAAAAGTAAAACCTGAAGAAAATCCTTTTTTAGAGAGAATGACTTTTTTATTTACAGATGCCACGGAAAGCTCTGTCAATGTTAATCTGCTTTGGGAAAATCTTAAAGTTGCATTTAAAGTTGATGTAAAAACTCAGGATCTGACATTACAAAAAGCAAGAGATGCTTTTAAATGGAATCAACTGATGGCGGGCGCAACTTATTGTTTGGAGAGGAACACAAATATAGAAGAAGGATTTAAGTGGATTCAGGCTTCATCTCTTATTAATGAAAACTATTGGAACAAGAGAATACTTGCACAATACTATGCTAAAATGAATAAAAAATCAGAAGCAATCTCTACAATGGAAAACGCAATTGAACTTGGCAGTAAAATGCCAGACGCACCTTTTGATTTTGATAGGATGAAGCAAATGTTAGCTGATTGGAAAAAATAGCTTTAATTAATAATATGCAGTAGGCAATAATATTAATTGTCTATTGCATATTGTAAACTACCTGGCTAATAGTTTATTCATAAAAAACTTTTCTTTTATTTGAACTCAACCGACATTCATCACTGCAGCAATATTCGTTTTCAGCTTTGCACTCGTGGCAACAGACTATAATCTTATCACAATCAAGATTATGACAGTTGATAAAATAAGAAGTTGGCTTATTACA
>JGI20214J51088_10002381_pt1 | contig 12502 bp, 5 predicted proteins | sample WetSurMetagenome_FD_51088 | JGI IMG/M metagenome (IMG submission 51088)
ATGTCGAACTCGATGCTGTGGCTCCCCCCTTCCAGCTGCGGCAGCACCGCGAACACCCTCCGGTCGCGCTCGTCCCACGGAATCGGCGCTCCATCGAGCATGACGGCCTCGGGGAATGATCCTTCGGGAAGCAGGGCGACGAATGTCTGTCCGGAGGTGGCCTGTCCCGAGAAGTCGGCCCTGAAGCCGTCCGGCGCAAGGCGAACCGACTCGAACGAGATCCTGGAAGTCTCTTCGAGGAACTCCCCGTAGTCCTCCGGGAAGATCCAGGCGAAGTGCCGCCTGGCCTCCAGCGAGGCGCAGATGCTGTCCATCCTCGCCCAGGCCCGTCTGTCCCCATCCCCCCACATGGCTCCCGGGTGGCACCCTATCAGCGCGTGCTTCCCCCTGTCGAGGACGGTGGTCAGGAAGGTTGTGGACATCTGCCACGAGTAGTCGGCCCACCAGCAGCTGTTCGTCCCCCAGATGACGGCGCCGGGGAAGGCGTAGCGGGAGAGGTACTGGTCCTTGTAGACCTGTCCGCCCATGGTCTCCGACCACCGGGAGCCGTTGCAGTAGATGACGATTCCAGCCGTGGCTGCAGCCTGGAGTCCGCTCTGGCTGGTCTGGAGCCCCGGGAAGCGCAGCGCCCTCATCCCCTCCACGTCGAGACCGATCAGAGCCCAGTCGGACTCGATGACCGAGAACCTCTCATCATGTTCCTCCGGATCGTACTGGATGAACTCGCTGAAGGGATCCCAGGCCGAATCAGGTGAAGCCGTATGATGATAGCCGTGGCAGCCCAGTCTCACCTGACCCGCCCACGGGTACTCCCCATCCTGAATCGCAGCAAGCCACGCGCGGTAATCGAGAGGCGATCTCGTGGCGATCCGCCACGGCCCGTGCCAGTGCGACCAGCTCCCTTCCATGCCCGGTTCCGGGGACATCGAGTCGCAGTTCACCCCGAAGATCGCATCCGCAAGGATGAGCCAGTCCATGCGGAGAGAGGGATGAGCCTCGAGAAGGGCGATCAGCCATGCGCTCACGTATTCACCGCCGAGGGCGCTCGTCGAGTACGCCCAGACGGTCGTGTCCGGGGGATGTCTGAAGGGGATGTCGTCGATCATCCAGGATGCGCTGCATTCCAGTCCCATGGGATGCGCGGAGAGGAAGAGAGCCGGGATCCTCCCGAGGATCGTGCACTGGACGTGCACCGAGTCCCTGAAGCCACCGTCGATCCTGGAATGCAGGAAGGGGCCCGAGGCGCCTCCCCTGGGCGGCTCGGTGTCGAGGAGCCTGAGGAACATGGGGTGATATCCGCCCGGCAGGTCCGACAGGACGAGGATGCTCCGGGACGGATCCGGGAACACGAACGAGACGGGCTGCCCGTGCCCTTCGGGGAACAGGTCCACGAGCTGGTCCGTGGAGATGCGGAGGACCCCGTGGGTACCGTTCAGCGTGACGTCCCAGTCGTCACCGGCCTGGTTCGAGAAGACGGCCCTGCCACGTCCGGGTATCGAGAACTCGACTTCGAGAGGCATTGTGACATCCACCGCCGGGTCTGCGCCGGTCAGGCCGAAGTCCATCTCGAGACCCCCCCCGGCCAGCCTGAACCGTCCGGTGACCTGGACGGGGAGGATGGCACTCCCGGATCCGCTCCTCAGGCCTGGAGCGGTGAAAACGGCCTCCGAGTCGGAAACGACGTCTATCGAGCCGTCGTACGGGACCAGGCTGCCGCAGCGGAAGGAGCCGAAGTCCCCCCCGCAGAGGAGGTCTTCGCCGCTCGAGCAGATGACGAGAGAGATGACGGAGCCCGCTCTGGTCTCCCCGCAGGCCGAAGCGGCCATCGTCGCTTCGAGCACACCGTTCGAGATCGTCACATCGGAGGGATGGCGGACCGCCTGCGGGGATGCAGCAGACATCGCCGAGGACAGGCATGCGACCAGCCATGCGAGCGTGCGGATGCAGGAGCCCATGTCACTCCGATCCGATGCACGGAGAGATATCCGACTGCACTGCCGCGATACGAGGCGGTCCGGCCGCCGTCCATGCGAGATGGCGGAAGCGCCTCCGGGGTCCGCGGCGGAGATGCCGGCCGGCCCGGCTAGTAGTGCCTCCAGTCGATGGTCCCGTATCCGGCCGTCGCCTCGAATGCGGCCTGCTGGATGCAGAGCCTCCCGGCGGCCGGAAGCGCCGGGTCGCAGCAGTACCCGACCCCCTCGGGACTCCTGCCTGTCATCGCGGCATACATCGTGCAGACGACGAGATAGGTGCCGGCAAGGTTGGGGTGGCTGCCGTCTTCCTCGTACAGGTCGAGCTCCGGCATGGCGCTGCGGACCGCCGCCCAGGCGNGCCCCACGGGCGACACCATGCCGTCCACCAGGGCGCCGGCGTGCGAGTATGCCTCCGCAAGAGGCTCCGTCATCGACGGATCGTACTCNCTGGCCCAGGTCATGAAGAAACCCGGCCGGGAGCCGGCCTCCTCTATCTCGTCGGCCAGCAGTGAAGCGTATTCCCACATCAGCTCGGGATTCTCCACGGGCAGGGTGCTCTGCTCCTGGAGGACGACGATATCCCAGCCCCCGTTCCTTATGAGCGCCAGGCACTGCGGATCGGAGTACAGGTCCTGGAGCGTGTACCCCCCGACCGCGTACATCTCCGTCCCGGGTGCGGCCCCCGGGTCGGCGGACTCGCAGAACGCTGCNTAGATGCTGTCCAACCCTCCATTGGCGAATGTGTAGCTGTTCCCCAGGAACAGGATCGAATCCGGGGGGTCGGGAGTCTCGATGCCGCCGGGTTCCATCTCGATGTCATAGGTGGATGTCGAGCGCGAGAAGCGAGCCCGGAGGCCGACCAGGGTCGTATCCCCCCCGGACAGGGTCAGTCCCCCCCACCCTTCCGCAAGCGGGCCCTCCGAAGTGGATTCCTCGTAGATCGCCGTCTCGAGCGTCGGACTCCCCGGGGTGAATCCGTCGAAGACGGCTGTGGTGACAAGGCCGTCCAGCGGCATGTCGAAGCCGTCGAATTCATACCCGTAGAACAGGATGCCTTGACAGGTGCCCGACTGCTGGCCGAGCGCGGCCAGGGATCTCACGGAGACCACGGCCTCGATGGATGCGAANCCGGGCTCCTCCGGATTCGAGCCGCACGCAACCATGGCGGCCAGGCAGGACGACGCAAGGAGTCTCTTCACTTCGACCTCCCATCTCCGACCGGAAGCTGGAGACGGGGCATATCGAAGTCAATCCCCGTCCAGCACTTGACGATCAGCACAGAAGTAGGCAGAACGCGGGTCATGATCACTGCGAAGGGAGCCTGGAGCGGTCTCGCAGCGGCTCTTGCCGTCGCTGCAGCTTCCGTCGCCTTCGTTCTGGCCTCGCACGCGGTCCCGCCCATGGACGACACGTACATCCACCTCGCATACGGAAGATCGCTGGCTTCCGGACATCTCCCCGAGTTCAACGCGGGGGAGCCTTCCTCCGGCTTCACCAGTCCGCTCTGGCTCATCCCGTCGGCCCTGGCGTCGACGAGGGGCGATGGCGCAGCTTCGGTCCTCATGCTTTCGTCGACCGCCTGCGCCTGCCTTGCCGTAGCTCTCTGCGGAGTTCCTGCCGCCGCTGTCGCGGTGCTCACGGGTCCGCTGCTGTTCCACTCCTCCAGCGGGATGGAGACCGCCCTCGCGTGTCTGTTCGCTGTCCTCCTGTGGAGGAGCCTCGGAGGCCGCTCCTCCCCCCTCGGGGACGGGCTGCTCCTCTGTGGCGCCATCCTGACGCGGCCCGAGTTCTCGGTGCTCGCACCCGTGCTGCTGATCCGCCATCGCGGAGGAGGCATCCGCTCCTGGTCTGCGGTCCTCGCCCCGTCCCTCGGTGCCGCAGCCCTCTGGGCGGCCTGGAACCTGCACTGCACCGGGCTGCTCCTGCCCTCCACATTCTATGCCAAGCAGGCCGCGTTTCCTCCGGACGCCCTCCTTCTGCTTTCCCTGGCCTGGCGGCTGGCGATATCGGCGCCTCTCGTCCTGCCCGCAGCAGCCGCCGGAGTGATCCTGCTGATACGCAGCCGCAGCCCGAAGGCCTTCATCGCACCGCTCCTGCTGCTGTCGGCCCTCGCGACGCANCCCGATCCGTGGTTCCAGCTCAGGTACTACGTTCCAGCACTCTTCGTCGCGGGTCTNACCGCATCGGAGTGGCTCGATTCTCTTGCGCCGCGCAGGAGGGTCNCCGCTGCGGCAATCGTGCTCGGCGCCTCCATCCCCGGCATGATCTGGTTCGGAAGGCTGCGGGTCCAGGCCTCCGCCGACGTGCGGGCCATCGACGTGGAGCCCGCGCTCTTCGTCGCAGAGGCCTCATCGCCTGGGGATGTCGTCGCAGCGGCTGACATCGGAGCCATGAAATGGCTGACCGACCTGCATGTGATTGACCTCGACGGCCTCGTCACGATCGAGCGGCTGCCGGGCGCCGGCAGGGCCGGCTGGGGCTGGCTGGGGCAGAGAGCCGACTGGCTGGTGGCGTTCCCGGCTCAATACCGGGATCTCGTGACCGAGGCGGATGGCGATCTGGAACGGATGGCGCTGTTCGAGAGCCCCTCCAGCGTCATCTGCGGCGAGGCCTCGGTGGCGGTCTGGAAGGTCAGCGACCGCCCAGCACGCTCTCCGACAGGCTCAGGGGTGCCGTGAAGGCTGGCAGGCACATCGCGGCATAGCCCGGATAGAGCTGCCTGTAGGCCTGGTAGTTGTTGTAGACCTTCTCCACGTACTCCCGGGTCTCGTTGAAGGTTATCCTGCAGAAGAACAGGTCGTCCGCGAGGCTGGACGCCCCCCATCTCCCCTGCGCGTTGTGAGGACCTCCGTTGTAGGAGGCAAGCGTCTGCAGCACACCCCCCGCACCCCCGGCGGTCGAGGCGAGGTAGCTGACGCCGTATCGCAGGGAGACTTCGGGCTGGAAGAGCAGGTCCGGCGAATAGTCGTCCCACCCGTTCTCGAGAGCCACGTATTCCGAGGTGCTGGGGATCATCTGTATAAGCCCCCTCGCGCCCGCCGGGGAGCTGCACCTGGGCTGGAACATGCTCTCCTGCCTCATTATGGCCCAGACCAGCACGGGGTCGAATCCGAAGCGCCCGCTCGTCCCGGTGACCAGCTCGGGCCATGCGGCCGGGTAACGGAGCTCCCAGACTTCGGTGGGGAGCGAGCCCGAGCCCAGCGCGGCCATCCGCCACCCGGCATTCGGCATCCTCTCCCACACGCCGTCGCGCAGGTAGAGCCATGCAAGACGGCCTCCGCCGCCGACCTCCTGCTCGGCCTCCTTGAACTCCCCGGTCGCCCACTCCCTCAGGCCGGCCCGGAAGAGCACCTCGCCCCGCCGCGCCGAAGGTGACGGCTCAGCGAAGGCCGCTCCCACGGTGGCCATCCATTCCTCGAGAAACCCCGACCTGGCGTCGAGCTGCGGCTGAGGAAGGCCCAGGACCTGCCTTGCGAAGCGTGCAGGGAGGCAGTCGGGCGTGTCGGAGATGAGCCTTCTCAGAGAATCCGCGCCTGCCGGGTCGTTGGCCTCCTCCAGAAGCAGCCTGCCGAGGAGATATCGGGCGGAAGGGCGGTAGACGCTCGAACCCCATCTGTCGATGAAGGCGACGAGTTCGGCGCGGGCATCGGAAGCCCTGCCGGCCCGAAGGAGGCCCAGACAGAGGTAGAAGTGGGAATCGTCCGCCGTCACGTTTGCAGGGAAGTCCCGCACGGATATCCTGAACTGGTCCATGGCGGAGTCCCAGTGCCCCGACTCAGCGAGGATGCTGCCCCTGTACCACGGGAGGTTCCCCAGCCTGGGGCTCGCCGGATACGCCGATTCCAGCCTGTCGAACAGCGCGAGACTCGAATCGACCAGTCCCATCCTGCCGGCATCGAGGGCGAGGTTCGTCAGGGCCGCCTCGGCGTCCGGACCCGAGGGCCACCTCCTCAGGTAGAGGTCGAGCAGTCCGCAGGCTTCGGAGTAGAAGCCGAGCCGGTCGCGGGTGCGCCCGGCCATGTAGACAGCCTGGGCGGGCGGGTTCGGGGAGTTGACGGCGATGTCGTAGAGCTCGTTCCAGAGACCGCCCTCGTAGAGCGACGCCGCTGCCTGCGAGGCGAGCGCCGAGTCGGCGAGAAGGTCGCTCCTCAAGGCCTCCCAGGCACGGGCATGGATGTATCCGGCGGGCCAGATCCGGATGGACTGGATCAGGGCGTCCTGCCAGCCCGCGGCTCCTCTGCTCCTCCTCCAGAGTCCGAGGGCTCCGAGCATCCTCGAGTTGGTGACGGAATCGCGCAGCGAGGCCTGTCGCAAGGCGGTGGCCGAGTCGAGATCCCCGGTCCCGAGCAGCGAGGAGTACAGGAGGACGAGGCGGTCGGCCTCGGCTGTCGCGCAGAGGGTGTCGCCGGCGCCCAGCCTGATGGCTTCGAGCGCGCCCGCGCAATCCCCGTGGGCAAGGAGTGTATCGGCAAGCATCAGAGATAGATAACCACCCAGTGGCAGGCCGCCGTCCCCGAGCGCAGCCGCCAGATCCGGGCATATGCCGAAGCCGCCCACCTGCAGGGCGGTGAACGGAGCGGCGGAATCGCTGCATGTCATCACGAGCCGCGCCAGTGACGGAGAACGCGGAGCGCCATCGAGAGAGGCGGCAGAGAGGCCGGCGGACATCCTCGAGTCGCTGCCCGCAGGGGTCTGGGCCGCAGCCTCGAGATAGCACTGCATGGCTTCGGCGGGTCTTCCCTCGGTCCTGTACCGCCCGGCGAGGTCCATGAGCCCGTCGAAGCCGGGCCGGGAATCGGACTGCCCGGGCTCGTTGCCCGGCGTCACNGTCCCGCAGCAGCAGAGTATTGCCAGCAGGGCCGCAAATGCGGCCCCGGACCTCAATTCCGCTCCATGTACTTGGCCAGCTCGGCCTCGAGATCGGCATTGCCCGGAGCGGCCGAAGAGGCCTTTCTGAGAAGGGTCACGGCGTCGGCATGCCTGCCCGAGGCGGCCAGGGCCCTGCTGTACGCCACTGCTATCCCAGGAGATGCGGCATCCTCTTCGAGGAACCTCTGGAGGAACTCGAGCGTCTCCCTGGGCCTGCCTGCCCTGACGAGGAGAACCCCCAGGCCCGAGAGCGCTGGCTCCATCTCCGGATCGAGAGCAAGGGCCTTCCTGAAACATTCCTCCGACTCGGCGAGGTTCCCGGAAGCGGCTCGGACATGAGCCAGGTTCGACCAGAGTTCGGCCCTGGCAGGATCGATCTGGACCGCTTTCTCGAGCGAGGAGGCGGCCTGCTGCAGCATGCCCTCGTTCAGCTCGTGGATGGCCTCGTTGTTCAGATCCTCGACCTCGCTGCGCAGGAGGGAATCCCTGTGCACCTTCAGCAGGTCGGTCATCCTCCCGAGGCTGTCCTTCTGCTCGGCGACGGATTCCCCGGATGCCTGCCTGACGGCCTCCAGAGCAGCTCCCGAAGCCTCGAGCGAGGTTTTCACGCCCTGCAGAGTCTCGTCGGCGGAGCGCGTGAACTCGGACAGCTGTCCGGAAAGTGTTTCTCTCATCCCCGACAAGACATCCGGCAGCGGCGAGAGCACGGTGGCAAGAGAGTCGATCTTCGCGGTCACGGCCGCGGCGTTCTCCCTGCTCGCCGAGAGCACCGCCTCACCGAGTGCGGCCGATATCTCGTCGATCTTCGTCCTGGCCGATTCCAGCGAGGCGACGACCTCGGACGCTGCGGACGGTTGCTCCGCCTTGGCGGCCAGGGAGTCTATCCCCGCGGCTATCGCAGTCGAGCACTCCCTGCCGGATGTCGACACCGCATCGCAGACGGCCTCGGAGATTGTGTTGATCCTGCCGGTCATGGAATCCATCTCGGCCTTGAGGGAAGGTGGCAGCTCCACCCATGCCAGCTCGTCGGCGATGGAGGAGACCTGTCCGGCCAGGACNACCACNGAGGCGCCGAGAGCATCCAGCTTCTCGATCATCGAGAAGTTGCCCTCGTTCATGGACTGCCCGAGGGTGTCCACGCCGGAGGAGACGGCCTCGACGAGAGCGGCGGGCATCGTGGCGCCCAGAGACGCTATCTCGGTGCGCACCTCGGCCAGCGAGGAAAGCACTCCCGACATGTCGAGAGGCGCGACCGGGGCCTGGAGCTTCCCGGCCATATCCGACAGGCTCGTCCTGATCTCGTCCAGGATGCCGGTGACGGGTGACAGGTCCATGACGCCGGATGCGCCGTCGGAGAGAGCTTTCGCAGATGAAATGGACTCCGAGAGGCCGGAGATCCGCTCGAGGACCGGCGATAGATCCAGGCGCGCGAGACCCGCGTCCACGGTCGACTGGAACGACGCGAAATCGGACGATCTGACGAGCGGCTGGAGGGAATCGAAGGTCTGTCCCAGCCTCGTGTCGATCGAGTCGAGCTTCGTGCCCAGAGGGCCTGAAGCCTCCGCCCACGAGGTCGAGATCCTTCCCGCCGCTTCGGTCATCGACGCATTCAGCAGGTCGAGCTTGCCGGCAAGGGCGGCCAACTGCTCGGAGATCACCGACATCGACTCGGCGGAAGGCACCTGGACTCCCTCCGCCATAGCCGGGAGGGCTCCGCCCGCGACCTCCACCCTGAGGGTCTTGTCGAGACCGGCGGCGATGAGGTCGAGCTTCGCGGCAAGGCCGCTCTGGAGGAGTGCTTCCATCGATTCCATCTTCTTGACGAGAGTCTCGCTCTGCTTTCCGAGCTGCATGACGAGCTGGCCGATCCCCGCCAGCAGCTGCTCCTGGCTCGGGCTCGCCGCCGCCGCTCCGGCCGTCGACTTCTTGTCGGTCATTGCTCGAACCTTCCCCTCAGAGGATTGAGACCGTGTTCAGCCCGCGCGATCTGCCCGCGGCGGAGGGGCCGGCGAGGGCCCCGGAGCTGTGAAGCTCGGCATGCTTTTCGAGCGCAGCCTTGTCGAGGCCGTAGCCCGCCTCTCCCAGCGCCCAGTGCAGTCTCTGGAGCGAAGCGGTGCTGCCCGTGGCCTTGTAGCAGCGGAACCATATGGTGATTGCGGAATTGCGTTTTCCTAGCCTCCAGAGGGCGAGAGCCTTCACATCCTCGGCTTCCTCTCCATCGAGGCCTTCGGCGGCCTGCATCGCGCCCGAAGCGTCTCCGGACTGCAGCAGGTTCCTCGCCCTGGCGAGGCCTTCGGCGGGCGGAGTGCTGCGATGCTGGTCGAGAGCCTTGTTGACGGCGCCCAGGATCGCATCGTCGGAGGTCGTCATGGCCACCTCGGATGCTTCGGGCAGCATGGAAGCAGCAAGCAGGACCCTTATCAGGTCCTGGCTTCCCGGCAGCCTGCCCTTGCGCCATTTCTCCATGCAGAAGACCGCGATTTCCGAAAGCCTGTCTGCAGCGCCCTCCCTGTCCAGGAGCAGCACTCCGAATTCCAGTGCCCTGGCGGGATCGAGTCCGCTGCCCATGACAGCCCGGGCTGCCGCGTAGAGCTCGGCGTCGGGACGCGAGGCAGGGTTCTCCGCCAGAGGGCTCTGCAGGGCATTCATCACCGTCTCGGGGTCGCGCACGGAATCCCAGAACAGAGTCGGTGGGGTGGAGCCCTCGATGGCCGACGCGAAGAGCTTCGCAGCGGCATCCGCCTTCCACGCTCCTATCCCCTCGGCGGCCAGAGATGCGAGGACGCCCGGCACCCTGTCACCCAGACCGGCTGCGGGGAGCATGCTCGAGAGATGCAGGAGCGCCTCCCCTTCGGATCCCGGCTTCCACTTCGAGAGTGCAGCTTCGGCAATCGCGCGGTTGATCGGGACTTCCAGCCCCTGTCTGCGCCGCATGATGTCGACAAAGCCCTGCGACTCGCCTGCGGCGATGAAGCAGAGCGCCTTCAGCGAAGGGCCGTTGCCCTTCCTCGCGAGGAGGCCGGCAGCCACGGATGGGTCCGACAGGACGGCGTTCGTGAGGAGGGTGTCAGGGCTCGACTGGAGGTGATAGCGGTCGGAAAGCTCGGCCGCGAGGACCAGGGCCTGTCCGCCGTTCCTTCCGCTGCCCGCCTTCTCCAGCATCCCCTCGATCTCGCCGGCCCTTCCGGGATCTATGTCCAGGGCCATGCCGACCCAGCGCTTCAGCTGGTCCATGTCACCCGAGGCCAGCGCGGAGCGCACCAGCAGCAGCGGCGCATCGGGAAGCCCGGGGTTCAGAGAGGCCAGCTCCTCCAGCAGGGATGTCGCTTCGGGATGGTTGAGCATGTTCTCGAGCACGATGACCGCATCGGGAATACGGGCGTCCGTGGAGAGGGCTGTCGAGAGGGCCAGCCGGATCCGCAGCTCCTCTTCGCCAGGGTCATCGAGCAGCGTCCTGAGCACGCCGGAGGCGAGTGAGCTGGTCCTCCTGTCGAGCAGGGCGGGCTGCGCGGACGACAGGCCGGTGCGGATCGAGCCGACCGAGACCAGGCGGCAGAAGTCCGCCATGCCTGTCAGAGCAGGATCTGTCACGGAGGATCCGGAGACAGAGGATCCCGCAAGAGCCACACGGCCCTCCGCCAGGCATGCACGAAGCCTGAACAGGAGCTCGGCAGGAGGGTCGCCCCACTCGAGCTTCGAGACCAGCTCCATGCGCCAGGCGTCCGAGCCTTTCGTCCTCAGGATGATGTCGGCGGCGGTCTTCGAGGCCCCGGAGGCGGCGAAGAGCGGAAGCAGGTCCTCCAGGTCTATTCCCGTGAGGGCCTCGTCGGGCAGGAAGGCAACCTGCTCGGCGATGCGCGGGGCGATCGCCGGGTCGGCGGCGGCTGCGAGGAGCAGCCCGGAGGCCCGCCCGTATTCCCTCTCTCCCAGCGCCGCCATGCCCACGAGGAACGACTCGGCCGGGTTCTCCGGCTCGAAGCGCGAGGCCAGAAGATCTGCAGCCTTCGTCCGGTGCAGGCCGGCCTGTTCGATCTCGCCGAGGGCGTGTCCAGGGACGTGCTCACCGCTCAGCATCAGCGAGAACCAGTCGGAGGCCGCCTCTCCCTCCCTGCCCGAGACCGCGCGGACCGAGGCCCTCATGCGCCTCAGGCCGGGGTACTGGTCCATCAGGGAGTCGAACCTGCTGAGCACCAGGACGACGTCCTCGCGGGACTTCCTGTCCCTGCGCTCCTGGAGGTGCCTGATCGTCGCCGTCGCCTCGGACTCCCTCCCCCTGACCTGCATCGTCACTGCCAGGAGGGTGAGTATCTCGGCGCTGTTCTTGTCGCGTATGAGCAGCTTCTGCAGCATGGACTGCACCCAGTCGGGATCGGCCACGACGAGGCGCCCGAGCGCTTCGACAGCCTCCGAGACCGTTCCGTTGTCCACCAGGAAGGTCCCCAGCTTCTTCGCCACGCTGTTGTCCCTGTCGAGGCCCGCGTCGAGGAACGAGGCAGCGGTCTCGGCCAGGCTGGAGCCCGAGGCGTCGGGACAGTCGAAAGCCTGCTCCAACGCATCGAGCGCGGCCGTGTTCTCCCCCCTCGCCTTCTTGAACCTGGCGAGCAGCGAGAGAGGGCGGGCGCTGCCGCTTCCGGCCGTCGCCACCGCTCTGACGGCGGCATCGACCTCGACACTCGTCTCGCCGGCGTCGAGCAGCTTCTCCAGCTCGCGGCAGGCATCCTCGATACGGCCTGCGGAGGTGAGGAGGCGCGCGAAGTAGACCTTCCCCCGGCTCGAGAGGTCGAGCGGCAGGAGGTCCTTCTCGACCACTGCGACCGCCTGGTTGACGATGGCGGGCTCGGAATCGAAGAGGTCGGGGATGTTCCTGAGCGCCAGTTCGACATTCTCCGCGGCCAGGTAGGAGCGCACGAGGTACAGAACGGCCAGCGGATCCCTGTCGCCCTTCCTCGTGCCGATCCAGTCGATCAGCGCGGGCACACGCTCGTCGGGGCGGGAGGATCTCTGGGCAACCTTCAGCATGGTATCCAGGGCCTCCTGGACCTTGCCCCTCCTGTACAGGGCGAGGCTCCAGCCGACGAACCTGTCGATATCTCCCTCCAGCAGCTTGTCCGCCGCGAACCTCTCAGCATTCCGGGCGGCCGTCTCGAGGGAGTCCATGAGCTTCGACTCGTTCGCCCTGTCGACACGGTTCAGGAGCTCGATGGCGCCTGTGAAGTCCCTCTGCCTGAGCTTGATCTGCCACAGGGTGCGGAGCAGCTCCGTCGAGCGCGGAAAGTCGGATTGTCTCTCCTCGAGGAGCCTCAGGACAGGAACGGCGAGTTCCTTGTACTGCCTGATGATCTCCTCGCCGGCCCGCGCCGCCAGGTCCGGATAGCCGATGTCCATCAGGTAGGCAACGAGCTCCCGCGCCACTTCCGAGCTCTCCAGGAGCACCTTGAGGTCCTGCTCGACCTTCGCCGCGGCCTGGTCGACCGCACCGCCGTCGGACAATCCCTTGATGGTCTTGAACAGCTTCCTCTGTCTGCTCTCGAAGATCGCCATCGCCGCTACTCCCGGATGACCAGGACCTGGCCCAGTCCGAGGTTGGTTCCGGACAACGCATTGAGTTGCGAAATGCTCTCGACGGTCACTCCGTACCTGCCTGCGAGATCCCACAGCGT
>JGI20214J51088_10002383_pt1 | contig 12497 bp, 12 predicted proteins | sample WetSurMetagenome_FD_51088 | JGI IMG/M metagenome (IMG submission 51088)
GGCGGTAAGCACGGCGGCCGCAACGGCGGTCAGTGCGAGCAGGAGATGAGTCTTCTTCATGGGTCGGGCTTCCTTCGTGCAGTAACAAGATGTGCAAATTGCACATATGCTTGGAAGCCGAGTGTGCACCGAAAGCACGAACACCGGGGCTCGCGGACCGGTGGATTTACACGCCTTCACGACGATGACGTGTCTGTCATCGGATGCGCCGGTTCGATGCGGCGCCGGCCCGCCCGCGGTCGCGGTGGACGGATCAGCGCTTGAACGCCATCACGACGACGCCGGCGCCGACCATCAGGATCCCTGCCCATTCGCGCGGCGTCGGCCGCTCGTGCAGGAAGACGAACGCGAACACGGTGACGAGCAGCACGCTGAACTTGTCGACCGGTGCCACCTGCGACGCCTCGCCGACCTTGAGCGCACGGAAGTAGCAGACCCACGAGGCCCCGGTGGCCAGAGCCGAGAGCACGAGGAAGAGCCAGGTCCGGCCTGAGAGCCGGAGCGGGTTCGTCCACTTGCCGGTGGCGACGACGAAGGCAGCGAGCACACCGAAGATCACGACCGTGCGCACCAGCGTCGCGAGGTCGGAGTCGACGCCGGCCAGGCCGAGCTTGGCGAAGATCGCGGTCAGCGCAGCAAACGTCGCCGACATCAGGGCCCAGACGAGCCAGTTCGAGGTGCTTGCCATCGGTTGCCCTTGTCGCTTGCGCGTCTTCGCACCGGCCCGCCCGGGGGAAACGCCGGCGCACTATATTGCGTGCCCGGCATCGAGCCGCCGCTGAGGGAATACCGAATGAACGCCCGCGATTCCGCCGCCAGACCCGACGAACAAGCCGTCGCCTATCAGTTGCCGCAGGCGCCCGACATCGCGCGCGACCTGGTTCACCCCGGCGTGTTGCGCGAATGGCTGGCCGACGACGAACTCTGGGTGCCGTCGACCGCCACCGTCTCGTTCAAGCCGCTGCTGCTCGGCGCCAGCCAGGGCTGGTACGTGAACTTGCTGCGCGTGCGCGGCAGTGGCGTCGTCTCGCGCCACCGGCACAGCGGCGCGGTGCATGCGATGGTGCTGAAGGGTCGCTGGCACTACCTCGAGCACGACTGGGTCGCCGAAGAGGGTGGCTACGCCTTCGAGCCCGCCGGCGAAACGCACACGCTCGTCGTCCCCGACGACGTGCCGGAGATGATCACCTGGTTCCACGTCAGCGGCGGCTACACCTATGTCGACCCGCAAGGCGTTGCGCAGGGCTATGAAGACGTGTTCACGAAGATTGCCGCGGCGCGCCGCCACTACGCGGCAATCGGCCTGCCGGGCGACTACGTGCAGCGCTTCATCCGCTGAGAGCCGCAGCGTGCGCGCCCGGCAGGAGTCCGGCGCGCTCGAATACCAGCAGCAGGTTGTTCGCCGGCATCGCGATGCGCTCGGCCAGGCGCAACCCGGTGGCCGCGGCTTCGCGCGCCACGTCGTCCAGTCGGCGCACGCCCCAGGTCGGGTCGCGCCCGCGCAGGTCGGCGTCGAAGTTCAGGTTGCCAGGTGCGGCGGCCTCGCCCGCAACGAAGAACGGACCGTAGAGCCACAGCCGGCCCTCGGGCGCGAGGTGGCGTGCCGCGCCACGCATCAACCCCGCCGTCGCGGCCCAGGGCGAGATGTGCAACAGGTTGGCGCAGAACACAGCATCGACGTCGGCGGGCGCGCCGGGCCAGGCCGGGGCGAGCACGTCCAGCGGCAAGGCCGGCAGCACGTTCGCGACGCCGGCGCACCAGTCGGCGATCGAACCCAGCGCCACCGGGTCGGCCTCGGTCGGCTGCCAGCGCCACCCCGGCAGGCCAGCGGCGAAGAACGCCGCATGCTGGCCGCTGCCGCTGGCCANCTCAAGCGCGAGGCCGGTGCCGGGCCACCTGCGCTGCAGCTCGGCCAGGATCGGCGCGCGGTTGCGCTCGGCTGCTGGGCTGTGGCGGCGCGGGGCAGGCGACATCGGCGCAGTCTAAGGCGACGCGCGCAGCGCGCAGAGCTTGAGCACGTGTGGCTCAGCCACTTGTATCAACCTACTCGGAGGGAGGTGGTGGCAACGCCACCGACCGCGGGGCGAACTCAATGCGCCATCAGCACCGGCAACGTCATTGATTGCAGCACCGTGCGCGTGGCGCCGCCCAGTACCCATTCGCGCGCGCGGCCGTGGCCGTAGCAGCCCATCACGAGCAAGTCGGCGCTGGTGTCCGCGGCGAGCGAGAGCAGCGCCTCGCCCGGCGCCTCGTCGCCGGTACTATGCATTACCACCGGCGCGGTCACGCCCTGCAGGCGCAGCCAGAACTCGAGCGCGTTACCGCCGGCATGACCTTCGACGCCCCGCGGCGCCGCGCACGCCAGGTGCACGCGGCGCGAGCGGCGCAGCAGCGGCAACGCGGCGCTGACCGCATGTGCGGATTCGGGCGTGGCCTTCCACGCAATCAGAACTTCCTCGCCGACGCGCTCGTAGTTGCCGACCCGCGGCACGATCAGCGCCGGCTTGCCGCTGTCGTTGATCAGCATTGGCACGAAGCCGACCGGCAACGCACCGATCAGCGCGTCGTCGGGGTCGTTCTGGCCGAGCACGAGCAGGTCGGCAAGCAGCGCATGATCGAGCACGGTGGTCGCGAACGGATCGCTGCCGAGCTCGGCCCAGGTCATCGGGCCTGTGGCCGCCTCGCGCTCGAACAGTGCGCGCGCGCGGCCGCGCAACTCGCGGTCCAGCTCCTCGAAGCCCGAGGCTAGCGCCCAGGCGCCCTCGCTCGCCGCGTAGGGCGTGATCAGGCTGGGCAGCACCGCGTAGAGCACGGTCAGCGCGGCACCATGTTCGCGCGCGATTCGGTGCGCCAGCGCCAGCCGCAGCGCGGACCGCGGCGAGGCATCGAGATGGACGAGCAGGCTTTTCATGGCGACCTCGCGAGCGGCGGCAGAAGAGACCCATCATCGCGGCACGGTAGGCCGCCGGCCTTGATCCGGCGCAACCCGGCCCGGGTGGCGCGCAATGCGCCGCCCGGGCCGTTCGCGTTGCGCGCGCTGTCTGCGCGCATCGCGCCGCCGGGTTCAACCGAGCTTGAGCGGCACGAAGATCTTTTCGCCGTCGCGGTCGATGAGGAGCGCGACGTTGCCCGGCTTGTCCTTGAGCAGTTGGCGCACCTGGTCGACCGTGTCGACCGGCTTGCCGTTTATCGCGAGCAGCACATCGCCCTGCTCGACGCCGGCGCGCGCGGCCGGGCCGGCCACGTCCTGGATCACCAGGCCGCCTTCGATCTGGGCCTGCTTGCGCTCGTCGGGTGTCAGCGGGCGCAGCGTGAGGCCGAGCTGGCCGCCCTGGCTGGCGCCGCCGCTGCCGTCAGCCGACGCGACCAGGCTGTCGTCGGCGGCGTTGCCGAGCTTGACGTCAACGTTCTTCCACGCATGGTTGCGCCAGACCTTGAGCGTGACCTTCGAGCCCGGTGCCGACAGGCCTATCAGGCTGCTCAGGCTGCCCGAGCGCTGCACCGGCTTGCCGTCGACCGCGGTCACCACGTCGCCCGACTTCAGCCCGGCCTGGGCCGCGGCGCTGCCCGGCGCGACGTTTGCGATGAGTGCGCCATCGGGCCGCTTGAGGCCGAACGAATCGGCCAGCCCTTGGTTCAGGTCCTGCACGCTCACGCCCAGGCGGCCGTGGCTGGCCTTGCCAGTGGCGACGATTTCGTCCTTGACCTGCAACGCGACGTTGATGGGGATCGCGAAGCTCAAGCCCTGGAAACCGCCGCTCTGCGAGTAGATCTGCGCGTTGATGCCGACCACCGCGCCGTGGCCGTCAAACAGCGGACCACCCGAGTTGCCCGGGTTCACCGCGGCGTCGGTCTGGATGAACGGCACGACCGCGTCGCCCGGCAGCGAGCGCCCTTTGGCGCTGACGATGCCGGCGGTGGCGGTCTCGGCAAAGCCATAGGGCGAGCCGATCGCGAGCACGCGGTCGCCGACCTGCAGCTGGCTCGGGTCGCCCAGGCGCACCACGGGCAGGTTCTTCGCGTCGATCTTGAGCACCGCGATGTCGGTTACCGGGTCGCTGCCCAGCACCTTTGCGGGGTATTCGCGCCGGTCGCTGAGCTGGACCGTCACATCCTTGGCCTCGTGCACGACGTGGGCGTTGGTCAGGATCAGCCCGTCCGGGCTGATGATGAAACCCGAGCCGAGGCCGCGGAACGGCACTGCCGGCGCGGGCCCGCCGCGCTGCATCCCCGGGATGCCGCCGAAGAACTGGAAGAACGGGTTGTTCTCCATCCCAGGCGGAATGCCGCGCTCCTGCGCAGTGACCTTGTGCATGCCGTCGACCTTCACGCCCACGACCGCCGGCGCCTCGGCCTTCACGATCGCGGCGTAGTCGGGAACCAGGCCCTGGGCTGCCACCATCGGCACCGGCGGCGGCGCGGTCGGGCCGTTCTGCGCCTGCGCGATGGCGGCGCTCTTGCTGTCGTTCTGCAGCCACTTGGGCAGGCTGAACGCACCGGCGGCGCCGGCACCGAGCAGACCGCCCGCGAGCAGGGCGGCGGTCACAGGCTTGAACTTCATGGTCTGGCTCCTTCGTCGATTCGCGCGGTGGGTTCACCGCATGGCGAGAAAGGTACCGACCGAGGATGAACGCTCGATTAGCGCGCGGTGAGGCGAAAGTTAAGGCCCAAAGCGAACGCGCGCGCGCAGGCCGCCGAGTGGCGACGTGGACAGCTCGACTTCGGCGCCATGGCGCTCGGCGACCTTGCGCACGATTGCCAGGCCCAGTCCACTGCCTTCGCCGCCGGCGTCGGCGCGACGATAAAAGCGGTCGAACACGNGCTCGCGGTCCTCGGCCGGGATGCCGGGCCCGGCGTCGTCGACCGTCAACGTCGGCGTGCCCGCGGCCGCCTCGATGCGCACCTCGACCCGGCCGCCGGGCGGCGAGTGGCGCACCGCGTTGTCGACCAGGTTGCGCACCAGCATCGTGAGCGAGGCCGCGTCGCCCTGCACCGTGACCGGCGCGTCGGCGTGCAGCTCGAGCTCGGTGGCGCGTGCCAGTGCCTGCGGCACGGTCGCGGCGAGCGCGGCGCGACCGACCTCGCTCAGGTCGACCGGCGCCAGTGCCAGCGGCGGCGCGCCGGGCTCGTTGCGCGCAAGCGCGAGCAACTGCTCGACGAGCCAGGCCGCACGCGCCGTGCCCTCGCCGAGCGCGCGCTGCGCGGCGGCGCGCTCGGCGTCGCTGCCGGCGCGCTCGAGCACATTGAGCTGCAGCTTGAGTGCGGTCAGCGGCGAGCGCAGTTCGTGCGCCGCGTCGGCGACGAAAGCGCGCTGCGCGTCTAGCGCCTGCGACAGCCGCAGCAGAAGCTCGTTGAGCGCGTGCACCAGCGGAGCCAGCTCGTCGGGCAGCCCGGCGCCGGGCAGCGGCGCCAGCGACAGCGAATCGCGCTCGCGCACCGCGCCGGCGACGCGCTGCAGCGGACGCAGCGTCAGCGCCGCGAGCCACCAGATCAGCAGCGCCATCGGCGGCGCGACGTAGAGCAGCGGCGCGACGCTGCGCAGCGCGGCGTCGGCGGCGAGCTTTTGGCGGATCTTGCGCGGTTGCGCTACCTGGATCACGCGCGTACCGGTGAACACGCTGTACGCGCGCCAGACCTGGCCGCCGACTTGGACGTCGGCCAGCCCGAGCAACGCCCGCGTCGGCAGCACGTCGTGCGGGCGCGACGCGTAGATCGCGCGCCCGTCGGCGCTCCAGATCTGGATCACGAAGTCGAGCTCGCTGTCGGCCAGCGCGCCTGCCTGTGCCGGCTCGATTTCGCCCTGGTCGCGCAGCGACAGCGCCATCTGGCGCAGCTGGTAGTCGAACAACGACTCGGTCTCGGCGAGCACGTTGCGATAGGTCACCGCGCCCATGACGAGCGCGGCCAGCGCCAGCATCGCCAGCAGCAGCGCGAGCAGGCGCAGCCGGATCGAGTTCACTTCGCGCCGTCCAGAAAGTAGCCGACCCCGCGCATGTTGCGGATGAACTCGGCACCGAGCTTGCGGCGCAGCTGGTGCACGTAGACCGAGACCGCGTTGCTCTCGATCTCCTCGCCCCAGCCGTAGAGCCGGTCCTCGAGCTGGGCGCGCGACAGCACCGCACCTGGACGCGCCATCAGTGCCTCGAGCACCGCGAACTCGCGCGCCGACAGCAGCACCGGCTGGCCGTGCTGCGTGACCTGGCGCGTCGCCGGATCGAGCGTGACGCCGCGGTGCGCGAGCAGCGGCTCGGCTCGCCCGCCGTGGCGNCGCAGCACCGCGCGCATGCGCGCGTTCAGCTCCTCGAGCTCGAACGGCTTGACGAGGTAGTCGTCGGCGCCGCTGTCGAGTCCGCGCACGCGGTCGCCCGGACCGTCGCGCGCAGTGAGCACGATCACCGGCGTCGCGTCGTGGCGGTCGCGCAGCTCGCGCAACAGCGTCAGGCCATCGGCGGGCTCGGCGCGCGCCGGCCCGCCCGGCGGCAGACCGAGGTCGAGCAGCACGAGGGCGAAGCGCTCGCTCGCCAGCGTCGCGCGCGCAGCGGCCAGGTCGCGCACCCAATCCACCGCGTGGCCTTCGAGGCGCAGAGCCGAGCGCAGCCCCTCGCCGATCATCCGGTCGTCCTCGATGAGCAGCAGTCGCATGGGTGCGCAGCATAGCGAGGCGCGGCGCGATGCGCGCTGATCGGCTGGCCGCGCCGCTTGCACGAGAATCGGGCGGCTCGCCCAAGCGTCGGCCTGTCGCCGGCCGGTGCGCGCCGCGGATCGTGAAGGAAGGCGATGAGTGAATCGATCGTGATCGTCGGCGGCGGCCATGCCGCCGCGCAGCTGTGCGCCGGGCTGGCCGAGGCCGGGCAGGGTGCGCGCGTGCACCTGGTCTGCGCCGAAGCCGAGCTGCCGTACCAGCGCCCGCCGCTGTCCAAGGCCTTCCAGAAGAGCCCGGCCGAGACGCTACAGCTGCACCGCAGCGAGGCCTGGTACGCCGAGGCCGGGATTGCGCTGCACCGCGCCGACGCGGCCGTGGCGATCGACCGCGCGGCGCGCCGGCTGCGCCTGCGCTCGGGCGTCGAGCTGGCCTATGACCGGCTGGTCCTCGCGACCGGCGCACGCTCGCGCCTGCTGCCGCACCTGGGCGACGGGCTCGCCAACGTGTGCACGCTGCGCAGCGCGGCCGATGCGCTGCGCCTGCGCGACAAGCTCGCCGGCGCGGCCTCGCTGACGGTGCTCGGCGGCGGCTTCATCGGGCTCGAGATCGCGGCCACCGCGCGCGCGCTGGGCAAGACGGTGACGGTACTCGAATCGGCGCCGCGGNTGCTCGCGCGCTCGGTTTCNGTCGACATCGCCGACCATGTCCTGCGCACGCACCGCGAGGCCGGCGTCGACCTGCGCCTGGGCGTCGCCGCAGGCGGCTTCGAGGTCGAGGCCGGTCGCCTGGCGGCGTTGAGCGTCGACGGTCGGCGCGAGGCGGTCGAGCTGCTCGTGCTCGGCATCGGCGCAGCGCCCGAGGACGGCCTCGCCGNGGCCGCCGGGCTGGCGTGCGCCAACGGCATCGTCGTCGACGCAAACCTGCGCACCGAAGACGCGGCGATCCTCGCGATCGGCGACTGCGCCAANTTTCCCGAAGCCGGCAGCGGGCGCAGGCTGCGGCTCGAGTCGGTGCAGAACGCGAACGACCAGGCGCGTACCGCGCTCGCGACGCTTCTCGGCCGCGACGAGCCCTACCGGGCGCTGTCCTGGTTCTGGTCCGAGCAAGGCAGCCTGCGCCTGCAGATGGCTGGGCTGATGCCGACCGACGCGATACGCCACCGCCGGCCGGGCGNGACGCCGGCGAGCTTCTCGATCCTNCATTACACCGGCGAGCGCCTGGCCTGCGTCGAGAGCGTGAACGCGCCGCTCGACCACCTGAGCGCGAAGAAGCTGCTCGAAGCCGGCCGCAGCCCGGCGCCGGCCGCGGCCTGCGACCCGNCGACGCCGCTGAAGGCGCTGCTGTAGCCGACGCCGACGCCGCGCCATGTCCACGCCCGAACAACGGCGCCGGCACTGGCGCGGCAACCGGCGCCTGACCGCGCTGCTGCTGTTGCTCTGGTTCGGCGTCAGCTTCGGCGCGAGCTGGTTCGCGCGCAACCTGAACTTCGACTTCTTCGGCTGGCCGTTCGGCTTCTGGGTCGCTTCGCAGGGNGCNCTGCTGGTCTACCTGGCGATCGTCGGCGTCTACGCGCGTGCGATGAACCGNCTCGACCACGCGCAAGGACTGGACGAGGGCGAATGACGGCACAGCGCGCGTTCCGCCGCCGGCTGCACCGGATCTACGGTGCCTACACCGTCGGCTTCGTCGCCTTCGTTCTGCTGCTCGCCTGGCTCGAGCGCATCGGCCTGCCGCGCAGCTGGATCGGGCTGATCTTCCTGCTCGCGACGGTCGCGCTGTACGCGGTGATCGGGCTGCTCAGCCGGACCACGAACCCGGACGAGTACTACGTCGCNGGGCGGCGCGTGCCGGCGTTCTACAACGGCATGGCGATCGGCGCCGACTGGATGAGCGCGGCTTCGTTCATCGGCCTGGCCGGCACGCTCTACCTCAGCGGCTATGGCGGCCTGGCGTTCATCCTCGGCTGGACCGGGGGCTTCTGCCTGGTCGCGCTGCTGCTCGCGCCCTATCTGCGCAAGTTCGGCCAGTACACGATCCCCGATTTCCTCGGCGAGCGCTTCGAAGGCCGGCTGCCGCGCGTCGTCGGCGCGCTCGCCGCGGTGCTGTGCTCGTTCATCTACCTCGTCGCGCAGATCTACGGCGTCGGGCTGATCACCGCGCGGCTGACGGGGCTCGCGTTCGAGATCGGCATCTTCGTCGGCCTCGGCGGCGTGCTCGTCTGCTCGTTTCTGGGAGGCATGCGCGCGGTGACCTGGACCCAGGTCGCGCAGTACATCGTGCTCGTCATCGCCTATCTGGTGCCGGTGGTCTGGCTGTCGGCGCAGCAGACCGGCGACCCGGTGCCGCTGCTGTCCTATGGCGAACAGTTGAAGAAGGTCAGCCAGGCCGAGCAGCGGCTGCTAGACGACCCGCGCGAGGCCCAGGTGATCGCGGTCTTCGAAGCCCGCGCCGCCGCGCTCGACGCGAAGCTGCGCGACGTTCCCGCTGCGCTCGCCGCCGATCGCGCCGCGGCCGCCGGCCGGCTGGCCGCGCTGCAGGCCGCTGACGCGCCGCTGGCCCGGCTGCAGGCGGCGGCGCAGGCGCTCAACCGTCTGCCGCGCGACACCGACGACGCGCGGCGCGCATGGACCGCCGCGCGCGACACCGATCTCGAGCGCGCGCGTCCGCTCGCAGGCATGCCACGCCACGCGCAGGAGTTCGCCGGCGACCCGAACGGCGACGCCGCGGCGCGCGCCGCGTTCGATGATTCCCGACGCAACTTCCTCGCACTGACCTTCTGCCTGATGGTCGGCACCGCGGCGCTACCGCACATCCTGACGCGCTACTACACCACGCCGTCGGTGAAGCAGGCGCGCGAGTCGGTGACCTGGAACCTGCTCTTCATCGTCGTGCTGTACCTCACCGCGCCGGCGCTCGCGGTTCTGGTGAAGTACGAGGTCTTCAACGTGCTCGTCGGCACGCCGTTCGACCATCTTCCGGCGTGGATCGGCAACTGGAGCCATGTCGACCCAGGGCTGCTTTCGGTGAGCGATGTCAACCACGACGGCATCTTGCAGCTCGGCGAGATCCGCATCGGCGGCGACATCATCGTGCTCGCGACGCCCGAGATCGCCGGCCTGCCCTACGTCGTCTCGGCGATGGTCGCCGCCGGCGGGCTGGCCGCTGCGCTGTCCACCGCTGACGGCCTGCTGCTGACGATCACCAACGCGCTCAGCCACGACCTGTACTTCCGCATGATCGACCCCAGCGCGCCGGCCACGCGCCGGGTCACGATCTCGAAGGCGCTGCTGCTGATGGTCGCGCTCGCCGCTGCCTACCTGGCGGCGCAGAAGCCGGCCGACATCCTGTTCCTGGTCGCGGCGGCGTTCTCGCTCGCGGCCGCCGCCTTGTTCCCGGCGCTGGTACTTGGTGTGTTCTGGAAGCGCGCGAACCGCTGGGGCGCGACGTTGGGCATGGTCGCCGGCCTGGGCGTCACGCTGTTCTACATGATCGGCACCCAGCCCTGGCTGCGCGGCGTGTTCGGCATCGAGTCACCGGTTGCGCTGTGGTGGGGTATCCAGCCGATCTCGGCCGGGNTGTTCGGCGTGCCGGTCGGCTTCGCGGTGATTGTCGTCGTGAGCCTGCTCACGCCGGCACCGAGCGCGCGCACGCAGGCGCTGGTCGAGAGCCTGCGCTACCCGGCGGTCGACACGAAATGAGCGCGCGGCGTCTCATACCCATTCGCGAGCGGCTCCTCGTTACGGGTCGATCGATCGCAGGTTGGTATCAGTGCGCCGCGGCGGACGCGGCAGTCTCGTAGCTCGGCGCGGCACTCGCGCCGAGCGAAAGCTCGTTGATCACTCCTTCGACGTCGTCGATGCGCCGGACTCGCGTCACGATCTCGCGCGCCTGTGCGGCGTTGGCCACGCAGCCCATGAGCCAGACGACACGCCGTTGGCCCAGCGCCCAGACGCTGGTGTCGGCGTAGCGGCCGTCGGCCTGCAGCGTGATTGCGACGCGCGGGATGATCTCCTTGTCGTACAGATAGCTGTTCGAGAGCCGGCAGCGCCCGTCGAGGTAGCAACTCACGCCGCGCTGCGAGCGGCCGTGCGATTCCGCGATCGCCTGCGCGTGCGTCAGCAGCGGCCCGGCGGGCACCGGGCAGCCCGGCAGGCCATGGGTGACCGCGATGAACGGGTCGCCGAAGAAGTTGCTGCGCGGCTCGGCCGCGCCAGCGCTGGCTGCCGCGAGCAGCGATGCAGCGAGCACGTGGAGCAGCGACATGGAGAGATTCTGGCGCTCCTTGGGCTCGCCCGCAACGTGTCGCTGGTTCGAGGTGCAGGGCCCCGGCGCCGTGCCGCGATGTCACATCGATCCGCGCATCGGAGCGCACGCCGCGGATCCGGCATGCCCCTGCGTTGCTCAGGCCCCCCGAAGGAGGCGCCGAAGGCGCTTCGTGAGGACGTCAGTACGCGAGTTGCGCCGACAGGTAGGCGCCGTGCTGGCGTCTTGGCTGTACGGCAGGCGCGATGCGGCCCAGGTCGACATAGGCCAGGGTCAGCGACACGTGCTTGCTCGGCGCCCAGGCGACGAAGGCGTCGGTCCAACCGTCCTCGGCGAGTGCGCCGTTGCCGAGCACGCTGCGGTTCAGGTTTGCGGGCTTGGCGCGCGCCTCGACGCCGAGCGCGAGATGACGGCTTACGAGATAGGCGAGCGAGATCTCGGGTTCCAGCTTCGTGCCGTCACCCTGCGCGCCGCCGAAGCCGAGCAGGCCGTCCTGGTTCGCCTTCGTCAGCCGCAGCGTGGCGTTGACGAGAAGGCCCTGGGCGAGGAAGAGCTTGGTCGCGCTGACGTAGAGGTCGGTACCCTGGGCGCCGGCGCCGAGCGGGCCGAACAGCGTCGGCCCGAGCGCTCCGGCGTTGAGGCGCTTGTACAACAGGCCGACGGCGATCTGCGGCATCAGCCGGTCGCTGTCGAGCACTGCGTCGCCGGCGACGCGCAGCTTGAGACCGACGATGTCCTGCTTCAGGTGCAGCCCGGCCAGGCCGAGCGGCGCCAGGTTGTCGCGGGTGTCGAAGTCCTGGTGCGCGAGCGAGACCTCGACTCGGTCGTTCCAGGCNAGCGCGACGCCGCTGCCGAGGAGCGAATAGTCCTGCGTCCTCACCGTGGTCGCGAAGGCGGTGGCGCCGACCTGGCCGCGGGTTGCGTAGCTGCCGGTCACGGCCCAGGGTGTGAGGCCACCACCGGCCGCGCCGTCGATGCTGCTCACGCCGCCGGTGAGCAGCAACTTGCCGCTGGCGGCGTGAGCAGTCACGGCCGCGGCCAGGCCGACCACGGTGGCCAGGCCGAGGTGAAGCGCGCTGCGGACGGTGGCGGACATGGACGAGGGCTGGGAAGGCAATGTCGCAAGAGGCTAAGCGAAGCGTGCGCGGCACGCTGGGCTACGGGTGTGAACTTCTGCCGCGGCGCGGCCGTGCAGCGCTGCGCCCGGCCGGACCCTCAGGCCGCGGCGCGGGCGCCGAGCTGGGTCGACAGCTCGGCGGCGCAGCGCCGCAGCGCAAGCGCCGGTGCGCCGCTGGCGCCAACGTCGAANGCCGCGGTCGCGCCGATCGCGGTCAGGCTCAGCACGATGGCGCCGCTGCCGTCAAACACTGGCGCGGCGAGCGCGCTCACGCCGGGCACGGCCGCGTCCACGGTGTGCGCCAGGCCGAGCCGGCGCACCGCAGCGAGCTCGCGCACGAAGGCCGCGTCGAAGCGCGCCTCGGGGCTCGCGGCGAGCACCGCGTCGCGCGCCAGGTGGGCGGCGAAGAGCCGACCGGATGCGGTGCCGCGCAGGCTCATCACGGTGCCGTGGCGCATGTTCACGTGCACGGCC
>JGI20214J51088_10002385_pt1 | contig 12485 bp, 11 predicted proteins | sample WetSurMetagenome_FD_51088 | JGI IMG/M metagenome (IMG submission 51088)
GTGATATCCTGAATAACGCCGAATGTTTTAACTAGTTCCCCCTTTTCATTTTTTACCGGACGTACCGAAATATGAAAAACAGGTCTTTTACCAGAGGGCAGCTTTGCTACAATATCTTGATGCACTTCTTTCCCTGCTTCAATGGCAAGGTGTGTAAGTTCCATATATTTGGAATATTCTTCCGGGAGAAAATATTTGGGAATCTCATTAATGTCGGGAGGCGGCAGCTTTTTATCACGTTCAAATAACTCGTACATCTCTTCGGACCAGATGACGTCGAAAGTGTTATTGGTAACCTCGTAATTGGCTATTTTACCCAGGGTCTGAGCTTCCTTCAGCCGTTCCTCGCCTTGACATAAATCTTTCTCAAACTCTTTCTGCCGGGTAATATCTCTTACAATGCCCTGATAACCGGTAACCTCTCCGTTAGTGTCTTTGCGGGTGATAGCGGAGATCAAACAGTACATTATAGTGCCGTCTTTTTTTTTCAGGCGGGTCTCCCATTCCGTAATAAAGCCGTTCCTCCGGATTTCATAAGTAAATCTAGTATGGTCTTGAGGATCGACATACGTACTAACCGCATCGAGTTTTAACATCTCATCTCTGGTGTAGCCGTGTAACGTCAATAGACTTTGATTTACCTCAAGGAACTTGCCGTCAACCGAACTGACGAATATTGCGTCCATGGAATGTTCGAAAAGCGATCGGTATCTTTCTTCGCTGGAACGCAAAGCACTCTCGGAAATCCGGCGCATCGTTATATCCATAAAATTACCCAGAGTTGCCGGTCTGTTATGATATGTAAAAGAAGTAACGTTTTCCATTATCCAGCGTTGTTCACCCGATTTCGAAATAATCCGGTATTCGTAGGGGTGTATATTCCCTTTTAAGGAGTTTACGGCATTAAATTTTACGGTTTCGCGATCGTCGGGATGGACAATATCCAGCGAATTAGTACCGAGTAGTTCTTCATTACTGAAACCCGATATTTCTTCGAACCTGGGGTTAACATATTTAAATGTTCCGTCCTGAACAATGTAAATTCCAATAGGAGACGTTCGTGCCAGGAGACTAAAGATAGAATCAGTTTGAGTTATTTCCAGCTGGCTTGCCGCTGCACCGGCGGCGGCAGGGTTTGATTTGACAGCCTTTCGACGTTTTATATTATTATCTTCATTCATAATGAATATTTACCCCTTAGTAAATATGGCAAATTGCTGCATATATTTAACATTTGTCGAGAGACATTATATTAATGATTAATAAATAATAGCATAATAATAGAGGTAATGGTAGTACTATTGTGCAATATTATTTCATTAATGCAGGTTACTTTGAAGAGTAGACCGAAGGGGATCAAGTAATATTATTTATTTTTACTTAATTTGGCATACATTAGATTCAGGTCTTCCAGCCATAGTGCTGGCTCCGCGTCAGAAGGCATTCTCCAATCGCCTCGGGGTGAAAGACTGACCGAACCAATCTTGGGGCCTTCCGGAAAACACGTACGTTTGAATTGATTGCTAAAGAACCTGGTTAAAAAGCTTTCCAGCCAATGCTTAAGGTCAGTCAGCGTGTACCGACCATCGAACAATTTTTGTTTGCGAATTTCATTGGCTACAAACAGGATTTTACCCGGGCGCATACCATATCTAATAAATGGATAAAGGAAGAAATCCGCGAGTTCCACAGGACCAATGACATCCTCGCTTTTCTGTATATGCCTGCCGTTCGGTCTCCGTAACTCCGGCGAAATGGGTGTGTCGATAATATCGTAAAGAATCTTCGCTGCTGCGGATGCTTTGAATTCTTCGTCGGCGACCCATTTTACCAGATAGCGGACCAGCGTTTTAGGTACTGAAGCGTTTATGTGGTAATGGGATAAATGATCGCCGGAGAACGTGGCCCATCCGAGGGCAATCTCGGTCAGGTCTCCCGTGCCCAGAACGATGGCGTTAATATGATTCGCAGTATTAAAAAGAAATTCGGTGCGGTAGCGTGCCTGAATATTTTCAAATGTGATATCTTCGGTGGCAAAATCGTGGTCGATGTCTTTTAAGTGTTGTTCACAGGTTTTTTCGATATTAACCCTGCGGAAGCTTACCCCCAGTGCTATACATAATTTAGTGGCATTCTTCTCTGTCCGGCTCGTTGTGCCGAAGCCGGGCAGAGTAAACGCATGTATGTTCTTACGCGGCAGATTTAAAAAATCCATGGTCTTGGCAGCTACCATCAGAGAGAGAGTCGAATCCAGACCGCCGGATGCACCAATCACTAATTGTTCATTGTGGGCTCCGGTCAGCTTTTTCGCCAGAGCGGCAACTTGCATGGAAAAGATATCGCGGCAGCGCTCGGTGCGTTTTTCAGGCACATCAGGTACAAAAGGATGAGGATTTAATGTCCGATACAAATTAACGGCTGGAACATCGGCTGTTTCAGCTCCAATGACACGGTAGGTTTCAAGCTGCCGGTCGGTATCGTGAAAACTGGTCTGTGCGGTGCGGTCATAGACCAGGCGTTCCAGATCGATATCCGATATTATCAGTTCAGGTGCGGCGGCCAGCCGCTGCGTTTCTTTTTGTATCACACCATTTTCGGCGATCAGGGCATGGCCGCTGTAGACCACGTCGTTAGACGATTCGTCGATTCCCGCGGATGCATAACAGAAGGCGGCCAAGCATCTGCCGGATTCGGAGGAGACCATCGTGCGCCGCCATTCAGCCTTACCCAGGATTTCATTGCTGGCGGACAGGTTTACCAGTATTGTAGCTCCAGCCAGTGCCTGGTATTCGTGCGGTGCCAGTGGTACCCAGAGGTCTTCGCATATCTCGACACCTATTACGGCGGACCTGATACCCTGCATTTGAAAAAGAATATCGCTGCCGAAGCANNCTGCCTGCCCGCACAGGTCAACGGTACTTATAGCAGCGTCCCTGCCGGGGGAGAACCAGCGGTTTTCATAGTACTCTTTATAGGCAGGTAAATAGCTCTTGGGAATGACACCCAGGATATTTCCGGAGTTGATTACAGCAGCACAGTTAAATATTTTTTGCTCGATTCTCAATGGGATGCCCACCACGATAACCATGCTGTATGCCGCGGTCTCCTCCANGAGGCGACCGATGCCCGCTTCGGCTTTAGACAGCAGTGCCTGCTGCAGTACCAGGTCTCCGATGGTATATCCGGTGACGGACATCTCCGGAAAAACCAGCACCTGCACGCCTTCTGTTGCAGCGGTTTTTACGGATGCGATAATAGCATCGATATTAAAATCTACATCGGCAACGCGAAGCGAGGGGACCGCCGCACCGATACGCAGTAAACCGAGGTCTTTGTTCAATTCTACGACCACGTGACCTTCTCCTGTAATCTCCGGTGTTGCTGGTTTATATTCTAAGTCTTTGTATCGCACAAATTCAATATATGAAGTAAACCGGGAATCATTCCGGACTTACTGCGAGGTCTGCGGATGTAATAAATATGCTGGCGTTGGTGTTGACACGGAATCATCACTCTAAATACACTTGATATAGAGGAATATATTGNGGCTGGAGATTGAGATGGAAGTAATTGTGTATTCAACCCCCACCTGACCGTATTGCGGGATGGTGAAAGAGTATCTTTCGCAAAAAGGTGTTGCTTATATTGAACGTGACGTAGCCAGTAATCCCTCGGCAGCGCAGGAAATGATCAGTCGTACCGGACAGCGTGGCGTTCCGGTGATTATCATCAACGGTCAGATCATCGTTGGTTTTGACCAGCCCAAACTGGACCAGGCTTTGAGCGGCATTAACCAGCAGCGTCCCGGTTTCGGGACGGCAATTGCGGATACGGATAAGGTTAAAGCCCTTTTTGGTTCCGGGATTGCGGCCGGTGCTTATATCGGCAGGGTGAGACCGGAATCGAAAGCTGCCGATATCGGACTGCTGCCGGGAGACATCGTGCTGGAAATCAATCAATACCGGATTGCCAATGCTGCTGACATGGAAAGTATCATCTCGAGGCTAAGACCGGGCGATAAAATCTCGCTTGTTTTCCTCCGCAGCGGGCAGTCTATTTCCAGAGAAGGCATCTTTTAAAAAATAGATGTTTAGATTGCCATAATTACGTAATGTTACTTATTCAAAAGTGAACAGCCGGTGTTGTAGATTATCTACATAAGGTAACGTTACGGAGGAAACTAATGAAAATAGATATCGACCGGGATGGATGCATCGAATGTGGTTCCTGTGAAGCCTTATGTCCGGCTATATTTCTTCTTCCTTCCGGAGAAAAAGCGACCATAGTCGAAAAATTCCGCCGTGATGATTCTCCAGGAAAAGGTGATGTAGGAGAAGATTTAGCTGCATGTGCAAAGGATGCTGCCGATTCCTGTCCGGTAACAGTGATAGTATTGTCCTGATGATGCTACGGCTCCGCCACCGGAGAATTCAGGTTGTTAATCTCTGCAAAAAGTCATGTGCCTGAAGTGCCGCCTTGGCACCTTCTCCAGCCGCAACCAGTATCTGTTTTTCAGGAACATTTGTCACATCTCCGGCAGCGAAGAAACCGGGGACACCGGTCTCACCCGAGCAGTTCACCAGGATTTCCCTCCGGTTATTCAATGGGATAAAATCACGGACCGCCTCGGAATTCGGAGACAGACCTATTTCAACGAACACACCGGTGACATCCAGCCGGAAGTGTTTGCCGGTGGCAATTTCTCTGGCTTCCAGCCCGGAAACAAAACGGTCGCCTTCAATCTTTTCTACCTCATGTTCGATGTAAAGAGTCAGGTTAGCAGCTGACGACAGCTTGTCAATAAGCACACTGTCAGCATTGATCTTAGTCAGGGAAATGACAAAAACATGTTCGGCTATTTTGACCATATCAAGAGCGGCTTGGATTGCCGAGTTACCACCACCGATAACGGCGACTTTTTGCCCATCAAAAAGAGGACCGTCGCAGATGGCACAATAGCTTAAGCCCTTTCCGGTAAACTCACGTTCGCCGGGTACTTCCAGCCGCCGCGGGCTCTTACCCGTGGCAAATATCACAGACTGCCCCTGGTATTTTTCGCCGGATTCCTCCAGAGCTTCAAATACTCCGTCGGTTCGAGTTATTCCGGTTATCTTTTTACCGGTCTTTCTGTCTATCGGAAACTGGTCAATTTGCTCCTGGAATTTGCTGATTAGCTCCTGTGCCGTGATGAATTGGTACCCCAGGTAATTTTCAATATGGTAAGTCCAGTTCATCTGCCCGCCGATTTCTTTGCAAACGAGTAATGTGTTCAACCTTTTACGGGCTGAATATACTGCTGCGGAAAGTCCGGCCGGGCCGCCGCCGATGATCATTACTTCATACATATACTGTCTCCGCCGGATACCCCGGATGCAGCTAACTAACGGCGCAGGACCGCTGAAGCCGTTAAGCTGTCCGGTAGTTCATCCTTCTTAAGAACAAAAGCGGTGCCTTTATGAACGATCGTATTGGTCAGTGCCAGGTCAAGCAGGTCTTCATCACAGGACTCCGCTTTATCATGTGTCCTGACTGTTAATGTGTCCCTATCGAATACCCCCCATTGTTCTCTCGTTCCATCTACAAATAAGGTGTCTATTTTACCGCGGTATGAATTTATTACTATTTCGTTGAGGTCGCTGGAGGTGTAACCGGTGCCTGCAAGCTGCCGGTATTTAGCGAGAGATTTCAAGCGGGTTATTTCGAATTGAGGCTGAATTAGTTCCCAGGCTTTGAGATGCAGTCCCTGTGGTGCTACACGGTCCGGATTACCCGTAACAGGTATTTTTACAAGTTGGGAATACGTATTTGCCTGACGGTAGATGGGATACAGATACTCCACTCCGGAAAATATTAGAGGTGATCTCTCATCGTGCAGAATTTCACGAAGCCCGTGATCGACATCATGAAAATAGCGCAGTATCCTGTCTTTGTTCTCTTCAGCAATTGATTTACCATGGGAAATCATCGTTACTCCGGCGGCTTCAGAGCCGATGTGTCCGTGGTATTCGTTATCACCTACATGGCTGTGATATTGCGAGGAACGGTCAAGGTCTTCGTATTTCATCGCCTCGGCAAGGCTTGTCGGTACGCTTGAAGGAAGCTTCACTTCGCGGTATCCGAACCTTGTACATTGCAGTAGTTTGATGTCTTTCTGGCTTACAGCAAGAACGTAATATTGTCCGTCTCCGGTAAGTAAGGGGAAAAGCGGTTTTATGTTAAAACGTTCACCGACCGAAACCATTTCTTTAAAATTAATTGGAAGCCGGTAATAACGCAAAAATTCAGGACACAGAAATACTGCCAGACCTTCAGCCTGATTTCGCCAGAAGAATGCATCAGTCAGCAGTTTATGAGCGGGAGCGAGTGTTTTACTTACGTCGGAGGAGCGCATTCCTGTAGCGGTGAAGCTTTCGCCGGTCATACGCAGTAGATTTTTAAATCGGGACGGTCCCTGTAGCATATCAGCACCCGTCCGGTAGGTGGGCATGTATATTGACGCACAGGAGCAGATATCGTTCCTCCGGCTTTCTATCAAGTCCTGTAAATCCTTTGCAGTAAACGTATTCATTTCCCCTCCGCATTATGAAAAGTATTTTCCGCTATAGTTTAATCAATTTTATCTCGCATATAATATCCGTAAAGATACTTATTTGAATTTCGAGTAGTTGGCGGTATATGTGTAGATGGGTTAAAATAAAGCAAATATTATGGAAGTAGCAATAATCTCCGAACAGGGCGTGCGGGAAACAATGGAAGACACGCATTATCTGAATACCAGCGTCGGTAGGAAAGGCTGTCTCTATTTCGGTATATATGACGGGCATAACGGCTGCGTGGCTTCTTATTACGCGGGTAAGACAGTACATAAAGAATTTTTAAAAGGGATCAAGGACGGGCAGACACCACAGCAGGCATTTATTGAAAGCTATGAAAAAGTATCGGCCGGTCTCAAGAGTCAGGAATCGGGCACAACCGCGGTCGATGTTTTTATTAAAGAAGGAACGGTCTATACGGCGAATGCAGGAGATGCCAGGGTTATCATTATAAGTAAAACCAATGTAGTACAGCTAACGGTCGACCACCGCATAGAGAATCTTGAGGAACGTGAGCGCGTTGAGAAGGCGGGCGGACGCATTGTTTATTCCTATGTCAGCAACGGTAACGGCGGTTTAATGCCCACGCGTACACTGGGCGATGAATCTTTTAAATCTGTTGGTGTGATTGCCACGCCGTTCGTTAATGAATACAGGATATCGCCTGACGACCTGGTACTGCTGGCAGCCTGTGACGGTTTATTCGATAATCTAAGCAATGAAGAAGCGGCTGAGTTTGCCCGTAAAGAGCTCGATATCAAGAAAATGCTGGATGCTATAAAATCCGAGGTGCTGGTCAACCGTTGCGGGACGGATAACCTGACAGTAATAGCGGTGAAACTAACGGGACAACTGAATACTGACAACTGATACCGATATGCTCGCATACTAAATTTGTAACACCGTTGATTTCTTTCATATTAAGTCTTATATTTGAAATATGTCAGACTGGCTGAACTCGTTTGTTATGACAATTATCCCGCTGTTTATTGTGATCGACGCCATCGGCAGCATTCTGTACGTGGTTTCTGTCAGCAACGGCCTGTCACGCTATGAGCAGCATAAAATTGCCAACATATCCGTTATAACCGCTGCAATAGTAGGCATGGCATTCCTGTTTTTCGGGCAACTGCTGCTCAATGCAATGAACATAACCGTGGGATCGTTTGCCATCGCCGGCGGCATTGTTCTGCTGGTGCTTTCCATCAGCGACATTGTTACCGGGCATAAAATAGAACTGGACCGTGAATCGCTGGTGGCTATCGTACCTCTGGGGACCCCATTGTTGGCGGGTCCCGCAACGATAACCGCTTTATTGCTGCTGGTTACTCAGTACCCGCTCTACATGGTTTTAATATCTTATGTTGTGAATCTCGCTATTGCCTGGGGTATTTTCCTGGGCAAAGATACCATTGTCCGCGTAATGGGACAGGGCGGTATCAAGGCTGTTTCCAATGTACTGAACCTGCTGCTTGCGGCTATCGCAGTCAGCTTTGTATTGCGCGGGCTCACCCTGCTAAATATCATTAAATAAGTTGTCATGACGCCGCGGCGTCCTTCATCTGAAGGACGAATAATGAAAATATTCACCGTCCATAAATGACATAGCTCCCGGCAGCGATAATTTGTTACATATTATGCATCGCCGGACCGGGTTTGGGCTCGCCGTCTTTCAGAAAATTTTCAGGGTCTTTATCAAATGTCTTTTTACAGCCGACAGCACAAAAATAATATGTCTTCCCTTTATAAACCGATTTTGCCGCAGCGGTCTTTTCATTGACTTCCATGTGACATACGGGATCTATTGGCATTTTAATTCCTTCCTTTTTAGTTTTTCTCTATCTCAGGTGTATATTAAATATTCATTCGTTTCTTAACCGCTGGTATTACAACCGGCATCAGGATAATTGTTGAAAGTATGAATACCCATATCGCCCCGCCTATCCGGTCTACCGCAGTAAAATAGCTTCCGATGGTCCCCAGCAGGAAAATGCCCGAAAATATAACAGCGGTTCCCAGGTAAATAATAGCACTGACTACATTAAACTTTTTCATATTCTTGTCCTCAGGTTTCACTTTAGCTTTTTGCAGGTGCCGGCCNGTAAATGCCGTTATTATATTTACGGCGCACTCCGGGTACAAATCCCCGCATTCTCAGGGTATTTAAGGTAACGGATAATGAGCTGGTTGCCATCAGCAGTGATGCCAGTTCAGGACTGACGATCTGTGCAAAGAAAGGATAAAGAATGCCCATACCCAGCGGTATTGCCACCGTATTGTATCCAAAGGCCCAGAACAGGTTTTCCTTTACTTTGCCTATAGTTGCCCTGGCTACCTGGATACCTGCCACGACATCCAGCAGGTCGTCTTTAATAAGTACGACATGTCCGGTCTCCTTAGCTATATCCGTACCGGAGCCGATAGCGATACCCACATTTGCCTGGGCCAGAGCCGGGGCATCGTTGATACCGTCACCGACCATAGCTACTATCTTGCCTTCTGCCTGCAGCTTTTTTACTTCATTGGCTTTATCTTCCGGCAATACTTCAGCCAGTACTCTATCAATACCAACGCGTTTCGCGATCGCTTCCGCGGTACGGCGATTGTCACCCGTAATCATGGCAACCTCGAATCCCATGTCATGTAGCTCTTCGATAGCGGGAATCGAGGTATCTTTCAGGGTATCGGCCACGGCGACAATCCCCACCGCTTTATTGTCTGCGGTTACGAACATGGCAGTCTTACCTTCTATTTCCAGGCGTTCGGCATCCGTACTGAAATCCGTGATGTTGATCTGCCGTTCGTTCATCAAAGAGCGGTTACCCAGCAGTACGACATGTCCGTCTATAGTCGCCTCGACACCGCGGCCGGGCATAGAGTCGAATAAGACAGCATCGGGAATGGTTAATCTTTCCTCTTTAGCTTTTCTAATAATAGCCTCACCGAGAGGGTGTTCGGAGTTCTTTTCCACTGCTGCTGCCAGGCGTAAGATCTCTGTTTTTTCAAATCCGTTTACGATGATATCGGTAACTGACGGTTCCCCTTTAGTAAGGGTACCGGTCTTATCGAAAATAATCGTATTTACCCTGGATGTGGCTTCGATGGCATCCGCCCCCTTGAAGAGGATTCCGTACTCTGCTCCTTTGCCGCTGCCGGCCATGATAGCACTTGGTGTCGCCAGGCCTACGGCACAGGGGCAGGATATGACGAGGACGGTAACCGAAATCAGCAGGGCGAAGCCGAAGGTGCCTACCGTAGAAAGCAAATATGGAGTGAGCACCAACCGGCTGTCAGGTGTAAACCATTGATTGAATCCGAAGAAAAACCAGAACAGGAAGGTCGCCAGTGATAGTGCGTGCACTCCCAATATAAAACGTCCGGCCACTTTATCGGCGATCTTTTGTATGGGCGCCCTGGTAGTCTGGGCTTCCTCTACCAGCGTAATGATCTGAGACAGAGCGGTATCTCTGCCGACGCGGGTTGCCTTTAGTTTAAAGGCCCCGGTCTTGTTCATCGTCCCGCCGATTACCTCGTCCCCTGTTCTCTTTTCTACGGGGATGCTTTCACCGGTTATCATGGACTGGTCTACCGAAGAATATCCATCAGTAAGAATGCCGTCGACGGGGACTGTCTCGCCGGGTCTGACTGCCACGATGTCTTCCACCTGTACTTCTTCAGCCGGAATCTCGGATTCAACACCATTCCTGATGACACGGGCTATTTTAGGCTGCAACTTTAACAGGCGGCGGATAGCTTCCGAGGTGCGGCCCCGGGTGACCGCTTCCAGATAACGTCCCAGGATGATGAAGGTTGTCAGCAATGCGGCTGCTTCGTAAAAGGTGGCGTCTTTGCCGCCGAATCCGGCATCCGGCCAGAAGGTATTGACTACCGCGATACCGTAAGCAGCCCCGATACCGGTGGCATACAGCAGGTTCATATCGGTAAGGCCGCGCCGCAACCCATTCCAGCTATTAATAAAGAATTGCCGGCCGGGACCGACTACGATAGGTGTAGTCAGGAAGAACAGCAGAATCTTGTTGTTCATCCATGACGGCAGGAACGAAGGAAAAAACCAGTACGGCTGCAGGGTGCCGAGCATGATAATGACGCCGAGCGTGCCCGACCAGATAAGGTTGATGAGCTGGCGGCGGATATCCTTCCGGCGGGTCTCCCTTTCTCTGTCCAGTGCTTCCTGGCCTTCCAGTTTATCTGCTACAACATAACCCAGTTCCGTAATGGTCTTTTTTATTTCAGCCAGAGAGGTGATTTCGGGGGCATAGTCCACATGGGCAATGCCCAGTGCCAGATTTACGACGATTTTGTATACGCCAGGCAGCTCGCCCACACCACCCTCGATATTAGCCACACAGGCAGCACAGGTCATGCCGTTGATCTGCAATTTTACAGTATTGAGGACCACCTCGTATCCTATCTCATCGACCGCTTTCTTTATATCGGACAGTGAGACTGCAGAGGGGTCATATTCAATAGAAGCTTTTCCCATTGCCAGGTTTACGACGGCATTTCTGACGCCGGGCAGCCCTTTTATAACCTCTTCGACGTTCGCTACACATGAGGCACAGTGCATGCCGCCGACTTGCAGATTGACCTTTTTTAAAACGGGCATTATTGCCTCACTTTTTTATTGATGTTCTTACGAAATAATTCTAGCATACAAAATTCACCCTTAATATATGCCGTTCTCGTTTTAGTTAAGAGGGTTTTCTAGCTTTTCGATAGCACTGTTATGTATAATAAACCATACCCGTTTGCATCTAAATCCGTAGTAATACGTATTCGCCCTCAGCCAGCTAAAGGCTTCATTAACTTTCGGCAGTGAATCTAGTATAATTAATATACACATTGAAAAGTATCCGGAGGAACATGATGAGCGATATAAAGAGTGCCTTTGAAATAGCCATGGAGAAGGTCGATAAAATCGGTAAAGCCAGCGAAGAAGAACGTCTGCAGTGGAAATATGCGCCGGAAGGCGAAAAGCTGGGAGCCCGGTTTTTGCGGGATGATATCGATCTGGTTGCTGAAATTAATAAACTCGAACCTGCCGCGGTGAAATATGTCACATCAGGAGTACTGAGGACGCTTACGCGTAATATCGCGATTCCCAAAAGTGAGATATTAAAGAAAAATAATAAACGTGCCATGGATGGTATCAAGCTGCTGAAGAAAGACAAAGTTAAGGTTGAAAACATATTCAGCCAGATCAAGAGGTTGTTTAACCACTATAGCGAACAGGGCGAGCAGCAGCGCCGCCAGGCTTACCAGCAGGTTAAGGCTGCCTTCGAGGCCAAAGTACAGCAGGCTTTACAGCAGCAGATGGGCAGTACGGCGGGGATGAAAATAGACGTGGAAAAACAGCCGCAGTTTCAGGAAGAGTGGCGTAAGGTGCAGAACCAGTTGGACGGCCAGTACTTGCAATTGCTGGAAGGTTTTATACAGGAATTAATGGCGATACCATAAAAGTTGATAGTTAACAGTCAACGGTTAACAGTTATCCCTCATCTTCATTTCTTCTCTTTTAATTTCATGCGGGATCTTTGGCCTAAAGGGGAGAAGAAAGAATCGAGACCCCTCTCTCACGATACTCCTGAGTTGGGGAGAAATAGCTATCCTTTAATAAAATTAGGTGATTTGTATTTTAAAGGTTGATTGATGGAAATTGACGAACGGATTTTAGATGCGGTAAAACAAACGGAGATATTGCGTCCTCCCAAACAAAACCTCTTAACATTCGGTACAACTAATATTTATTATTATCTGCTTACGGAGCCGTCATATGCGGAGATAGAAAACCGGGTAACCGAAACGGTCATACGTGAGGGCCGGGTAGTGGCACAGAAACCTCGAGTGGTCACTCCCTATTACATGACCAGG
>JGI20214J51088_10002386_pt1 | contig 12484 bp, 10 predicted proteins | sample WetSurMetagenome_FD_51088 | JGI IMG/M metagenome (IMG submission 51088)
CCGCGGCGAGGTGCATTCGCGCCAGCATCGCGCCGACCTGGCGGCCTTGCTCGGCGGTCGGCGCGAGCCGGTGGCTGCCGGGCAGCCGCGTCACCACCGCGGCCGGCTTGCCGGCGATCGCGTGCAGCAGCGCGCCGGACACGTCGGCCTGCGGCGCCGGAACCGGGATGCCGCGCTGCGCGAGGTGCTGCATCAGCGCCAGGTAGTAGGGCAGTTGCTCGGGCGTCAGCCGCTCGAACAGCGTCAGCACCCACTGGCCCTTTGCGGTGNCCGCGTAGTAGTTGGTGTTCTCTATGCCCGAACGGATGCCGCGCAGTTCGGTCAGCGCGCCCAGGCCCAGGCGCTGCAGCAGGGCGTCGGCCTCATCGAAGCCGACTTCCGTGTAGACGGCCATCTCAGAAGTGGAAGACGTTCCAGACCCGCTGGCCGCCGGCGTCGCCGGGTTGGGACGGGTCGTTCGCGGCGCTCGATGGCAGGATCTCGTAGGGCTTGACGCCGGGGATCTTGCTCTTCACGACGGTGCTCCGGATCTGGCCGCGCACGCGCAACTCCTCGATGCGCACGTTGGCGTCCTCGGCGACGAGGTGTTCGACCGCCGGCTCGGGCGGGGCCGCCTTCTGCGGTGTCTGCGGCGTCTGCGGCGCAGCCTGCGCGCCGGACAGGGCGACGCAGGCGAGGGCGACGAAGGCGCAGGCTTTCATCGGCGCCATTCTACGCAGCGCCCCCGGGCCGGGGCCGCGCCACAATGCCGGCCATGACGGAAAAGCTGCTCCTCCTCGTCGACGGCTCGAGCTACCTCTACCGCGCGTACCACGCGCTGCCCGACCTGCGCGCGCCTGACGGCTTCCCGACCGGTGCGATCCACGGCATGGTCGCGATGATGAAGCGGCTGCGCGAGCAGTTCCCGGCCGAGCATGCGGCGTGTGTGTTCGACGCCAAGGGGCCGACCTTCCGCGACGCCTGGTACGCCGAGTACAAGGCGCACCGTGCGCCGATGCCCGAGCCGCTGGTGCAGCAGATAGAGCCGATCCACGAGGTCGTGCGCCTGCTCGGCTGGCCGGTGCTCGAGGTGCCCGGCATCGAGGCCGACGACGCGATCGGCACGCTCGCGCGCGTCGCCGCCGCGGGCGGGCACAAGGTCGTCATCAGTACCGGCGACAAGGACCTGGCCCAGCTCGTCGACGCGGATGTCACGCTGATCAACACGATGAGCAACGAGCGCCTCGACATCGCCGGCGTCGTCGCCAAGTTCGGCGTGCCGCCGGATCGCATCGTCGACTACCTGACGCTGATCGGCGACACCGTGGACAACGTTCCCGGGGTCGAGAAGGTCGGCCCGAAGACGGCCGCGAAGTGGATCGCCGAGCACGGTTCGCTCGACGGCGTGATCGAGGCGGCGCCAGGCATCAAGGGCGCGGCCGGCGAGAACCTGCGCCGCGCACTGGACTGGCTGCCGCAGGGCCGGCGCCTGATCACGGTGGTGACCGACTGCGACCTGAGCGCGCACCTCGACGGCTGGCCTGCGCTCGACGCGCTCGCGCTGCGCGAGGTCGACGGCAGCGGCCTGCATAACTTCTACGAGCGCTTCGGATTCAAGACCTGGCTGCGCGAGGTCGATGCCCCCGGGCCGGACGTGCCGGCCGGCGCCGGGCCGGCTGCACTGGCGCCGCCGGTCGCACGCCAATACGAGACGATTACCGACTGGGCGCGGCTCGACGACTGGATCGAGCAGCTGATGGCGGCCGAGCTGAGCGCGCTCGACACCGAGACCGATTCGCTGGACGCGATGCAGGCGCGCATCGTCGGCATCAGCTTCGCCGTCGAACCCGGCCGCGCGGCCTACGTGCCGCTTGCGCACGACGGCCCGGATGCGCCGGCGCAGCTGCCGCTCGACGCGGTGCTGGCACGGCTGAAGCCCTGGCTCGAGGACGCGAGCCGGCCCAAGCTCGGGCAAAATGTCAAGTACGACTTGCATGTGCTGGCCAACGCCGGCATCGTGGTGCGCGGCTACCGCCACGACACGATGCTCGAGAGCTACGTGCTCGAGGCGCACAAGTCGCATGGCCTCGAGAGCCTGGCCGAGCGCCACCTCGGCCGCAGGGGCCTGAGCTACGAGGACCTGTGCGGCAAGGGGGCGAACCAGATCCCGTTCGCGCAGGTCGACGTCGCGCGCGCCACCACCTACTCGGGCGAGGACAGCGAGATGGCGCTGCAGGTGCACCACGCGCTGTGGCCGCAGATCGAGGCCGATGGCGACGAACAACGCGGACTGCGCTTCGTCTATGAGCGCATCGAAATGCCGGTGAGCAGGCTGCTGATGCGAATCGAGCGCCACGGCGTGCTCATTGACGCCGCGGTGCTGGCGCGCCAGAGCCAGCAACTCGCCGAGCGGATGGTCGCGATCGAGCAGGAGGCCTACTCGATCGCCGGCCAGCCGTTCAATCTCGGCAGCCCCAAACAGATAGGCGAGATCCTGTTCGGCAAGCTCGGCCTGCCCGTCAAGAAGAAGACCGCGAGCGGCGCGCCCAGCACCGACGAGGAAGTACTGCAGGAGCTGGCCGCTGACTACCCGCTTCCGGCGCGCATCCTCGACCACCGCGGCCTGGCCAAGCTCAAGAGCACCTACACCGACAAGCTGCCGCTGATGGTGAACCCGGCTACCGGCCGCGTGCACACCAACTACGCGCAGGCGGTCGCGGTGACGGGCCGGCTCGCGAGCAACGACCCGAACCTGCAGAACATCCCGATCCGTACTGCTGAGGGGCGGCGCGTGCGCGAGGCCTTCATCGCGCCGCCCGGGCACGTGATCCTGAGCGCCGACTACTCGCAGATCGAGTTGCGCATCATGGCCCACATCAGCGAGGACCCGGCGCTGCTGCGCGCGTTCGCCGAGGGCGTCGACGTCCACAAGGCGACCGCGAGCGAGGTCTTCGGCGTGTCGCTGGACGGCGTCAGTTCCGAGCAGCGGCGCTATGCGAAGGTCATCAACTTCGGCCTGATCTACGGCATGGGCGCGTTCGGGCTCGCGAGCAACCTCGGCATCGAGCCGAAGGCGGCGCGCGACTACATCGAGCGCTACTTCGTCCGCTTCGCCGGCGTCAAGCGCTACATGGACGAGACGCGCGTGCGCGCCAAGGAAAAGGGTTATGTCGAGACCGTGTTCGGCCGGCGCCTGTGGTTGCCCGAGATCAACTCGGGCAACGGCCCGCGCCGCAGCGGTGCCGAGCGCCAGGCGATCAACGCGCCGATGCAGGGCACCGCGGCCGACCTGATCAAGCTCGCGATGATCGCGGTGCAGGACGCGATCGACCGCGAGGGCCGCGCCACGCGCATGGTGATGCAGGTGCACGACGAACTGGTGCTCGAGGTGCCCGACGCCGAGCTCGACTGGGCGCGCGCGGCCGTGCCGCGGCTGATGGCCGGCGTCGCGCCGCTGAAGGTGCCGCTGCTGGCCGAGGTCGGCGTCGGGCGCAACTGGGACGAGGCGCATTGACCCGCAGGTGCTCTGTTGCGGCACCTGTCACGGCGGCGTCGCGAAATCTTCTTAAACTGGGTCCATGACGGACGACTCCCGTGCCGAGGCGCCGCCGGCCGAGCTGGCGGCCGTCGAGCGGCCGCCGCTGAAGCTGCTCGACCGCGAGCGCTCGCTGCTGCAGTTCAACCGCCGCGTGCTCGCGCAGGCGCGACGCGCCGACGTGCCGCTGCTCGAGCGGCTGCGCTACGTAACCATCGTCTCGTCGAACCTGGACGAGTTCTTCGAAGTGCGCGTGGCCGACTACATCGAGGCCGCTCGCCAGCCCGGCACCGGCGTCTCGAACGGCGACCTGGCCGCGGTGGCGGCGGCGGCGCACGAGCTGATCGACGAGCAGTACGCGTTGTTCAACGAGCTCGTGATGCCGGCGCTGCAGGCCGAGGGCATCGTCGTGCTCAACCACGCCGAACGCAACGCGGCACAACGGCGTTGGGTCGAGCGCTTCTTCGAGACCCAGGTGCGTCCGCTCCTCGTACCGGTGAGCCTCGATCCGAGCCACCCGTTCCCGCTGGTCGCGAACAAGTCGCTGAACTTCATCGCCCGGCTCGGCGGGCGCGACGCCTTCGGACGCGCGAACCAGATTGCGATCGTCAAGGTGCCGCGCGTGCTGCCACGCGTGATCCGACTGCCCGATGCCCTGTGCGACGGGCGCCAGGGTTTCGTGCTGCTGACCAGCGTGATGCGCGCCCACCTCGGCGAGCTGTTCCCCGGCCGAACTGTCGAGTCGTTCTCGCAGTTCCGCGTCACGCGCGACTCGGACCTCGAGGTCGACGAGGACGACATGACCAACCTGCGCCAGGCGCTGCGTACCGGGCTGACGACGCGCCACTTCGGCCAGGCTATCCGGCTCGAGGTGGTGAGCACCTGCCCGAGCGAGCTCTACCAGTTCCTNCTCCAGCAGTTCTCGCTGCCCGAAGTCGCGCTGTACAAGGTCAACGGCCCGGTCAACCTGGTGCGGCTGAACGAGCTCATCGAGCAGGCAGACGCCGAGCCCCTGCGCTTCCCGGCGTTCGAGCCGCTCTGGCCCGAGCAGCGCCTGCCACGCGGGCGCTCGATCTTCGCGCGGCTGCGCGAGGCCGACGTGCTGCTCCACCACCCGTTCGAGAGCTTCGAGCCGGTGATCCAGTTCCTGCGCGAGGCGGTGCAGGACCACGACGTGCTCGCGATCAAGCAGACGATCTACCGCACCGGCAGCGAGAGCGTGCTGATGGACCTGCTGATCGAGGCAGCGCGGCGCGGCAAGGAAGTGATGGTCGTCGTCGAGCTGAAGGCGCGATTCGACGAGGAGGCGAACATCAATTGGGCCGAGCGGCTCGAGGCGGTGGGCGCGCAGGTCGTCTACGGCATCGTCGGACTGAAGACGCACGCCAAGATGCTGCTCGTGACACGGCGCGAAGGCCGGCGCAGCGGCGGCGGTGGGCGCACCGCGCAGCCGCGCCTGCGCCGCTACGCGCACCTGTCGACCGGCAACTACAACCCGCGCACGGCGCGGCTATACACCGACATGGGCTACCTGACGGCCGACCCCGGGTTGTGCGCCGACGCCGATGCGATCTTCCTGCAGCTCGCGAGCCAGGCGCGGCTGAAGCCGCCGCAGCATCTGCTCACGGCCCCGTTCGTGCTGCAGAAGCGGCTGCTGCGTCACATCGGCCAGGTCGGCGATGCCGCGCGTGCCGGCCGGCCGGCTCGCATCGTCGTCAAGGTCAATGCGCTCACCGACCCGGCGCTCATCCAGGCGCTGGTGCAGGCCGGCCAGGCCGGCGCCCGGATCGACCTCGTCGTGCGCGGCGCCTGCATGCTGCCGCCGGGCGTGCCGGGGCGCACCGACAACATCCACGTGCGCTCGATCGTCGGCCGCTTCCTCGAGCATTCGCGCGTGCTCTATTTCCGCTGGGGTGCGGGCGTCGACGACGAGGTTCTCTACCTCAGCAGCGCCGACTGGATGAGCCGCAACATGATCCGCCGCATCGAGGTGGCCTGGCCGATCCGCGACCCGGCGCTGCGCCAGCGCGTCATCGACGAGGGCCTGGTGCCCTACCTGCACGACGCGCGCGACGCCTGGGATCTCGACGCCACGGGCCGCTACCGCCGCGCCGGCGAGACCGGTCCGAGCGCGCAGCAGGCGCTGATGCAGCGCTACGCGGGCTGAAATGACCGGCCCCCGAAGCGCCTTCGGCGCGCCCTGGCGAGGTGGCGGCGCCAGCGCCCGGGCGAAGCCCATCCGCGGCGTCCGCTCGATGCTTGTGGTTCATGCGACGAGGCTGCCGTTTCCCGGCATCGACAACTGAGATGGACCTGATCCTCTGGCGCCATGCCGAGGCCTTCGAGATGCGCGAGGTGCAGGACGACCTCGACCGCGCGCTCACGCCCAAGGGCGAGCGCCAGGCGCAGCGCGTCGCGGGCTGGCTGAACCGGCAGCTGCCGGCGAGTGCAAAGGTGCTGGCGAGCCCGGCGCGGCGCGCGCAGCAGACCGCCGCCGCGCTCGAGCGCAAGGTCAAGACGGTGGCCGAGCTCGGGCCGGGCTCGACCGTCGACGCGCTGCTGCACGCGGTGCGCTGGCCCGAGGCGCGCGAGCCGGTGCTCGTCGTCGGCCACCAGCCGACGCTGGGGCTTGCCGCAGCCTATCTGCTGTCGGGCCAGGCGCAGGTCTGGCCGGTGCGCAAGGCCGGCGTCTGGTGGCTGCGCGCGCGCGAGCGCGACGGCGTGCTGCAGGTCGTGCTGCAGGCGGTGATCGCGCCCGACCTGCTGTAGTTCAGCGCAGCGGCAGCGTCAAGCGCAGCGTGCCGGCGCGGACCCAGCTCTCGGCCTCTTCCTGCAACAAGTAGGCGGTGCGCGGGTGGACCTCGGCCCAGCGCGCGCTGTAGCCGAGGAGCGCCTCGCGGCCGCGCCGGCGCAATGTCATCGCGTTGTGGTCGACCTCGCCGCGCGCATGGCACTTGACGACCGCCAGGCGCAGGCACAGCACCTGCCAGGCGAGGATGTCGCTGGTCAGCGACGACTCGACCTTGCGCAGCCCGCCGCGCTGGCCGAGAACCAGCTCGCCGATGCGCCGCTGCTGGCTCTGCGAGAAGCCGGGCGCGTCGACATGGGCGAGCAAGTAGGCGCTGTGCCGGTGGTGGTCGTGGTGCGAGACCATCAACCCGATCTCGTGCAGCTCGCAGGCCCAGGCCAGCTCGCGCCGGGTCTCGGCATCGGCGTCTGGCATCACGCTGTCGAACATCTCGAGCGCGACGCCGGCGACACGCCGTGCCTGGCCGGTGTCGACGCCGAAACGCCGCTGCAACTCGTGCACGGACGCGTCGCGCATGTCCCCCGGACGCGCGCGATCGCGGGCCTCGAGCCGCTCGTGCAGGTCGACGATCACGCCCTGGCGCAGTGCGCCCTTGGCCGGCCACAGGGTCGCGATGCCGTAGTTGGCGGCCAGCGTGTAGAGGATCGCCAACCCCCCGGGCAGTACCGGGCGCCGCTCGAGTTTGAGCCCGGTGAGGTGTAGCCGGTCGACATGGCCGGCTTCGAGACATCGTTCGATGCACCAGCGCAGCCCGGCCGGCGTGATGCGGCCGTCAGTGACGCCGTTGGCCATCAGCAGCTGCGACACCGCGCTGGCGGTGCCGGACGAAGCCAGCGCCTGCTGCCAGCGGCTCGGCGCGAAGGACTGCAGCCCTTCCTCGAGTTCAGCACCAGCGGCGACCTGGGCGGCGCGAAAGCCCTCCTCGCTGATTCGGCCGCCGTCGAAGAAGCGCATCGACAGACCGACGCAGCCGACGCCGAAGGATTCAGCCACCGTCGGCACGCGGCCGTGGCCGAGGATCAGCTCGGTCGACCGCCCGCCGATGTCGACGACGAGCCGCGGCTCGTCGGCGGGTTGCAGGTGGACGACGCCGGCGTAGATCAGGCGCGCTTCCTCGCGCCCGGAGATGACCTCGATCGGGTGGCCCAGCGCCGCCTGAGCGCGCAGCAGGAACGCGTCGCGGTTGCGCGCCTCGCGCAGTGTCTGCGTCGCGACGGCGCGCACCTGCCCGGGCGCGAAGCCGGCGAGCCGGGTCGCGAAGCGGCGCAGGCAGGCCAAGCCGCGCTCCACCGCCTCCTCGCCGAGCAGCCCTGCGCTGTCGAGCCCGGCGCCCAGGCGCACGGTCTCCTTCAGGTAGTCGATGCGGCGGTAGCGGCCGTGGAACAGCTGGCCGATCTCGAGCCGGAAGCTGTTCGAGCCCATGTCCACCGCGGCCAGCGGCCCGGCGATTGGCGGGTTGTCCTGCATGCCCCGATTGTGCAAGAGGCCGTTGCCGCGCCGCGGCGCAGTGTTCCTGCAATCATTTCGACCCCAGCCCTTAATCGATGGAGACCGGTATGCCGAACGAGGATTTCGAGACGCTGGTGCCGCGGCGCGACTTCAGCCGGCGCGACTTCGTGCGCACGACGGTCGGCAGCGGCTTCGCCGCCGCGGTGCTGCCGACGCTGGCGCAGACGGCGATCCGGACCGACAGCGAGGGCCTGATCGTCGGCGAGGTCACTATCCCGGTTGGCGACTTCAGGATGCCGGCGTACCGGGCAGCGCCGGCGAACAAGCCGANCGCGCCGCTGGTACTCGTCGTGAGCGAGATTTTCGGCGTCCATGAGTACATCGCCGACGTCGCGCGGCGCNTCGCGAAGGCCGGCTGCTTTGCGGTCGCACCCGAGCTCTTCGTGCGCCAGGGCGACGCGCAGTCCTACGGCGAGGTGTCCCGGCTCGTCGCCGAGGTGATCTCGAAGGTGCCCGACGCCCAGGTGATGGGCGACCTAGACGCGAGCGTCGCCTGGGCCCGGACGCAGGGCGCCGACACCGCGCATGCCGGCATCACGGGATTTTGCTGGGGCGGGCGCATCGTCTGGCTCTATGCGGCCCACAACCCCACGCTCAAGGCAGGCGTGGCCTGGTACGGACGCCTGGTCGGCAGCACCTCGGCGCTAACGCCGACGAACCCGATCGACCTCGTCGCGATGCAGCACGCACCGGTGCTCGGCCTGTATGGCGGCGAGGACAGCGGCATCCCGCTGGCGAGCGTCTCGCATATGCGCGAGGCGCTGGCCGGCGGCAGCGCCGCAGCGCGCGCGTCGCAGATCATCGTCTACCCCGAGGCCGGTCACGCCTTTCACGCCGACTACCGGCCGAGCTACCGCGCCGCAGCGGCCGAGGACGGCTGGAAACGCATGCTTGCCTGGTTCAAGGCGCACGGCATCACCTGAACACGCCGCGCGCAGGCGGCGCGTTCAGCCGGCGCGCCTAGCGGACCACCAGCACCGGCAGGCTGCTGTGCGTCAGCACTTTCTGCGTCTCGCTGCCNAGCAGCAGCGCGCTCACGCCGCGCCGGCCGTGCGAGGCCATCACGATCAGGTCGCAGGCCTGCGTCTTGGCGTGGTCGATGATCGCTTCCCAGGGGTGCAGCGCCTCCACGGTGTGGCCCTGCGCCGGCACGCCCGCGGCAGCGGCGGCGTCGGTGACGGCCTTCACGCGCGCCGCTGCGATGCGTTCCTGCGCGTCGTAGAACTCCTGCGGCGGCACGGGCTGCATTTCCGAAATCGCGCTGTACGGGAACGGCTCCTTGACGCCGATTGCGAACAGCTGGCCGCCGGCGCTGCGCGCNAGTTCGATTGCCGTCGCGACCGCCTTCGCGGTGATGTCGGAACCGTCGGTGGAGATGAGGATGCGCTTGAACATGATGGTCTTTCCCTCACGATCGCCGGCACGCGCCGGCACTGGTGACTGATAGTCTTCACACAAGCCCGTACCGTGGGTTGACGTGGATCAAGCGACCGAACCCGCCGGCGCCGGCGCACCGACTGCGTCGGCCCTGCGCGTCATCCGCGGGCGACCGGGCGCACCGGGTCGCTGCACCACTCGCTCCAGGAGCCGGCGTAGAGAGTCGAGCCCTCGAGCCCGGCGTGCACCATCGCGAGCAGGTTGTGACAGGCGGTGACGCCACTGCCGCATTGGTGGACGACCCGTTCTGCCGAGTCGCCCCAGGCATCGAANGCGGCACGCAACTCGGCGGCCGGCTTGAAGCGGCCGTCGGGTTGCAGGTTGTCCTTGAAGAAGCGGTTCGTCGCGCCCGGAATGTGGCCGGCCACCGCGTCCAGNGGCTCAACCTCGCCGCGGAAGCGCTCGCCCGCGCGTGCGTCGACCAGGCGCACGCGGCCGAGCTTGGCGAGCAGTTCGTCGGCGGCCATCGTTGGCATCGCCGCGTCGCGCGCCGGATACGGTTCGGTCGGCCGGGCGACGCTCGCGGCCTCGGCCAGGTCACCGCCGGCTGCGCACCAGGCGGCACGTCCGCCGTCTAGCACGGCGACGTCGCGATGCCCGAGCCAGCGCAACAACCACCAGGCGCGCGCGGCATAGGGCGAACCCTGATCGTCGTAGGCTACGACCTGGACGCCTGGCGCGATGCCCCAACGGCCGGCAGTGGCGGCGAAGTCGGCGCGATCGGGTAGCGGGTGGCGCCCGTTGCGGCCGGTCTTGGTGCCCGAGAGGTCGCGGTCCAGGTGCGCGTAGAGCGCGCCCGGCAGATGCGCGGCGGCCCAGGCGCGCTCGCCGGCCGTGGGGTCGGCGAGGTCGAAGCCGCAATCGAGGAGCACGAGCGGCACGCCGCTTCGGTGCAGCGCCTGCAGTTCGTGCGCGGTGATCAGCGTGGCATGGGTCATTGTCGGCCTTCTGTGGTTGGGGTCGGCGGTAGGGCGCCGACCCGGGTCGCGCTCAAACCGGCGCCGATGATCAGCAGCATGCCGGCGATCGCCAGACCGGTGACCGGATCGCGCAGCAGCCAGACGCCGAAGCCGAACGAGAACACGATGCCGAGGTACTGCAGCGCGGCGTTCGACAGCGTGTGGCCGATCGAATAGGCGCGCGTCATCATCAACTGCGCGGCCGAGGCCAGCGTGCCGATCGCCAGCAGCAGCGCGATGCCGCGCGCGCTGTGCGTACCGGGGCCGCCCTCGGCGAGCGTGAACAGTGCGCCGGCGACCACGCCGCCGGCGGAGAAATAGAACACCACGCGCGTCTCGGGCTCGCCGGCGCGGCCGAGCGCGCTGACTTTCAGGTAGGCCACCGCCGCGAGCAGCCCGGAGGCCAGACCGGCGAGTCCGAAGCCAAGCTGGCGCTGCTCGAGGGTCGGGCGCAGGATCAGCGCGACGCCGGCGAAGCCGGCCAGCACCGCGAGCAGCAGTCGCAGGTCGACGCGCTCGCGCTTGCGCGGCCGCAGTAGCGGGCCGGCGACCAGGAACGCTGCCAACCAGACCGAGGAGGTGTAGTTCAGCGTCATCGCGGTCGCCAGCGGCAGGTGGCCGAGGGCGTAGAACCAGAGCGCGAGCGCGAGCACGCCCGAGAGGCTGCGCCAAAAATGCATCGCCGGCACGCGCGTGCACAACGTGTCGCCACGTGCCTTCACCAGCGCCGCCATCCAGGCCATGCCGACCAGGCTGCGGTAGAAAACGATCTCGCCCGCACTGTATTGCGCCGACGCGAGCTTGACGAACAGCCCCATCAGCGCGAACAGCAGCGACGCGGCGGCGATCAGCAACGGGGCGGGGACACGGGCAAGTGCGGCCCGGGTCGCGCTCAGGCCCGTGACAGCCCCATCTCGCGCCGGTACCACTCGTGGAACTGCTGCATGCCGTCTTCCATCGGGCTCTGGTAGGGCCCGACNTCATCGTCGCCGCGCTCGAGCAAGGCCTTNCGGCCGGCGTCCATGCGCAACGCGATCTCGTCGTCCTCGACGCAGGTTTCCATGTAGGCGGCCTGCTGCGCGTCGACGAAGCCGCGCTCGAAGAGGGCGATCTCCTCGGGGTAGAAGAACTCGACCAGGTTCAGCGTTTTCTGCGGACCCTTGGGGAACAGCGTCGAGACGACCAGCACCTGCGGATACCACTCGACCATCACCGTCGGGTAGTAGGTGAGCCAGACCGCGCCCTGGGTCGGCACGGCGCCGTTGCCGAAGGCGAGCACCTCGTCGTGCCAGCGCCGGTAGACCGGCGATCCTGGGCGCGCGAGGTCGCGGTGCACGCCGACCGTCTGCACCGAGTGCTGGCGCCCGAACTCCCAGCGCAGGTCGTCGCAGGTGACGAAGGACCCGAGGCCGGGGTGGAAAGGGCCGACGTGGTAGTCCTCCAGATAGACCTCGATGAAGGTCTTCCAGTTGTAGTCGCACTCATGCAGGTGGGCACGATCGAAGACGTAGCCGCTGAAGTCCAGTGCTGCGCTCGGCCCGAGAGCCGCCAGGTCGGCCGCCACCTGGCGCCCGTTGTGCTCGAACAACAGGCCATTCCAATTCTGCAACGGATAGTTGCGCAGGTTCAGGCAGGGGTCGATCTCGAAATGGGGCGCGCCGACGAGTTGTCCCTGCAGGTCGTAAGTCCAGCGGTGAAGCGGGCAGACGACCTGATGGTCGGTGTTGCCGCGCCCGCGCAGCATCACGGCCTGACGGTGCCGGCAGACGTTTGACAGGAGCTCGACGCCGTCCTTTGTGCGCACGAGCACGCGCCCGTCGCCTTCCTGCGCCAGCGCATGAAAATCGCCGACCTCGGGCACGCAGAGCGCGTGCCCCACGTAGCGCGGGCCGTGCTGGAATAGAAGCTCCTGCTCCCTGCGGAACAGGTCTTCGTCGAAGTAGCTGGAAACCGAGAGCTGCGAACTGCTGCGGTCGAGAGCTTCGAGACTGATGCTCAGGTCAGACATGATCCGCAAGGATCCTCCATCGACAGGATGTCCAAACCCCCGCCCGGTGGCCCCGCGGGCGAGTTTTGTTACCGCCCGATCCAGTCCGGATGCAAGCGGGAGCGGGATTCTACCCAGCCCTGCCGATCCGGCGCCGCTCACTCTCCCACGCCGTCATCGCCGCGAGGCCGAGTGTCTAGAATCCGGGATCGCCGTCGACGATTTCGATGGCCCACCGACCGATGGCCCGCAACCCCACTTCTTCGCAA
>JGI20214J51088_10002387_pt1 | contig 12484 bp, 10 predicted proteins | sample WetSurMetagenome_FD_51088 | JGI IMG/M metagenome (IMG submission 51088)
TAAATTCCCTTCCGTTGACAGGTGCTTTATTTTGCCAGTGAATTCCCTGATGAAGATGAACGGTTATCGTAAGAGGATCAGTCTGCTCCCAAGTATCGATTAAATTGCCCACCAGGTATTGTGCAGGAATAAAACCACCGGGGAATGACCAAATGTTGCGGTCTACCTTCCAATCGTCGATAAACATCGGTTCATAATAGTAATCGTTGTCCGCACCTACAAAAGAATAGACATCAAAATTTATTCCCATTACTCCGCTTATACCCAAAACCAACGTTCCGCCATATTGAGGTGTGCCGAATTTGTCCCACCAATTTGCTGCAGTCGTGACCGTTGTTGTTGGAGCTTGCGTTGTCTGAGTCGTTTGCGTTGTCTTGGGCGTTTGCGTTGTATTCGTTGAACAACTCGCTACAAGGAGAAGTCCCACCAGTAATAACACTACCGGTGCATAGTATAAAACTTTCTTCATTTCAAATAACTCCTTATTTTTATGGTACATAGACTTTTCGTTCTTTTGCCTGAACAATAAAGAGAAACCACGTATATTTATATTTGCTAACTACAATTTAAATATTTTTTCGGCGTTTAGGTGACAGATTTTTTCTTTATCGCCGGGGCAAATCGCTGCAGCCTTTATGAATGATATGCCCTCTACTGATGATTCGGCTGGATAATCAACTGCAAATAATATATTATCTGCTCCCAGAGCCAGATAAGCACATATAAGTGCCGGATGATAAAACATTCCGCTTGTAGTTAAGTAAAAGTTGTCCTTAACATACTCGCTTGCTTTTTTCTTCAATTTCGATTTCGCCCCGGGCCCTTTGGAGTCCATCCGCCACATCCAATATGGCAATGCTTCGCCCATATGACCAAGTACGATTTTAAGGTTCGGGTATCTGTCGAAAACACCACTACAAATCAGGCGCATTGCGTGTAAACCAGCTTCGGCGGCGAATCCCCACATTGCCCCGGTCAATTCGGGGTAAGTCTGGTATGGTTTTATCATGTCCGGGGAAGGTTCCCTTGGATGAATATATATCGGCACTCCTAATTTTTCGGCTCTTTCGAATATAACCCAATATTTCTGAATGTCGTAGTGCTCTCCCTTTGAATGCGATCTTAATAGCGCCCCTTTCAACCCTAGCTTTATTACAGCCCTCTCAAGTTCATCAGCAGCCGCCTCCGGATTCTGAGGCGCTATGCTGGCCAAACCAGCAAACCTGTTTGGGTATTTCTTTACCACTTCAGATAGTTCATCATTAGTTTCTGCCACAAGGGATGTGGCAAAAGCGGCGTCATAGTCTTCAACCCCGGGACCAAGAGATAGTACCTGCATATCGATGCCGGCATCGTCCATATCTCTTAATCTCGCTTCCGCATTGGACAATGTTTCTCCGATGCTCATGCGTGATACTTTACTGCCAGTATCTTTTGGTGAAACCATTCCCGGTGGTCGGAAATGTGCCAAGGTCTCTTTTGTAGAGAAATGCTCTTCAGATCCAATTATTTTCATTTTTATCTTAACCTCCTTGCGTGATGTATTATTACATTACCTGATTGTACACACATTTAATAAAGCTGGAATAACATTCTCCCCGATTTTTACGTAATAATGAACAAAGCTATTTTGCAAATAAACAAGTCCTGTTTTGTCTGTGTCACCTCCGTGTTTAAGCCTATCTCGATTTTTACAATTGACTTCTAGCTGAGTGTCACCGATAATATTATGTATCCATATAATTTGTATCAATATTATATGTATCACAATTAATAAAGTCAATGGCGTTTTTAGGTTGACATCATTAGTTCAGTTAGCATAGATTAATTTTAAAATGTTGAGCAAATTTATTCAGCATTGATAAAGAAAAAGGAGTTACATGAGCCCGACAATTGAAGTTGAAGAATACGATGCATGGATGGTTTTGCATCGAATAGCCGACCTGATAACCAGGTACGAAAAGATTATTTTTTCCAATGCACAAATAACCCCCCAGCAATTCTGGGTATTGATGACTATAGCTTTTCTTGAAGATCAGCATAAAGATCCAATAACCTTATCTGATCTAGTAGTGCATCACGATAGAAATCTGGCCAGCATTTCATCGATGGTAGATCGTCTTGAACAGAATGGACTAATAGAAAAAAAGATCAGGGACCTTCCCGATAGAAGGAATATTCGTATAATAATCACCGAAAAAGGATACAAAATACTTAAACGTGCCTCAACTAATAGGATTAAACTTGTAAATAACCTGTTTAACAACTTCTCTAAAAAGGATATAAAAAGGACTGCCGATCAAAATAAAAAAATAAGAAATAGACTTGAAGAGCTGACTTCATTTAGTGTTGAAGATCGGCCTGATCCAGGTCCGGTAGCCCAGTTTTTAAATAAATTAAGTTGTCAGACCGGGTTCTATCCTCGGCGAAGTATTCAAAAGACTACAACCTCGCAGAGGCTTTAATTTACTCTTTTACCTTCTACATCCAGCATAAAATCCTGTTCATCAGCGAACATGGCAAATTTAATTCTGTCACCTTCTACAAAGCCCAAACCCCGGAAAACAAACTTGGCAGGCGATATCTTTTGGGAACCTTCGGGCGCTTTCAAAACTCTGCTGAAGTCAGCATAAAAAGTAAATAAATTACCACTGGCTATACTTTTAGTTAGTTCAACAATGTTTTTATTATCAGCCAGGGTACCCGTCACTACTCCTTTTTTACATTCCTTCATTATCAGGGTAAATTCCGGATTACCACCGGGGCCAGGAATAATCATCTTATAGGTACCAGTAATTGACATATTTATCACTCCTTATTTTTTGTTGATCTGTTCTTGTTATTATACATTTAATATATACCAGTTATATCTAATGCAGATATCGTTTTTATTTAGTTATTGATTAGAGATAGAATAAGAATAAGAACTTCGCCAACAAAATCCGGATTCGCCACAGAAACAGCAAGAGACAAACAGTTGGCATTAGCAGGGTTATTAATGATATCAATATCAGTAGATAATAGAAAAACTAATACCTGCTATTGCTATTCGAAAACCATAGCTATGTGACCTATTTTTATGGGGGATAAATAAATGCAGCTTAAGGATATCAACCAGCTACTGGAACCGGGACCATGGCCCATCGAGACAGGGTATTGCCGTTTGCCCGGCAAATTGATGTTCGTTGCCATTTCGACATGTATGCCCGGCTGTAAAGCTCGCTGGGTAGAATGGGCTACCGGTATCAATACAAGTCCAACCAACGGTAAAAATCATAGGGACAAATCGCACACAAATAAAAAACTCCCTCTGTTTAATATTGATGCAAAACATCCCGGGAAATATCTCATGCAGCCACAGGTGGACAAAACGGAGTTTGAACGTGTCGACCCTTCTGTGTATTTCGATGTTGAAAAACTAAAAATATTTAAAGCAGGGAAAATCGCATGCTTTAAAATGATGTCAGACAACCGCGTTCGGGGACATAATATTCACGTAATAATAAATACCGAATATGGATGTGAATTAAAAAGCTATTTCTGGCTAAAAGAATGTACTGAAGAGAAAGCTAAAAACCTGTTAAGACATTATAAGTCCGATGCCGGCAATATGGCCGAATACTTGCCTGCTTTCATTAAAGAGATAAAAAAGGGTAACAATAGTGATAATATTGAATGTAAATACTGTTACAGCGATGAGGTTGTCAAAAACGGACGCCGCAAGGGAGGGCAGTACTGGTTGTGCAAAAACTGCGGCCATTGTTTTATTAACAACGGTGCCTTGCCCAACATGAAATATTCCTATGATGTCGTCGCCAGAGCAGTCAGTGCATATATTTCCGGTAAATCCTTAAAAAGCGTACGACAATCCATCGAGGTGGAATCGAGTCACATACCTTCCACTGCATCTTTATACCGGTGGCTCACCAGATTAACCGACATGTTAAACGAACCAGCAGGTGAACAAACCAGCAACAAATTCACAACGTCAAAATGATGGTTTATCAACACTTTTGAGAATAATATACCGTTCTTGTTTAGTTTTTATATCGACATGTTTGAATTACTATTTCCCTCTTTATTCATTGACATTATGACCTCTCTGGTTAGAATATTAGTATAAATTCCATATCATGAAGGATACATGTTTCCCGGATATACCTGATATACCTGATATTTCCTATAACAATCCATCAACCACAGTACTTGAATAACAACAACATTTACTATATTTAATCACCAGTCCGGATGCTCGTTTTCGCACATAAGAAGCCACTGGCGAAATTCGTATACAAAATAAGAAGGAGGGGTAAATGCAAAAAAAGGCTCTATTCGGTGTACTGGTTATTTTTCTGACAATTGCCATGATCCTCAGTTCCTGCGGCAAGACAACCACATCATCCAATACTCTAGCAACAACAACATCTAATCCATCAACAACATCCACTCCTACTACTACTACGGCGACCCAGGCTCACTGGTGGGATAAATGGGGAACACCTCAGTACGGCGGGACTATCGTTGTCCAGCTAACTTCCATCCGTGCCAACTTTGATACCTATAGTTTTTTCCCGGGAGACTGGCATATGCCCTATGAAGCCCTTTTCGCCCAGGACAACTCTACTGTCGACCGGGCGGAATATTCCTACAGTGCCGACTTCGTACCCCAGAAATACTTCTCCGGGCAGTTAGCGGAAAAATGGGAAATGACTGATCCTACCACAATGACTATACACCTTCGCCAGGGAGTGAAATGGCAGAATAAACCTCCGGTGAACGGACGTGAGTTTGTTGCCGATGACGTAGTGGCCCACTACAACAGAGTATTATTCTCCAGCACACCCAGCATGATGTATGTTTCCTGGCTGTCTCTATTACAGAGAGTTACAGCCACGGATAAATACACCGTGGTCTATAAATTTACACAACCCGGGATAGTAGCAGTATGGCAGGTCACCGACCAGGCTCCGATGAACCTGATCGAAGCACCGGAATACGCTGCTCTCTATCAACCTCCCGCAACGACCGAGACTCCCGGCGGCCCTCCTGGTGGAGGTGAGGGTGGCGGTGGTCCTCCTCCAGGCGGTCCACCTATATTCGGTGCAGGCGGTCCTTTACAGGACTGGCACAATATTGTCGGTACGGGTGCCTGGATGATTTCTGATTTTGTTGACAGTACCTCTGAGACACTGGTTAAAAACCCGAACTACTGGGGTTATGACGAACGGTACCCACAGAACAAACTTCCTTATGCCGATACTCTTAAAGCACTGATTATACCTGACCAGGCGACCGCTATGGCAGCCTTCAGGACAGGCAAGGTTGATATGCTGGGCGGTATAGGCGGGCCGAGCGCGATGGATAAAAAGTCTGTNGATGTATTAAAAAACGATGTTGCAGGCTTGCAGGTGTTCGAGCAGCCGCCCGTGTACAGTCCGGCCTTAAGTATGAGAAATGACCTGGCTCCCTTCAGCGACCTCAGAGTCAGGCAGGCCATGAATATGGCTATCAATCGTCCGGATATCGCCAAAGGGTATTACAAGTATGCAGAAACCCCGGAACCCGCGGGTATCTTCTCACCGGTTTACAAGGGTTGGGTTTATGCCTATGATGACTGGCCTCAATCCTTAAAAGATGTATACAGCTACAATCCGCAAAAGGCAAAACAACTCCTTTCTGACGCTGGTTATCCCAATGGCTTTAAGACCGACGTCGTGACAGCTTCCAATTCCGACCTGGAACTGCTCCAGATACTCAAAGCCGAATTGATGGATGTCGGTGTCGATATGGAAATCAAGAGTATGGACCCCACTACCTTTGGGGCGATCACCATGGCTAAAAAGACAGATGGGTTTATCTACGCCGGCGGTACGGGTACGCCAAAATTAGGTAACGCCATCTGGCGGTACCAGTCCAAGTACGATACTTTGAATACCGATGCGGTTAATAGCCCGGAGTATGATGCCTGTGTCGAAAAATTCAATAGCGCTATGAATGAAGACGAGGCGTCCGCGGCTACAAGAGCTGCCGATAAAGTCGCTCTGGAGAATTCTTTTACCGCCTGGGTTTTCCCGATCAGTACATACGTAGTCACCCAACCTTACATCAAAGGCTACGAAGGTGAAGCCGTAATGTGGAACCACTGGTTCTACGATACGGCCAGATGGTGGATAGACCAGAGCCTTAAGAAATAGAGCCTGTATCTAAAATAATAGTAAATGTACATCGGGAAGGGGTTGTCAGGTTTTTACTCCTTCCCGATGTACTTATTGATCAAGAAGAACTGTATATAAGTAAAATGAAGTAAAAGGTAGTCCATTATGAGATGTATCATAGTCTATTTTTCCCAGACAGGTAATACGGAAAAAGTGGCAGGAGCCATACAGAGAGGTGTAGCACGTGAAGCCGGCAATTGCGAAATAACCAGGATTAAAGGAATTCGGCCTGAATATTTAAAAGACTTTGATCTGATCGGTCTGGGCTGTCCGATACAGGGTTTTATAGAACCCGGCATAATCCACGCTTATATATATAAAATGAGCGGTCTCCAGGGAAAACACGTATTCCCCTTCGCCACTCATGGCACCCGTCCCGAGTTTTTTTTCCCGAGCATAGTACCCAAGCTGGAAAGGAAAGGACTGACGGTGATCGGTATGTTCAACTGTTACGCCGATGTAGAGATACCGTCGATGCCCAGGCCATACCCGACAGCGGGGCATCCGGACTCTATAGACCTGAAAGAGGCCGAGGAATTCGGTAAAGCGATGGTGGAGCGGAGCCGCCGCATCCGCGCCGGAGAGACCGGCCTGCTCCCTCCCATGCCCACATGGTCGGAGTACAATGTCGAAAATTATAAACTTAATAGAGCTGAAAGAGAGATCGAATTAGGGGTACCAGAAAAAATAGCCAGGCGCGGCCAATCGAAAATAACGTTCAAATATGACGCTCATAAATGTATATACCCGGGTTGCCGACTTTGTATTGAGAATTGTCCTATGGAGGGTATTGATTTATCTGCCAAACCGCCGGTGATCGGAAAGCCCTGCATGCAATGTACAGCATGTGTGGAAATATGTCCTAACAAGGCAATCAGTTTGAATATTGAAGGGATAACTTTATCACCATCCATGACAGGAAAATCAACTGATAAGCAGGGTACCAGATTCATTGGCTCATCTCCAGTAAAACCAATTCCGGTAGACGTTGAAAAAGCTGTTTTCGAAGAATTTTACATGAAGCCTCTTGAAAAAGCCGAAGCAGAGGGGCGCTTCAGAAGACTTGTTCAGATAAAAGACATAAGTTTTTAGTCATCGGCGAATGTCGTTCCAGTATATGAAATAAGCAAATAACAGGAGAAATCGCGATGAAAAAGCACCTTACGTTAAGCCAGAGAATTCATAACGCCGAAGGAGCTCAGGCAGCAGAATATCTGCATGCAAAGCACGCCTATCTGCACGCGAAAGCCCATGAGAAAGAAGAGTATAGTGAGATATGGACAAGAAGTGAAGACGCCTCCTGGGCTCACTCATTCGGCGGATGGCGCGGCTGGAAGAATGTCTGGTGGGGCCACGTGGCAAATTACAACCTCATATACCTGGATGTTTACCGGCAAATGTACGACCTTTTACCGGAAGTGAGCTGGCTGACAGATTTCAGATCGCTGGGTGAGCTGGCAATGCACTCGCTATCTACCGATATTATCGAAGTTGCCGATGACGGCAAAACAACCCGGGCTTCTTTCCTGACACCAGGGGTTATTTCTTCTGCATTACATCCTGATATGAAATGGAAAGGATTTGTATTGTGGGAAAGATATGGTGCTGACTTTCTTTTCGAGGACGGCGAATGGAAATACCTGCACGAGCAGGTCTGTCCTGATCTAGCCGGTCACCTCGATGCTTCCAATGCCGGAATGGATTCGTACAAACAATTGCTCAATCCGCCCGCCGACGGACCACCTCCGATAGATACCGATGCCAAGCGTTTGCAGGACATTGGACCGCTTCACTTTAACTACACCATAGTCCAAACCGTACAGAACACAGTCCCCTGGCCGGAACCTTACCTGACGATAGATAATAACAACACCTATACAATAAAGAAATAGTGTTATATTTGAATACTCAAGACAACACAGGAGAACTGATATGAACTTAGAGGATATGGAAAAAAGGATTCAATATCTGGAGGCCAGACTCCAGACAACCGAGGACATGGAAGCCATTAAACAACTGCATTACAAGTATATGGATGGCATGACACAGACCCGCTGGGATGAAGTACTGGACTGTTTTGCCGACAATGCCATCATCGATGTTAATCCGACCGGTCAAGGGGTGGGGAAGGGCATAGCTGAAATCAGAAGACAGTATAGTAACCTCGCAAAAGTGCACACAGGCAAAGATATTGATTTTGCCATCCATCCCCGCATTACGGTTAACGGAGATAAAGCCAGAGGGACCTGGCTGATGTATCTGGGAATGTACAAAATAAACGACGCCAAACAGCAGGAGTGGGTGATCAATCAGGGAGTTTATGTGGCTGAATATGTCAAGATAAACGGGCAATGGAAATTCAGCTATTTACAGCATAGACCAAGGCGTATAGAACCTGTCGACGAGTTCAGGCATCCTGAGCCGTAAACCAATAGTGAAAAAAGTCCAGCTGAATTATGTTAAATCCGTCGGAAAATAATGTAAAAGGAAGTAAATAACGATGAGGAAAATAGCTATTGCAGGTGTCGGCGGTATCGGCGGTAATATGGGCGGTTATATGACGAAAGGAGGACAGGACGTCACGCTTATCTGTATGTCCTGGCTGGAAAATGCTGAGGCTATCAAAAAAGATGGACTTACCTTAGTTAGTCCATCCGGTGAGCAGCAGACAGTAAAGCCCAAAGTCCTTTTTATCGATGAGTTACCACAGCTCAAAAACAAATTTGATGTTTTGTTTATCTGCATGAGCTCCAATGATACCGTTAAGACTCTCAATACTTTGAAACCTTATCTGACTAAAGACTGCTGGGTGATTTCACCACAAAACGGCATTAACGAGGACCTGATTATCCCGATCGTGGGCCGAAAAAACGTTATCCCCTGCGTAAGCCATACCGGAGGTGGATTTGTCAGGCCGGGTGTGGTCTCGATGCACGAGGGGTACTACGTTATTGGCGAGCTGGATGGTAAAATCACACTGCGTATAAAAGAACTGGAGGAAATACTCAGCCTGGTGGTACCTGTTAGAATTTCGGGAAATGTAATGCAGGCACGCTGGCATAAGCTTTGTATCGCGTCGATGGTTGCCCCGGTAGCTCAAATATATGGTTTCGAGCATGGTTTCCTCAGGGGAGCTTTTTCCCATGAAAAGACCCGCCAGTTACTGGCCAGGTTAGTTGTTGAAGTGAACCGCGTCGCTGCAGCGGCGGGCTCCCCGCTGGATAGCGTAGAAACCATAAAAATAGAGTATTGGGCAAAGTATGCAAAGCGCCCTACCCCGAAGCTCGGTCTGCAGATTGAAACGGCGGGTGCCCATTTCCCCAACAACACTCCTCCGAGCATCGGCAAAACAGACAACAACGGCCAGCGTCGGATTTCTTTTTCTTCCGAGATGGAACATATAAACGGGTACATAATCAGGAAAGGCAGGGAATTGGGGGTACCCACTCCGGTCAATGAAATTATCGTGAAATATATAGAAGATATAGAGAAGGACAAAATTCAACCGGGAATAGCTAAAATAGACGAGATATTAAAACAAACCCAGGCATCATAATCTTTTCTCTGCAATCGATTGAAACACTTAATAATAAAAGACACAAGGAGGAAATTAAATGAGTTCGCCAGAATTGGAAAAGAGACTGAAATCGATCGAGGAACGTCTTCAGATCGCTGAAGATAAGGAAGACATCAAAGAACTGCAATACCGTTATAAGAACGCTTTTATGATGGGCCAATTTGATGAAGTCATAAAATATTTCGCTGACGATGGGGTGATTTCTATTGTCCCNGATGGCTCAGCAGTCGGCAGAGGTATCGATGAAATTAAAAGACAGTTCGGCAAAATGGCTTCGGTACATGTCGGGGCTGAGACAGACATGATCTACCATCCAATCATCACGGTGAGCGGCGACAATGCTAAAGCAACCTGGATGGTAAATGACAGCATGCATGTTAAAAACAAACCGTTATTTACCAACTACGGGATATATACAGCTGAATATAAGAGAGTAAATGGTGAGTGGAAGATCAGCTATCTGCAGCACCGTATCCGTACTATAAAACCGGTGGATGAATTAAAGCCGCCGGATATTACTTAATTATAGCAATTTCCCCTTCAGATTTCGCTTTCCTTTCAAAGAGAACTGGTATCGGCTATAATTATTTAATTTCGAGTAAAAAATAGATACGCCGGACTTTGAATCAGGATGTTGGACAACAATAGAAACGTCATTGCGGGCCTGTATACCGCAGGGACCATTGTCAGCGGCGGGGTCGGACATGACTATATGCAATTTGGCTCGGCTCTAAGCTGGGCAATGACGTCGGGATGCATCGCCGGTATAACTACAGACAAGGATTTCAGGTCTTAAAATAATAACAGGCTGGGCCGGAGAACAGAATTGAAGAAACAGGGCAAGGAGTGCAAAAATGAGCCAGTTGAAATATCTTTGTAGCCCGATCACGGTAAGGGGCAAGACCTATCACAACCGGATTGTCGTAGCTCCGATGCTTATGAGCTTAGTCATCCATGATGACGGCATCTTCGCCCCGGGAGAAGTAGAGCGGTTTTCCGAATTTGCCCGTAACGGTGCCGGATGCGTTATCGTCGGTGAGACAGATATAGATCCCGTATGGGGCGACAGATGGAACCTGCATGCCCAAGATTTAAGCGACCCGGAATGGGCAATGGTCAGCCAGCTCTATACGGATTTCAGCCTTCCTAACGGTCCCAAGAAAAACTCCTGGCGGCAGATTGCGAGAGTAATTCACGAGGGCGGTGCCCTGGCTTTTGCTCAGCTCTTTCACGCCGGTAACATGCGGGTAGGCCTGGGTAAAGTTAAAGACCGTCCGGTAGCTATTGGTCCTATAGGTTATACCCGGAAAAACGGTGAAGTAGTCAAGGCCGCTGACGAAGACGATATGCAGCAGATCTGCGATAGCTTCGCCAGAGCTTCGGCATACCTGAAGGATGCCGGTTTCGATGGTGTTAATATCCACGGAGGCCATGGCTGGCTTATCACTCAATTCCTCTCGGAACGCTGCAATCAGCGGACCGACCTGTATGGCGGCAGCAAAGAAAAACGCTGTAATTTCCCGGTGCGAATCATGAAGGCCATCCGCAAGACTGTCGGCGATAACTTCATAATAGAGGTACGTGTCAGCGGCGAGGAAACCGGCGTACCCGGCGGCTACAAAGTGGAGCAGGTCGGTGTCTTTTCCCAGATGGTAGAAGGCATCGTCGACATTATGCATATTTCCAACGGGCATTATAATTTGCATCTTTCCAGCCATACCTTCGGAGGGAGTAATTACGATCCGCATAATTGCAATCTGGAGCAGGGTATCTTTGTGAAGCAAAATACCAAGAACATGCTGGTGAATGTCGTCGGCGGTATCAATAACCCTGAAGACAGCGACCGCCTTATCGGCGAAGGTAAAATCGATTTTATCTCCATTGCCAAACAGCTATACGCCGACCCTAAATTTGGGAATAAGTGCATGTCCGGTCAGTCCGAAGATATTCAGCGCTGCACACGCTGCATCTACTGCTCAGCCGGAATGCCGGACAAAGAAGACTGGGATGTTACAGCACCTCCGATGAAGGGCGGCTGGGTGGAAACTGAACTGAAGACCGGCAAGCAGAAAAAGGCAATACGAGAAGGTTTTTGCACTGTCAATCCTGAGCACAATATTGTAATACCGGATGGCGGTTGGCCAGAGATCACGGCAGCAAATAAAGTCCTGGTGATCGGCGGCGGTGTGGCGGGCATGATGGCAGCGATTACAGCCTGCGACCGCGGGCACTTCGTAACCTTAGTGGAAAAATCCGGCAGGCTTGGAGGAGTCCTCAATTTTACAGATTACGACCAATACAAAGTAGACCTAAAAAACTACCGCGACCTTCTTATACGGCGTATACAGAACCGGCATATCAATGTTTTATATAATACAACGGCGGATGCCGAGCTTATAACTCGTGAAGCTCCCAATGTCATCATTGCCGCCGTCGGTTCTTCGATCAACACTCCTTCTCTGCCCGGGATAGAGAATGCCATTCATGCTCTGGACACGTACAAAGAGGATTTCAAACCCGGGAATAGAGTGGTCGTCATCGGTGGCGGCTTACACGGCTGTGAAACCGCCATCAACCTGTCAAACACGGCGAAGGATATTACGGTACTCAAATTCAGCTCTCCGGACTTTCACGATGGTAATCCGGCCCCGGTTACAAAGCAAAAGATGGAGAAAGAAGGAATTAAATACTG
>JGI20214J51088_10002388_pt1 | contig 12484 bp, 7 predicted proteins | sample WetSurMetagenome_FD_51088 | JGI IMG/M metagenome (IMG submission 51088)
TGAAGAATCAGTACAGGAATTCTGTTCTTGTTGGTGAACGCGATGAGAAGAAAATTGAAGGTTTCGATTTCGGCAATAGTCCGACAGAAATTATAAAAACTGATCTTTCCGGGAAAACTATCATTCAGACGACTACAGCAGGAACCCAGGGGCTTACAAATGCCTCAGGGGCTGATGCAGTACTAACGGGCAGCCTGGTAAATTCAGGCGCAATAATTAAATATATCAAAGCTTTAAATCCTGATATAGTTTCACTCGTTGCCATGGGATACAGGGCAACTTTTTCAGCCGATGAAGATCTTATCTGTGCTGAGATTATTGCAAAAGAGTTAAAAGGCGAGAAGATTGATGCCTCCCAAAAAATTGCTGATCTTCAAAAAGGATCAGGAAGCCGTTTCTTTAATCCTGGCAATATAGATTTCTCTCCTCCCACTGACTTTTTCCTTTGCACTATGGTTAACAGGTTCGATTTTGTACTTAAGGCAACAAGAAGGCTCGACGGGAATATAGATCTGATGAAAACTGAAATATAATAGACTTATATCCAAATAGATCAGAGCGAAAAAGCAAAAAAACATAGTCTCTGCGAATGGATGCATAGACAATTAATATGTAGTCTGTTCGTAGATTCAGAGATTGAATATATTACGAATTTCAGAATATCGGCAGGATATGTTTTCTGATATGGATTTCGCGGTATGTGCTGAACATGCTCATCTTATACATTCCGAATAACGCCAGGGAAATATCATTTGAATCAAGACGTATCTCCATCCTCTCCCTGTATCTGATAAATATTGCTGCCAGGATCCTTGTGATACCAAAATACCTTAATCTGTTGTAGAGCTTCAACAGCAAAACTGTCTCGGAGAATGTTTTTTTATCAGTAACCTTATCAAAGAGCATGCTCAGATTCTCAATGCCAAGTTTAGTCTTAACAAGAAATTCCCTGTTCGACTCAAGGCCTTCATGCATCAGGCCATTATCAATATGAAGAATTCCTATCCCTGCTTTTTTAAACTGGTAACCCAGCAGAGTATCTTCATGTCCGTATTGTTTTAACTCCTCGTTGAAACGGATTTTTGAGAAAACAGATTTTTCGATGAGAACATTAAATGTAGAAAAACCGGCATGAGGATGTTTATTCCTTTCTGCTGCGCTTTTCTGTTCCCTCCATTTTCCGTATTTCCATCGAAGTAGTTTGTCAGGATCACCCGGAGCACTGTCGTGATACAATATTCCGCCGCATATTACCTTTGAAGATTTCATGTAAGGCAGCCATTTCAGCATATAAGCTTCCGCAGTTCCGGGAAGCATTACATCTGCATCGATAAACAATATGAAATCGCCCTTTGCCTCGAGTGCCAGTTTATTCCTTATTGCAGCCCTTCCAATGTTCTTCTCAGACGAAATAACACGAACATTCTCCGATTCAAGCGTTTTGTACTTTTCATGATAATCAGGAGAAGAACCGTCGTCGCCTATGAGTATTTCACAAAGTTCCGGGACTTTCCCCATAGCACTCTTCATGCTGTGAACAAGCGCAATNATGTCATAATCAAATACAGGGATAAGNAGTGAAATGGTCATNTTAGTGCTAGGTTGCGAAATCAAATGTACAATATATTTTCATAATATTTACCTTCCAAACTTTGGCAAAGATTTTGCATTGGCTAATTTTGCACAACTCTTAAAAAATCTTATATAAATGAGAAAGCTTTTTTTTGTCGCCATATTTGCCGCAATAACAGCTATCACCTTCGGCCAATTAAGAATTGGTTATTCAATAGACATAACAATAAACGGTCTCCGCGACTCTACAGTCTATATGGCATATCATCTGGGTGATAAACAGTATATACAGGACACTCTGAAACTTGATAAAGCCGGACATACCGTAGCACATGGGAAAGAAGTTTTGCCTCAGGGAGTGTATATGATAGTTTTACCCGGAAGGAAGTATTTTGAATTCCTGATGGCTGAAAATCAGTATTTTTCACTTAGCTGCAACTACAACGACTTCTTCAAATCCCTGAAATTCAGCGGATCAACTGAGAACTCGGCTTTTATAGATTACCAGAGAAAATGGAGCGCCATGCAGCAGCATGCAGCATCCATTTCAAAACGGATTCAGAATAATAAGCAGAATAGCGATTCATTGAAAATCCTGGGATCTCTCCAGAAAGTGCAGGAAGAAAATATGAAAACTTATCTCAGAGGTGTTATAAAGGAGAATAACGGAACATTGCTCTCAACTCTGGTAAAAGCAATGATGCCAATTGATGTGCCCGAATTTTCCATTCCAATAGGATATGCAAATCGTGATTCAATAAAATGGATCAGAAGCTATATGTATAATAAGAATCATTTCTTTGACAATGTTGATCTTACAGATGAGAAATTGTTGAGAACTCCTATTCTGTATGCCAGGTTAAATGCATTTTTCACTTCTGTTATTATTCAGGCTCCCGATTCCATTAATAAGGAAATCGATAAGCTGATGATAAAATGCAAGCCTAACCATAAGGTTTATCAGTTTGTAGCCGTATATCTCTTCAACCATTTTCGCGAGAGCGAAATAATGGGACACGACGCCGTAATGGTAAAACTTGCTGATGATATATATCTATCAGGTAAAGCAGACTGGGTGACTAAAGAATTTAAAGATGATCTGAAGAAGCAGATAGATCTCATCAGACCAAATCTTATCGGAAAGAAGGCTGAAAATATGGTTATGGACTCCTTTAAAGGCATATTTGTTTCTTTGTACGATGTTGAGAAGGATTTTACAGTACTTTATTTCTGGGAACCTGATTGCGGACACTGCAAGGAATCTACCCCCAAACTTAAATTATTCTATGATAAACCAAAAGATTACACGCTTGAGGTGTTTGCTGTATGCACCACATCCGACAAGCCAAAATGGACCAAGTATATAGAGGATAATAAATTAACCTGGATCAATGGCTGGGATCCTCAGAGAAGCTCTCATTTTGATTTCTATTATAATGTTCAGTCAACCCCGACCGTCTATATTCTCGATAAGAACAAGAAAATAATTGCAAAGAAATTATCAGTTGAGGAAATCGGTCCGTTTATTGATAATTACAGGAAGTATTTTAAGTAGCATTGCTTAGCCTGTTGTTGATTCCTTCAATCAGTTCATAGATTGAAGGAAATTCTGTCGTCTCGTTTTTTGAGACTAGCTTCCACATCAGATTACAATCAGAAGGGACAATTATATAAGGATCTGTCATCTCCTGAGCTACTCTGAATCCAGACCTTTTAATCGCCTTTTCAGTCCATTTTCTTCTATTCCCGCCACCTTCCACAAAAATGTTTCCCCTGATCTCGCTTCTGAAGGAAAAAGTTCCGTCTTTCGAATTGAACAGGACTGAAGAGGAACTGAAAAGATGTTCAAAGGCCCCGGAAAGCATCAGGTCTTCAGGCGCACCTTCCACAAGCTTATCATCGAGCAATAGCCAGATCCTGTCTGACTGACCAGTCGCAATCTGAAGGTCATGTGTCGAATAAATTATTGTTTTGCCAGCCACATCGGAAAGAGTGTGCAGCAGATGCATTATTTCATATTTGCTAGCAACATCAAGAAATGCTGTAGGCTCATCCATTACCATAATAGCTGTATCCTGAGCAAGTAATCTTGCTATCATGGCCTTCTGGCGTTCACCGTCGGAGAGTTCTGAAATGAATTTATGGGCAAATGAAGTCATTGATGTTTTAGCTATTGCGTCGAAAATGACCTCCTGATCATCAGATTCAACTTTCCCGATCCAGTTTGTATGCGGAAACCTACCAAGTGATACAAGGTCGTAAACGCTCATGTTGGTGACTTTTATTATCTCTGTAGAAATATAGCCAACCTTCCTGGCAAGTTCCATCCGGGAATACTCACTGAGGCTTCTGTCATCATATAGGATATTGCCGCCCAAAGGTTTCTGCAGGCCTGAGAGCGTCCGGAGAAGAGTGCTCTTCCCGATCCCGTTCCTTCCTATTACTGCAATAAGTTCCCCTCTTCTTCCACAAGCGCTGAGCGGAGAAAGCAGCAGACATTCCTTTTTTCCTGAATGGTATCCGATTCTGAGTGAATCAAGAGTCAATATTTCATTGCATCTTTTTCCCATCAGAATGTGCCTGAGTATTTTCTGTTACGCAAAATGACCCATATTACAACCGGCATACCAATCAATGAAGTAATTGCATTAATTGGCAAAACTGCTTCTGACCCGGGTAGCTGGGATATGATATCGCTTGCAAGCATCACTGTTCCACCAAGGAGAACTGTTCCGGGGATCAGTATCCTGTGATCAGATGTCCTGAACAATATTCTGACCATATGCGGTACAGCAATTCCGATAAAGCCTATTGGTCCGCAAAAAGCCGTTACACTGCCAGCTAGAATACTTGTGCTTAGAAAAATAACGGATCGGGCAAACCTGACATTCAGGCCTATGCTTCTTGCGTAATTTTCACCGAGAAGCAAAGCATTCAGCATCTTAGAAGTGAAAAGGTTCAGCAGGACTCCAACCGAAACTGAAATGATAAGGACATTTAACTGGCTGGCTGTGAGGTTTCCAAGACTGCCCATAGTCCAGATGACATAAGCTTTCAACATAGTCTCATTGCTGAAATACTGAAGGATCGTAACAATGGCCGAGATTCCGCTTGAGAGCATTATCCCGAGGATCAGTACAGTCATTATATCTTTTACCCTGACCGAGATAGCCATTATCAGTATCATTACTACACCTGCTCCTAGCCATGATGCTCCTACAAGTATCCAGTTGCCCAGTCCGCTTAGTCCGTCAGGAGCCATATTAGAAGAATATCCAAGAATTACGAACGCAACTGCAAGGCTGGCACCTGAACTGATGCCCAGCACGTCGGGCCCTGCCATTGGATTCCTGAAAACAGTCTGCATTTGTAACCCGCTAAGCGATAAGGCTATACCGACAAGCAATGCCGTGAAAGCCTTCGGCAGCCGGAATTTCATTATTATGGTTCCAAAATCACCATGAGAATGACCTAATAATGAACTGACAACCTCCCTTGCACTGATACTCACTGAGCCCAGAAATATGTCAAGAATCAGAAAAACAGCGAGGATAATAAAAAGAAGTGCAAATAATGCTCTGACCCTCCGGCCAGGAATTCCAGTTGAAAAACCGTTTTTCTGATCTGTTTTCAATTCTTCCGGTTAATTTACTTTACGGTAAAACATCAGTTCATAACCCGGAAATAATCCCGGATGCAGAATAGCGGCTATATCCTTCAGTATCAGATGAGGGTATAAAATGCCTCCCTCCCAGTAGTCATTACCTCCCTGTGATGTGACTCTATTGTTATTATTATACAGGTTCCCGGTTTTGAAACACGGAAGATCATTGAGGCGGGGATCGATTGCAGAAATATCATTTTTTGAGTTAACCGTTCCGATATTTAACCAGTAATCTGCTTTTAGTCCTCTTAGATAAACATTTTCAATACCATATGGCATTGATACTGCTGACTTTGTATCCGACCAGAGATACTCGCCTCCGGCATCTCCGATCATTTTGCTTATAAATGAATTACCAGGTGAAATGTACCAGGTGTCCTTAAACGGCAAACCCAGAAGAACTTTTGGCCTTTCTGAAGAATTATTTACAATGAAAGATTTGAGTTTTGCATATTCATTTACTTCGCTGTTAAATAAACTGTCAGCAAGGTCCTCTTTGCAGTAAAGCGCTCCGAATAACTTTATCCATTCTGCCCTGCTTACAGGATCCGTTTCCAGGTAATCAGCATTTATAATAACCCTGATACCCAACTCTTTTAATTTCCCCAGGTATCCCGATGACTCGCTGCCAATTCCGTAGATCATTATAAGGTCGGGATGTATCTTAAGGATCAGCTCTTTATTGAGATTAGCTTCATAACCGACATCAGAAATCAATCCCTGTTTTGCACGCTGCATTAGTTCCTCCGAATATATAAAACCTGTACCTGAAACTCCTGCGACAGATTGCTGTTCGCCAAGGGCGGAGATCATTGAAAGATGCGTTGTAGACATACTGATGATCTTTTTAACCGGCACAAATATTACCGAGGAGGAATCAATTCCGGCAGGCAGCATGGTACCCCTTTTCACAAGATGATAGATTTGGGTCACCTCTGTTGCTCCCTGCCATGGATTGATTATTCTAACCTCAGTCGAATCCTTGTGCCTGAAAATTGCAAATCTCTTCGCACTCTTTATTTCATTTCCCGATTCTGCAGCTTTATCAGCCAGTTCTTTACTATTCCGTCCGCATCCTGAAATGGCAAATAGCGAGAATATAAATAAGTAATACAGGCCTTTCATCAGATTCCGGCTTAGGTATATTAATCGATCAGGGAGTCTTTGTGTTGATCTTAATTTTGAAATACATGCTCCCGGGTATGATACCGACCTTCTGTTTTGTGATCAGGCTACCTTTGCTGCTATATATGGATACGTATCCCTGCTGTGAATAATCAACAGCATCAGTTACAAACACATCCCCGTTCTCCGGGTTAATTCCTATATTATAAAATAATTCACCTGCTTTCTGGATGATAAAGGTTGTTCCGGGAAGCTCATTTGATGTAATATCCATCTGTCTGACACCATTCTCAAGATAAAACAGATTCTGTCGCAGTCCGTCAATTCTGAGATTCGATGGTGTTGATTCTTTTGTAGGGAAAGTTAAGGTTTTTACAACCTTGTCTGTTGCGGGATTGATTTGAATCAGCTTTGCAAAATCCTGGTGGGACCATCCTCCGTCGCATAAAACCCAGATCATGCCATTTTTATCAATAGCCATGCTTTGAGGTTCGAGTCCAACACTAATTGAATCAATTACAGCATCATTATTTGTGTTAATGACCATAATCTCGTTTCCTCCTGCCCAGTTTGAGATGAAAGCTTTGTTACCAACCATAACCATAGCTTCGGATGTTCTTCTCAAATTAATATAGCCCGATATGGACTTGGCAGAAAGACTAATAATGGCTACTGAATCTGAATAGAGGCTTGAGACATAGGCTTTACTGTCATTTATTACCATCATATTCCTTGGGGAATTAAGCCCGGTTATTGTTGCTTTCGATTGCATTGTAGATTGGTCAGTGACTTCAATTTTTCCTGAGTTATTCACAACAATATAGGCGTTATCATCTTTGATAATCATTGAATAAGGGATATCACCAAGAGGTCTTGTATTAGCCTTCGTGAAAATGTCATTATATATCTTGAGCGAATCATATGAGTAAAAGGACAGGGACCCGTTTCCTCCCATAAAATTACCTTCATTCAAAATATACACTCCTCCTCCTAATGTGTAAGTTACAGATGGAATATCCGGTGTTTTCTTACAGGCAACAAGTACTGTAAGTAATAATAGCAGTCTGGTCAGTTTTTTCATATTATNTCTTTTTAACAAATTGTACTGAAATTTTAATATTATATGTTCGTCCGGGCAAAGGAAAATAAGCTATTGATTGATATTCTGCATTAAAAACGTTATCGATGCAGAAACTGATATCTGCAGAAGATTTTTTTATTGGAATTTTCATTCCTGCTGTAAAATTATTTACAACATAACCCGTAAGATATTCCGAATTGTCGGATGTTGTGTATCTTTTACCCACAAAACAGGTCGCCCAGTTAGAATATAGTTTTTTGTATCCAAGAACTAATGAACAATTAGCCTGATTTTCAGGAATATAAATTAATTGTCTGCCAACTGAAGCATCACTTGATATTTCAGATCTTCCACCTATTGACTTTGTAAATGAATAAGCCAGTCTTAATCGGGAATGAAAGTTTTCCGATGAAAAGCCGGCGGATAAAGCCGATTCAAGCCCAGTTGCCTTTACTGTTTTTAAATTATCTGCGCTCCAGTATGAGAACTCTCCAGGATGCCATAAGATCATGTCAGTAATAATATTATGGTAAGCTGACAGATCATATTTAATCTCTATCCTATCAGCGATTCTCTCCTTCATTGAATATGAGATCTCTGCAGAAAGAGAATGTTCATTTTTCAGTCTGGAATTGCCGCCGGGATTCCAATACATGTCATTCATTGCCGGGATCTTTGAATTTTTGGAAATATTGGCTCCAATAAAATACTCCTTGTCATTTAATAATCCGATCTGAACTCCAGCTGAGAAATCTGGTATCTGTATCTTACTATTTATGATTATTTCGCGCAGCAGGAAAAAGGTGCCAGCCAAATCTTTTTTTCTGTTCAAAGAAACAGTCAGTGTGGCTGTTGACCGCATGGCATTATGATCATAATTATTCGATTTGATAAGATCTGATTGCTGGTCTAAAACAACTTTCAGCTTTGAATAATCTCCTATTCTTCCATCATATGAAGCTTTAATTACGAAACTCTCAGAGAGATTCCGGGAATCGATATTAACCAGCTGGTTTGAATAATTCAGGCGGCTCATTAACCAGGCTGCTGTGAGAGAAAAATTCCCGTCAGGTACGACCTTATCAAAATTCATCATGGCTCTAAACGACTCATCGAATTGCTTTTCATTTGAATTGGACTGTAGTGTCAGAAGAGACGAAGGAAGATTTCTGTCGGAGGTCTCATACCATATCCTTGCTGAAGCTGTATTTGTTCCTTTGTGCAGATATACTTCCTGCACAAAACCTTTTTGTTGAACCTGACTATTTGTTCTCGACTGCCAGATGGGCTCAAAGCTCATCTTATCATTGAGATACCTGAAATTATTTTCAGCTTTCTGAAAGAACGCTTTAGTGACTGTCTGGAAATTATAATTACCTGATTTTATATTTATTAATCCGGTGTAACGCCCGAAACTTCCAAAGCCTGAATTTATAGTGGCGATTGTTTCCTTTTTCCATACCGGTTTGGTTTCAAGGTTAATTGCACCTCCTATTCCACCTGAATTAAGTTGCATCGATGCACTTCCATGGTAAATCTGTATCTCATCGATCAGCCCTGCCGGAATGAGTGAAAGATCTGACTGACCTGGCATCGGGCTGTTTATATTTATCCCGTTCCAGTCAATTATGGTATGGCTTGCACCCGTTCCTCTGAATGATGGCGTTGCCGTACCGCCCATGCCATAACTTTTTACAAATATCCCTGTATTTTCAAACAGAAGTTCTGAAAGGTTTTTGCTCCTGTTAAAAGACAAAATAGTTGTATCAATAGATGTTCTCTTGTATCCGGCTGCAGGGGCCTCTGCTTTTCTTGTGCGTATAACCACCTCTCTTATCCTGACAGTATCATTTATGACCGGATTGTTCCCAGACAATGGCAAGGAAAAAAACAGCACAATATATAATAAGGTATTCTTCACCGTCTGTTTCTGTTATGCTTCCTTTTCTCCTGTAAAAACTCAATCTTCAAAAATTTCTATAAACTGAACACTGAATCACTGTGTTCACATTGTCAATATTCAAATCATAGGGGAAGTAAAAAGTGGAGAATCATCATTGATCCGACGCTTTTCTTCCCGAAAGCTTTGAATATTAGATACTTTTGGCAGGTCTTCTGACTTATCCCGGTTTCTGAAGCCTTCCCATGGCACATTGCTCCACAGTGGCAGGTATTTCAAAAACCATCATCACGCCAAGCGTGATCAGGCATCACAGCAGCGGGTACTGTTGCGGATTCTTACCGCATTCCCTTTTCATTACAATGATCAAAATTCATTGTAACACCAATTCAAAACAAAGATAAAGGATATTTTTTAAGTGATCCTTATCGAAAAGGATCAGATATCAACAGTTGTTAACAATCGCATGCCACAGGCACAGGCATCAAATTATTTTACAGATTTTAGTATTTGCTCACCTATTCCGATATTATATCCGGCCGAGATAAAAAATATTTTTCCGTCTTTATCTGCCACAATAACCACAGGGAATTCAGGCTGAGATGTAAAAAGCGGTTTTATGTTCTTATCAAACAGGCTCATATCGTTATCAACTGTAAACGCTGAGTTTGAAGGAATATCTTTATAATCTGAAGTATTGAATGAGTTGCTCTTAACCCTTGAATCTGTCAGAAAGATGAATCTACCACCCCATGAATCAAGTTCTTTTTTAAGGTTTGGAAGATCATTAAAAATATGCTTGGTCGGTTCCTTATCAGGATCTATCCAGATCAGAACAGTCTCCTTGTCATTTGAACATACCTGGGAAGTACTGTTATTCTGTACAAGCGAATTAAATTTTTTGAGGTCGATGTTTCCAAGTACCACTTTTTCGGAATTGTCTTTCCGCAACCTGACTTCAATACTTTTATGCTCATCAGGTGCGAGGTCAAAGAATGAGATATTTGACAATATTTTTTTATCATTAAGTCTGTTTCCCGTCACAAGCATATAATGGCCCGGTGTCAGGGAAAGTTCATCACGAAAATCCGCAATTTTCATATTATACTCATATTCAAGAGTGTTATATCTTCCTGACTCAAACCTGGCGATTGTAAAATGAATATAGTACTCAGGAACAGGTTTCGTGTCGGTTGAATGCAACCTGAGAAATCCTTTTTTAAGATCAGGTTTTTCCTGGCCTGAAAAATAAACATCATGCCATGAATTTTCAGTGAAAAACTGAGGCACATTGCTTCCCGCTTCAAGCCGGGAAGGGATTCCAAGTGTTCTGCAGATGGCAACAAAGCAAATTGCCCTCGAGGATTTGTCAGAAACCATGAGTTCATTCACACCTATGGGAGTAAGAGGCGTATTATAATAGTTCTCTTCATCTGCAATTTTGATATTATCATTGAGGTAACTCACTATCAGCATGGGATCGTCTTTCCCTTTCCTTTGAAATTCCATGGGTAGTTTATTCAGAAAATAATGCCTCCATGGTACCAGAATCTCGTTGGCTATACGCGGATTAAGAATATATGCATTGAAGAAAGCTTTTTCAGCCGGAGCTTTTTTCTTTAAATATCTGCTGCCTGAGAGAAGATGATCGCTAAGTGTGGCATGTTTTGTATCCCTTAAATCTTTATCTGGCAATATTTCAAGAAGCGCCAAGGCGGTTTGCTTCAGTGTATCAGGGACACTTTTCAGGAAATCGCTTATTTCCTTATAATTACCCATGCTTCTTTCAATTATTGTACTTACTCTTACAGAATCAGGATTAAGGCTTATAGCCAGTTTGCCAGAATCCCCGCGTTTCATCCAGGTATTGATATATTTCTGCCTGATTGAATTTTCGTCATTTATCCTGGCGGCATTCCTCACAATCAATTTCTGGTCGGGACCCGGATATGGAGACCGTACAATTGGCACACCAAGATCAAGGTCAATTGACTGGTTTGTTTTAAAGTCGGAATTCAGTTTGAGCTGTATCGTATCCTGCTCTCCTACAGTGATTTTAGTAAAACTGAATTTTTCGCCCTTATATGCCCAGATAATAAGATCCCCGAATCCGGTATCGAACGTGCTTATTCCATCGGTGTTTGTCAGAATATTGGCCAGCGGGTAGAATTCTGAATAATTGTACAGCTGAAACTCAACATTAGCGCCGGTAACCGGATTCCCTTCTTCGCCTAAAACTTTAACAACGACCGTTTTTGTGACAGCATATTTCGCCAGATTATTCACCAGGGAGTATTGCGGATACTTATTCATTACATTTTCATTACCGCTGTATGCGCCAAATGATTTTGTATGTATCAGCATTGCCCGCCTTGCAGGTTCGGTAAACCAGCCCCTGTCGAGCACCGGTTCAGGTTCGCATGCTCCCATATAATGCCATTCGTCATCCGACCAGATTTCAACCCATGCATGATTGTCATCGCTGTGGGCCCAGCGGGGGGTATATACCTGTCTTGCAGGAATCCCCACTGTCCTCAAAGCTGCTACAGTGAATGTTGATTCTTCACCGCATCTTCCTCTTGCTGAAAGAATTGTACTCATCGGTGCTGATGTTCTTATATCCGCACTCTGATAGCTTACTTTCTCATGACACCAGTGATTTATTTCAAGAGCAGCATTTTTCAAATCCATGCCCTTTATTCTGTTGGACAGCTCATTATAATATACCAACCGGAATGAATCCAGATTTTCGTTGTTTATCCTGTACGGAAGCACATAATGAAGGAATATTGCTTCGGGAATATCCTTTCCCCAGGCGGTTTCTTTTCGTGACTTCAAAGAGACATTTACATTATCAAGAAAGAACTGTCCCTCGTAATCAGCAAGATCATTAAGAGGCATATATGCATAAAGGAATTTTAAAGCTTCAGTTTGTTCAGTGGAAAGCTTCTGTTTAAATACGGAAAACAGCGCTGAATCCCTCGCAACAGCAAGTTCCCTCCTCTTTAAAAATGACTTTTCAGTCTCCCCGAGATAATTACTATCTGTAATAAGATGACTATTGGAAATACACGATGATAGTGCCATTGTAAGCACTACAAAAAAATTTAGGGATAATTTCATATCAGCAACATTTCTAAAG
>JGI20214J51088_10002389_pt1 | contig 12480 bp, 11 predicted proteins | sample WetSurMetagenome_FD_51088 | JGI IMG/M metagenome (IMG submission 51088)
TAATGGGTATGGTATATCTGTTTCGAATGGTTGGTATTTTTTACCGAATTCTGTTTTATTAAAAAGTTCTATCTCACTTACAGATTTCCGGTCTTTTATAATAACTATATTTACTCCCCGTTTTCTTAAATTACTCTGGGAGTACAACAGGTTATTCATATTAATAGTTATATCCTATACAATATTTTTTATCTTTCGCAGAGACAGGGAAAAGATGGCTTTAAAATCGTTAATATTCTTATTTGTATTTATTACCTTCTTACATATTCAGTTTGCAAAAACCGGTTCACTTTTGCGTTACGAAATGTATTTAATTGTATTAGGAATTTTTATTAATACAATTTTAATTCTCAAATATTTTAACGATAAAAAACCGAATTTTAAAACCCGCACAATTATCTTTTTGAGTTTATTGGTTATTCCTTTTTTAATAAGTACTTACAAAGCAGTGAATGAGGTTCCTACTGCCACTAAAAATATATACCAGATGCAGTATCAGATGTCTCGATTTATCGGAAAATATTACGAAGGTCACACAATAGCACTAAACGATGTCGGTGCAGTAAATTATTACTGCAATATTCATTGCGTAGATTTATGGGGACTTGCTAATAAAGAAGTTGCTGAATTTAGAAGAAAGAAAACTTATAATCCGGAAAAAATTTATAAAATTAATAACGAAAAAAACTCTGAAATAGCAATTGTCTTCGATTACTGGTTTGATATATACGGAGGGCTGCCCGTGCAATGGAAAAAAGCCGGTGAATGGGAAATTCCAGATAATGTAACTTGCGGTTCAGATAAAATTGCGTTTTATGCAACGGATAGCGTGAACTTTATTAAACTTTCCAATAATTTGAAAATATTTTCAAAGGAATTACCAATACAAGTTCAACAAAAAGGTTATTGAGTTTATAAAGTTATAAGGTTATAAAGTTATAAAGCGAAAAACTTAATTGTATTTTTTTGTCATTAACTTTATAAACCTTACTACTTTCAAACTTTTAACTTTAGAACTGCTCTTTTGAATCGCATCTGTACCTAAAATTCGGTATTTTTATACACTTTTCAAAAAATTAAAAATCAAAAATTTAACTATATGAATACAAAAAATTATATAGAAATTGAAGAAAAATATGGTGCGCATAATTATCACCCGCTCGATGTAGTAATCGAAAAAGCTCAGGGAGTTTGGGTGTGGGATGTTGACGGAAATAAATATCTCGATTGCCTTGCGGCATATTCGGCTGTAAACCAGGGACATTGCCATCCGAGAATAATAAAAGCTTTAAAAGAACAGGCAGATAAGGTTACTCTCACTTCGCGTGCATTCAGAAATAACCAATTACCATTACTTTGTAAAGAACTTTGTGAATTAACCGGTTATGAAATGGTTTTGCCGATGAACTCAGGAGCAGAAGCAGTTGAAACTGCACTTAAAGCCGCAAGAAAATGGGGCTATAAGGTAAAAGGTGTTACCGCCGGTCAGGCAGAAGTAATTGCCTGTACAAATAATTTTGCCGGAAGAACAATTTCGATAGTAACATTCTCGACCGAAGAACAATACAAAGACGGATTTGGACCCTTCACTCCCGGATTTAAAATTGTTGAATACGGAAATGCAGATGCTTTAGAAAAAGCTATAACATCAAATACAGTTGCTTTTATAGTGGAGCCGATTCAGGGTGAAGGCGGTGTGATTGTTCCGAAAGAAGGATATTTGAAAAAAGCATATGAAATTTGTAAAAAGAATAATGTACTTATGATTGCCGATGAAATTCAATCCGGACTTGGAAGAAGCGGAAAACTATTTGCTTATGAATATGACGGAATAAAACCAGATATGGTAACAATCGGTAAAGCGTTATCAGGCGGATGTTATCCTGTCTCTGCGGTTTTATCTTCGAAGAGTATTCTTGGAGTTTTTAATCCCGGTGACCACGGTTCAACATTCGGCGGAAACCCGCTTGGTTGTGCGGTTGCAAGAGAAAGTTTAAAGGTATTAGTCGAAGAAAAATTAATCGAGAAATCATTTGAACTTGGCGAATATTTCAGGGGAAAACTTCGCGAAATAAAAACAAATTATGTAAAAGAAATTCGCGGAAAAGGATTATTCATCGGTGTGGAATTAAAACCGGAAGCAGGCGGTGCCAGAAAATATTGCGAAGGTTTAATGAAACTCGGAATGCTTTGCAAAGAGACACACGAAAACGTGATTCGTTTTGCCCCGCCGCTTGTGATTACAAAAGAAGAAATAGATTGGGCAGTAGAAAAGGTGAATAGAGTGCTAAGTGTATAGAGTGTATAGAGTGTATTGAGTCATAGAGTCAACAGAGTAAATATTGGAACGAATTTATTTTTATATTAAGTATGTCAAAAAATTAAATACAAAATGGAATTAAAAAATAACACAATATTAATAACCGGCGGAACGTCGGGAATAGGCCTCGCTTTCGCCGAAGAGTTTTATAAACTCGGAAATAAAGTAATCATTTGCGGAAGAAGGGAAGAGAGGCTAAAAAAACTATCCGATAAATATCACGGAATGATTACAAAAACCTGTGATGTAAGTATTGAGAAAGAAAGAATTGAGTTAGCTGAGTGGGCGATTTCAAATTTCAGTGATATAAATATTCTTATGAATAATGCCGGTGTTCAGCTTGCATATAATGTTTATAATTCTGATGAAATCAAAAAATTATATGACGAAACCGAAACAAATTTTATTGCTCCAATTCATTTATCTTCATTGTTTATAAAACATCTTGCGACAAAAGAAAATCCTGCAATAATTAATATTACTTCCGGACTTGCATTTGTTCCGCTTGCCTTTATGCCTGTGTATTGTGCAACCAAGGCGGGTTTGCATTCGTTTACTCTTTCGCTTCGCCACCAGTTAAAAGATACTCCGATAAAAGTTTTTGAAATTGCTCCGCCTGCAGTAGATACGGAATTGGGACATCAGGGCAGAACAGATAAAAATCAGTCACACGGTGGAATACCTGTTCAAGATTTTTTAAAAGAGGCAATGAAAGCTCTTCATAATGATGTTCTTGAAGAAATGATAGGAATGGCTAAAAATCTCAGAGAACAAAATGAACAGCTGTTCGAGCAAATGAATAACAGATAAAAAGTTATAAAGAAAGAACAAGAGCGTAAAGAGAAAAAGCTTTTTTTACTTTAGTTTAATTTCCAGATTGCGAAATTCAAAATGGCAGCAAAACTAACCCAGAGTATGTAAGGGATTAAAAGAACAGATGATACTTTTGATACTTTATAGAATAAAATTATACAAAATAGAATCGCTATCCATAAAATTATGATTTCTATGAAAGCTAAAAGCGGAGATTTCAATCCGAAGAAAATTATTGTCCAGAAAGAATTAAGTATGAGTTGAAACAGGAAAAGAGAAAATAGTAATCCGAAATTTGGAACATCACTTTTTATCCAGATTAAATAAAAAGAAATTCCCATTAGAATATAAAGAAAAATCCACACAGGAGCGAATATCCAGTTGGGTGGGTTGAAAATCGGTTTGTTCAGAGCGGCATACCAGATTGGAATGCTTGAAGCAGTGAATAAAGAGCCGATAATTCCGGCTACCTGGCACATTACAAGACTTGCGATGAGTTTTACCCAATGAATTTTCATATACTATATTATAAATAATTTAAAACCGTTAATATGTAATTTATAGTGCTCGATTACTTTCTCGACAAGAGATTTTCTTACAACCAGAACAATATTAATTTTTAATGCTGAACTCTTTCTTAATATATTACTAACCATTGGTTCGAGAGCTTCACCTCTTAATTCGAGCGGACCGATTTCGTCTATTATCAGCCAGTCGGGTTTTTGCAAAAGGGCATTATAGAGTTCCTGCTGCCCCCAGTCGAAAACGGATTTAAGAAAATTGTAATTGCAGATTTTTGTCAACTCTATATTTTCATCTTCTCCTTCGTATTCGAGGAGTTTTGTTTCTTTGCTTTTAATTCTTTTTAAATATCTTTTACCGTTTATGCAGGGGGCTAAAATGCCGTCTGAATCCGGGTTTTCGGCAATCCATTTTTCGAGTCGTGTTGTTTTTCCGCTTTTTATTTCTCCTGTGAATATGTAAATGTTACTCATTCTTTATTTATTTCTATTGTTAGTAAATTTAATAATGACAAAGTAAAAAATCTGTGCAATCTTTTTAATCCTTTTTCCTGAGAATTTTCTTTCCAGCAGAAATTTATTATACTTTTAAAAAGCGGAAGTACGTTAACTACATTTTCTATATCGCTTGTGTATTTATTTCTTTTTTTAACCATAGCTTTTTTAAAGGCTATCATAAGAAGAGGAGAAAGAAATTTATACCATATAAACATAAGCAGAATTCCACGAAGTAACATTATAACCAAAGAATCTTTCTTGATATATAAATATTCAGGATATAAATATGAATATATAAAAAGTGAAATAGTAAGAGCGAAGAAAATTATTCCGCTTGGTTTAAACCACCATCTTCTGTGTTTTGCTCTTTTTACTTTATTATTTTTTTCTTCTGTAAAAGAATTTATATCAAATAGAATTTTGTTACTTTCGTTTTTCAGAATTACATCCATCTTACATGCTGACCTTGCGGCGTATAGACCCGTAAGAATTCCTGCGAGCAAATGAATGGATGAGTATATAGCAATCAGCCATATGCTGATTGTAATGTTTGAATTTATGAGTCCGAAAAATTCTTTGAATATTATTAAAGTAAACTGGTCAATCGAGTCCCACAGATTCTGCCCGAATAATACCGTCAGAAAAAAAACTTTTTGAATAGAAGAAAAAAGAGAAACAAGAATTCCGAGAGTCAGTGCAGAAATAAACGGGAATTTTCTTTTATAAAATAAAAGTTCACCGAATATTCCCTGAAGTGAAACAGCTAAGTATGCTGTCAGCGGGGTGTACGGGCTGAGTATGCCTTTTACAATCAGGACGATTAAAGTTGCTTTCAGAATTGTTCCGTTTTTAACGGAAAACTTTGCGATGAGTGTGATTATGATTACTGCAACATTGCCGAGAATAAGTCCTGTCAGTGGAATTTTCGCAAGGTGCAGAATTCCTCCGAGAAATCCCTCGCTCAATGCCCAGAGTGCAATTAATCTATCTACGCTTCCTCTGTTTTGTATGTTTTTTGTGTTATTCAATAGTCGTTTTAAAAATTCGTTTCTACACCCACTACAAAATTTCTTCCTGCCTGGGGGAAGGCATATTCGGATTCGTAATATTTATCTGCAAGGTTATTTACACGGGCGAACACAGTAAATTTTTTGTAAAAGTTTTGCGATATTCTTGCGTTAAGAATCGTGTAATCAGGTAGAGTCCGCCATAGACGGGTATCTCCATCAATGCAATATCTTTTACTCGTAAATGATGTTTCGATTTGCCAGAAAAATCCGAATGTATAAGATTTCGAAAGCGAGATATTAAATATATGTTCGGAGCGGTATTCAAGTTGAGTTGTTGTTGTGTCGGAATTATTTTTAGCGTTCAGGTATGTGTAGTTTGCATCTATAACTATAACTTTTAATGATTTCCTATATCCTAATTCCACACCATACATAGTAACTTTTCCGATATTTTGATACTGGCTTAGATTAGGACTTATGGTAACAGGCGTAATCATATTTTTTATATTTGAATAAAAAAGTGCAAGGTTTACAGTTCCGATTTTTTCGCTTTTTAATTTCGCACCTGTTTCGGCGTTCCAGCTTTTTTCTTCATTGAGAGCGGGATTGGGAGTGTATTTTCCGAGTTGTTCGGAAAACAGTTCCTTTAAAGTCGGGAAGCGGCTATTATTGGAGAGGTGAGCGTATAAATAAGTATCATTGGTAATATATTTTCCAATTCCAATATGTCCGTTAAGTACGGGAATGCCCGAGCGGGTTGCACTGTCGTTAGCATAAGCGATATTGAGGTAGTTTAAATTAAGTGCGGTGATAAAATCTATTCCGGAAATTTGAAAATTCTTTTCCACCCCGCTGGTAAAAGTTTCTGCAATGAATTTTTTATTTGGCTTATTATAATTCGATTGGTCGTAATGCGTATCGCGTTTATAAAGAAGTGCAATTTTGCCGGAAAAGATTTTTGAGAAATTCAATTCGGGAATAAGAGATACGCCGGTGGAGTAATCATCATAGGTGGAGGTGAAAGATGAATTTTTTATCTGCGTTGTATAAGAGTTATTATCGTATGCATTAAGGACGTTATAGCTATTCACTGTATAAACGTTGCTTCTTATTTTTACAGCATCATTAATTTTTAAATTCGAAATAAAATTAATAATGGTATTATTCCAGTCTGTGTATTTCCAGTATCTCGGAAAGTTTGTATATATATTAATCGGGACATCTTTTGAATCCATTGTTTTGCTGAAGGCAAGTGAGAAGTAGGAATTTTCGTTAAGTTTAAAACCAGCTTTTAATGTTGCAGATTTTTGAATAAAACTGCTGTTATCTCTTTTATCTCCGTCTTCGTTTTTAGTTGGCGAAAAACTTTTCGGTAAATTAAAGCCGTCGGATTTATCGTAGTTCCCGGATACAAGCCAGTAGATGGATTTATAGATGCCGGATGTTTTTGCCGATGCACCGTAAGTATTTCCATATATCAGCTTAGCGGAGGTTTCGAGATTCTTTATGGGCTGGTCTGTGATGATATTAATCGAGCCGCCGAGAGTATTTGCACCGTAGAGAACTGATGACATACTTTTTGAAATTGTGATTTTTCCGATTGGTGCGGAATTTATTTGAGTGATATCATAAGTGCCGTCGTAGGAAATATATAGTGGAACACCATCGAAGAAAACGGCAGTCTGCCGCTGGTCAAAGCCGCGTAATTTTATTAAAGCTTCGTTACGCGAGTTTTGTGCAATTGTTAGTCCGGGAATTTGAGAAAAAGATTCGCTTAGGGAAAAATTATCTTTCGACTTTATTTTTGATTTTTCGATATCTATTGTACTTGCAGTTTTTATTATTGCTTCGTTATTGGAGGATACTACTATTTCGCCTGTGTAGTAAGTTTTAAGGGAATCTTTGTATTGAGCAGAGCAATAGCTTGTAAGAGCGAAAAATATTAAAATTTTTATATAGGAGTTTATTTTCATAGAAATAATTTAATAAAAAAACCCCGCAATGCAATAGACAGCGGGGTGAATAAATTAAACCCTTACTCCTTTGCAAAGCGGCAGGCGTACCTGTTTCCGGGCAGACCCTATCGGTTATTTACCGTGTCTATTGATTTAGGTATAATAACTCGGAGATGGTTTTAAATTAAATAAATTCGTTTGCTATTACAATGAATATAGGTTTGTGAGTTTTATGACAAAAAAAAATAATTATGAAATTTGAATTATGAATTCTGAATGAAAATCAAAGAGCATTTAAAACAAACGGAATATTATTCTGATTTCTGATTTAACAATTGCATTTGAAAAATAATTGCAATAATTTCAAGATGTGATAAAAGTATTGAAAATAAAATATTATATTTTGCTTTTATTTTTACCGGCTTTCTTTTTTCAGTGCAAACCAACGGGTACATATAATTATAATAAGACGGATAGCACAAAAATACAAAAGGAAAATCTTAAAGATAAAGAAGTTAAAGAATTAATTTCCATTATAGGTGTCGGTGATATTATGCCGGGGACGAATTATCCTTCTTCGGGTTCGCTTCCGCCGGATGACGGAAAATATTTATTCGATGAAGTGAAAGATATTTTGCAGGATGCTGATATTACAATCGGAAATCTCGAGGGGACGTTTTTGGATAATGGGGGTACTCCGAAAAAATGTAAAGATTCAACAGGGAACTGTCATTCGTTTAGAATGCCAACGCGATATGCTGAGTACCTAAAAGATGCAGGTTTTGATTTTATGAATCTTGCGAATAATCACAGCGGTGATATGGGAATCGAGGGCAGGGAAAGTACATATAGAACACTTGAAAAAAATGAAATCAGTTTTGCAGGAACAATGGATTATCCGACTGCTATCTTGGAATCTGACGGTGTAAAATACGGCTTTGCGGGATTTGCACCGAATAACGGAACGGTAAGTTTAATAAATATTAAAAACGCCAAAGAAATAATTACCGAATTGAAATCGGAATCGGATATAGTAATTGTGTTTTTTCACGGTGGGGCGGAGGGGAATTCTGCACAGTATGTGAGTGGATACGGTGAAACATTTTTAGGAGAGAACAGGGGAAATGTTTATGAATTTGCGCACGCGGTAATAGATGCAGGTGCGGATGTAGTTTTCGGCAGCGGTCCACACGTGACAAGGGCGATAGAACTTTATAAAAACAGGTTTATAGCTTATAGCCTCGGAAATTTCTGTACATACGGGAAGTTTAATTTAGGAGGAGCAATGGGAATTGCACCTATTTTAAAAATTTTTATAAACAAAAGCGGAGAATTTATAAAAGGAGAGATAACTCCAATCAAGCAGATTAAACGTGGCTTTCCGGTGATAGATGAAAACAAATCTGTGATAAAAACCATTCAGATGCTTACCGAAAAAGATTTTCCCGGTTCAGAATTAATTGTTAAAGATGACGGTAGAATCGAGAAGAAGTAGATTTTATCTTTTTGTGTAAATAATAATAAGTTGAATTATTTTTTAGAAATCGGTAAATTATAAATTCGTAGTAAGGACAGGTAGCTCAGTTGGTAGAGCAACGGCCTGAAAAGCCGTGTGTCGCCGGTTCGATTCCGGCCCTGTCCACTTTCTGTTTTCAGGAAAAAGCAATCCCGAAAGCGGGATGTGTCGCCGGTTCGATTCCGGCCCTGTCCACTTTCTGTTTTCAGGAAAAAGCAATCCCGAAAGCGGGATGTGTCGCCAGTTCGATGGAGTTTATCCCGACATGTCGGGAGCCCTGTCCACTTTCTATTTTCAGGAAAAAGCAATCCCAAAAACAGGAATGTGTCGCCGGTTAGATTTCCACCACGGCGGACTTACAGCCGGTCCTGTCCACTCTTCATTTAATGTACAATTTTTCAATGTATAGTTCTAAATATTAAATGTTAAATATATTCATATATAAGTTTAGGAAAATAGCTTTACTTATATATCTTAATTAACTAAATTCCCTCAAAATAATTCAAAAATATATTTTAACAAATGAAGCTTTTAGCAGCTAAATGTCCTGATTGTGGGGCTGATCTGAAAATACCCGAAGGCAGTAATTCGTTAATATGCGAATATTGCGGGGGAAATATTCTTGTGACTGATGTTCTTGGGACAACGTCAGTAATGCAGAATTGCATGATGCTGGCATATTCGGCTATGGAAAATAAAAATTACAAAGATGCATATGACCATTTCAACCGGGCAATTGAGATAGACATGAAAAATCCAAATGCGTGGTTTGGAAAGGCAGTTTGCGAGGGGATGATTGGCAAAGTAGGAGAAAACTCATTTGGACAAATGATAGATATGTTTGAAAGTTCATTCAAGTATGCTTCGGAGGATAAACAAGCTAATTTCAGGAAAAACGCTTCCGCTGAAATTGTAAAAGTAATACGAAAATCTACTAACATAATTCGACTCGCATGTTACTTACTTGTGTTAAAAGAAGAGGATGATAAAATATCTTCGGAGCTTAGCAATGAGATCAAGGATTTGAAAGAAAATGTGAAAAAAACTATTCTGAAAGCACAAGAGTATGACCTTACTAACAAGGATGTTACAGCGCTTTTAGATGAGGTCACATCGGGTATATTCTTTAAGTCTGACTTGAATGAAGAGTCACAATCGAAGGAAAATTCTCCATTAAATATATTTAAATCTATCAATATTGAACCGGAAAAACCTCAATCTGATACCTTGAGTCAATCATCCGTAAACCAAACCGGCAGCAATAAAAAGAGCGGTTGTTCATTTGTAATTTTAATTTTTATAATGGCAGCGGCTGTTTCCGGTTTACTTATGGGTATGATATAGAATTAAAGATAATATCGTATAAGAATCCGGTATTAGGTGATTATCTTTTAAAAAGTCCACCGCAGTGATAAGCCGGGATTCGATTTGATAAAACATACAAACTCTTATGAAAAAATTACCAAAATGGTTTTGGATTGAATACTCAGTTATAATAATTTTTTTATTTTTTATATTTATTATAAGTGAAGTGATTTCTATAGTTCCGTGGAAAGAACAATACAGGTACTGTGGTTTTTTTATTTTAAGTGGAATTTCATTAATAATATTATTAATTTCTTTTATATATATTAAAAAAGAAAAGAAATAATATTTAGCAGATTAGATTTTTTAAACTGTGTGTCACAGGTTTTCCTATCTATTGAAAGTTCTGACTACTACTTGATATTTCGACCACTTAGAGGTAAAACTTTAAGTGGTTTTTCTTTAGGTGGGTACAAAAGTGGGCATGTGAAAATAGCCTGTTTTTTGTATACTGTGGAATATGATTTCTTCGAATATTTTTTAGTAGTCGGAAGTTCATCCCGGTTTTCAGGATATGTAACAACGCAAATTAAAAAAACAAAACCGGGAAGTTTTAATAATTATTGGATATAAAATTTTAATTGTAATTCTTGTTATTTATCATTATGTTTTGATGTGTTAAATTAAAATAGGAGGTATAATGTTTGGCAATTTAAAACGTTTCAAGGCTTATTTTGCTTTAATTTTAACAGTCTCAGTTATTTCGTTCAGCGCTAGTTACGACTCCAAAACGACAAAAAATACTACAGTTCCAAATCCTAATATGGTAGATACGTTCACTCTTCCGGCTAATCCGGGTCCTACGAACAACGGCGGTTCGGCAGGGTGGGCAATTTTCTTTGACCTGATTGCAGGCACTCGCAGTGTCACTGTTACGCAAATGAGTACAGGGAACACTGCCGTAGCATCGGCAAGTTTCAGCGTGGAAGTATTTACTCGGTCCGGAACAGCATTGGGAGGCTCTGTGAGTTCCGGTCCCGGAAGTTCGTCGGCAGGCTGGACTTCGCTTGGTACTGTTCCTGTTGTTCAAGGGTCGACAGCTAACGGTATCTCGCTGGTCTTTACGCTTCCCTCAATATCAGTTTCTGCCGGTGATACAGTAGGAGTTGCACTCAAATTCAGTGTTGTTGGTCCGCGGTATTACGGTACTGGTTCGGGACCCTACAGCGTTTATTCAGACACTAATCTCAGATTGGTAACGGGTGATGTCCGCTCGGCACCGTTTACAACTACAGGTAGTTTTTTTGCACCTCGCGTTCTGACGGGTGTAGTTCGTTACGTAATCAGCACACCATCTGGTGTAATTAACATCGGTACGGAAATTCTCGATGGCTTCAAACTGTTACAAAATTATCCCAATCCGTTTAATCCGACAACTAATATAAAGTATCAAATACTAAAAAATAGTTTTGTGTCTTTAAAAGTATATGATATTAACGGAAAAGAAATTGCAGTGCTTGTTAATGAATCCCAGTTACACGGAACATATGAAACTACATTCGATGCTTCAAAATATTCAAGCGGAGTATATTTTTATAAATTAACGTCGAACGGTTTTAGCGATACAAAGCAAATGGTTTTAATTAAATAAAAATTGTTTTAAATTAATTTTAAATGCCGGTTGCTTTTGTTTCCGGCATTTTTTATTCCAAAATTTAATAATTGCAAATGTTTTTGAAAGTTTGGAGTATGCAACCAAAATAAAAGGAAGCAAACTGGTTGTTGTAATGGGTCATAAAAAATGTGGAGCAGTGAGCGGAGCAGTTGATGATGCAGAGCTTGGAAATCTTATCCAGCTCGTAGACCAGATAAAGCCTGCAAGGACAGGAGATAAATCCAATCGCGATAAAATTCTCGATGAAACCTCCAGAAAAAATGTTAAACTTATTATTGAAAATATATTAAAACACAGTTAGGTCATTGCAGGGCTTTTAAAAAAAGGAAAAGTTAAGATTGTATGAGCCTATTACGATATAAATACAGGAAAAGTTGAATTTTTAAATTAAAATTATTAATTACTTTGTTGCTAAATATTCAAAAGTACTGTCTACATTTATTTGAAGTTTTATTAATCTGTAGGCGTCGATACCATTGAATGTAATGTACCCGCAGTATTTTTCCCGTCATTATTTTTCTTATTTTCCTTTTGTATTCTTGTCACTTTCACGTTGGATTTTTTATCATAGCAATCTAAACAGATATCGAGATTTATGTTACTATATACGTATACGGAAAATAAGTTTACCTCATAGGAATAATAATCATCTTCCATTATGACTTCAAAATCATAAGTTCCTTCTTCTAATAACAAATCTATATAATCATATGGATATACAAATGTATTAATTACATTTTTACTCCATCTCTCTCCGTGAGAGTAATTATCGCGATAATATACAGACGTTATATATTTATCGCATTCGTTGTTATAAATGCTTACGTAATGATTTTTTGGGGCATAAATATAATCGCACCCGTTAAA
>JGI20214J51088_10002390_pt1 | contig 12479 bp, 9 predicted proteins | sample WetSurMetagenome_FD_51088 | JGI IMG/M metagenome (IMG submission 51088)
GTCCCTTGATCGCGATCATGCCCATCAGCACTTGGATCTCGGTGATCTGCGCCGGATCGCGGGTGAACAGCGGCTCGATGTAATGCGGCGTCGGCGCTTTGACGACGAAGTCCACCCAGTCGGCAGGAATGTCCACGCGCGGCAGTTTGTCCACGATCTCGTTGACCTGGGCGATGACGATGCCGCCCTTGAACGCCGTCGCCTCGACGATGGCCGGTGTGTCCTCGGTGTTGGGGCCCGTGTAGAGATTGCCTTCACGGTCGGCAGCCTGCGCCGCGATCAGGGCGACTCGCGGCGTCAGGTCGACGAAATAGCGCGCGAACAATTCGAGATAAGTATGGATCGCACCGATGGTGATCTTCCTGCTTTCCACAAGGCGCGCCAGGCGCGCGGCCTGCGGGCCGGAGAAAGAGAAGTCGATGCGGCTCACCTGCCCACGTTCGATCAGGTCGATATGCTCGGGCAGCGCCAGCACCGATTGCACCAGGTGCAGGTCGCGGAGGCGCGAGGGATCGGTCTTGATCAGGCTGCGCGCAAGGAAATCCGCCTGTTTCTGGTTGTTGCCTTCGATGCAGACGCGGTCTCCGGGTTCGATCACGGCCTCCAGCAATTGCACGATCTGCTCCGAGGGCACGATGCAACCGGACGCCAGGCGCTCCGCCCGGGCAAGGCGCGCGGCACGGTTGCGTGCCAGATTGTCCCAGCGCTTCGCGGAAGTGTCCGGTGCGTTCATGATGTTTTCCTAAAGCTCATGGCGATCACTTGGTGCTGAGTCCGTACACTGCATCGGGGAAGCCGGTGGCGATCGAGGGAAAGATACAGATCAGCAGCACCGCAAACATCATCAGGGCGACAAAAGGAACCACTCCCCAGATGATGTCCTTCAGCGGAATGTCCGGCGCGATGTTCTTGATGACGAAGATGTTGAGCCCGACCGGCGGATGGATCAGCCCCATCTCCATGACGATGGTCATGACCACGCCGAACCAGATCAGGTCGAAGCCGGCAGCCTTGAGCGGCGGCAATATGATCGGCGCCGTCATCAGGATGATCGATACCGGCGGCAGGAAGAAGCCCAGCACCACGACCATCAGCAGGATCACGCTCAGCAACGCCCATTTGGACAGGCTCAGGGCAACGATGGATTCTGCCGCGGACTGGCTAATGTGCAGGTAGCTCATGACGTAGGAGTAGAGCAACGACATGCCGATGATGAACATCAGCATGGTCGATTCCTTCAGGGTACTGGACAGGATGGGCTTGAGTTGCGACGGCCTCCACATCCGGTAGATGACCGCGATCAGGCACAGCGCCAGGATACCGCCCAGGCCGGCTGTCTCGGAAGGCGTGGCGAATCCGCCGTAAAGTGCCACCATGACGCCAACCAGCAGCGTGACGAACGGGACGACACGGGGCAACAGCCTGAATTTATCGTAGAGCGTCAACCTCATCGCATCGAGATAGGCCGATTTTTTACCGCCCTGATTGTAGGTATCGAGCGCTTCCTTATATTCCTTCTTGTAGCGGAATGCCGCGTAGCCGGAGAACAGGATCACCATCAGGATACCGGGGCCGATCCCTGCCAGGAACAGCCTGCCCAGCGATTGTTCGGCTGCAACGGAAAACAGGATCATCACGATGGACGGCGGCAACAGGATGCCGAGCGTGCCGCCGGCCGCGATGATGCCCGCAGCAAAGCGCGGCGAATAGCCACGTGCGCGCATCTCCGGGATGCCCGCGCTGCCGATGGCGGAACAGGTGGCCGGGCTCGAACCCGACATGGCGGCGAACAATGCGCTCGCGAACACGTTCGCGATGCCCAGGCCGCCCGGGATCTTGTGCATCCAGGCATGGATGGCCAGATAGAGGTCGGCGCCGGCGCGCGACTTGCCGATGGCCGCCCCCTTGAGGATGAAGAGAGGAACCGACAGCAGCGTGATGTTGGCCATCTCTTCATAGACGTTCAGCGTGACCGTATCCAGCGACGATCCCGGCATGAAGATGAACATGAACAGGACAGCGATACTGCCCAGGGCAAATGCGATCGGCATGCCCGAAAACATGAACAGCAGGGTGCCAAGCCCGTACAGTATTCCAATGATGCCGACACTCAATTTGCTGCTCCTTTGGTTTTCAACGCGATCAATATCTGCAGCAGCATCTGCAGGCACAGCAAGGTCATTCCTGCCGCCATCAGGCCGTAAGGTATCCACAGGGGCGGTCCCCACGTCGAGGATGTCGTCTGGCCCTCGACGACTGCCTCATGCAGCATGCTCCAGGTCTTGTAGGTAAAGAATGTGCAGAACGCCAAGGAAGCGATATCGCAGAACAACAGGCGCATGCGGTTGGCCGCGGGCGAAAAGAATCCTTCCAACGCACTGATGCCGATATGGCCGCGCTCAGCTTGCACATAGGCGCCGCACATGAACACCGCACCGACCAGCAGGAAGACGGAAACCTCGTCCTGCCAATCGGTGGGCCATTTCAGGAAATAACGCATCACCACGCTCAGTGTGAGAACCAGGCAGGCTGCCAGCAGTGCCAGCATGGAAACGAACAGCACATAACTGTTGATCTTCGCCTGCCAATGGACCAGCGTCCCCAGCACACCGCCGACTTTCGGGGTCAGGGAGGGCTTTGTGCCCTCCAGTTCAACCCCGTGACTCACAACAACTTCTCAGCCAGCTTGAGGATACGCGCACAGCTCTCGCTCTTTTCCCCATAGTTCTTCCATGCCGTGTCACGGGCGATCGCCTGCCATTTCTTGACGGAAGCATCCGACAGGTCATAGGCTTTTCCGCCGGACTTCTGATAAACCGCCGCTACTGCCTGATCGTCGGCTTTGGCCTGCTCCACCGCGAATTTCTCCATCTCGGCGCCTACCGTCATGATCAGGTCCTGCTGGGCCTTGGGAAGCTGGTCGAAGACCGACTTCGAAATCATCAACGGTTCCAGCATGAACCAGTAGGTCTTGCCGCGGCCGGTGGTCAGGTGCTTTGCAACCTCTTCAAGACGGAAGGAGATCAGGCTGGTGGATGAAGTCATGGCGGCATCCAGCGCACCGGTTTGCATCGCGGCATAGATCTCGTTCGAAGGCATATCCAGCACGGCGGCTCCGGCTTCCTTGAGCACCATATCCATTTCCTTGCTGCCGCCGCGTATCTTCAAGCCCTTGGCATCCGACGGATCGACGACTGGCGTGGCGCGGCTTGCAACACCGCCCGCCTGCCAGATCCAGCTGACGATGATCACACCCTTGTTGGCCAGCACTTCGGACAAGGCTTTGCCGACTTCGGCATTCTTCCATTTCGCCGCCTGCTCGTAGGAAGTGACCATGCCGGGCATCAGTCCGATATTCGTTTCCGGCACTTCGCCACCCGCATAGTTGAGCGGTACCAGCGACATATCCAGTGCGCCTTTTCTCAGGGCGCTGAACTGTGCATTGGTCTTCATGAGCGAGGACCCCGCGTACACGGTTCCTTTCAGTGTCCCCCCGCTGCGCTTCTCGATCTCGGCGGCAAAGCGACGGCACAAGCGGTCGCGGAAGTCCCCGGCGTCGATGGTGCCGCCGGGGAATTGGTGCGATATCTTCAGCGTCACCGGGTCGGCAGCCAGGGCCGGGCGGGTGAACACTGCACAAAGTGAGGCTGCTGCAAAACACATAAGAATGCTGCGACGAGTAATGGTCATTGGAAATCTCCCTTTGATGTATGAACGAAACACAGGCAGGCAGTTAATTTGTACTGAAGCAACAGCCTCTATCTTAAATACCCAAAATCAATCAATAATTACTTTGTATACAAAATATCATACAATGTATGCAATATTGACTGCCTAGGCAATTGTTGTCAATGCCATAATTTTTTAGCAGCCGCATCAGGAGCAGCATGGAAAGCAAGCAACGCATGTCACGGCGCTCGGAACAAATGGGCGATCAAATCGAGGAACGCATCGTCACCGGCGTCTATCCGCCGGGTATGCGCCTGGACGAAACCGAACTGGCAAACAGCTTCGGCGTGTCCCGTACGCCGATCCGTGAAGCGCTTATCCAGCTGGCATCCGCGGGCCTGGTAGAGATACGGCCGCGGCGCGGGGCGATCGTCGCCGAGATCGGACAAAACCGGCTCTATGAGATGTTCGAAGTGATGGCCGAACTGGAAGCGATGTGCGGACGCCTCGCTGCACGCCGTATCACGCACCCCGAACAACAGGCACTCATGGCTGCCCACCAGGCCTGCGAAGCAGCCCAAAAGGCGAACGACCCGGACTCCTACTACCATTTGAACGAACAGTTTCACCAGTTGCTATATGCGGCAAGCCATAACGGATTTCTGGAAGAACAGGCTAATGCCCTGGGCAAGCGATTGAGGCCGTACCGGCGTCTTCAGCTTCGCGTCCGGGACCGGATGAATTCCTCATTCGCGGAACATGCCGGAATCGTCGAAGCGATCCTCGCGCAGGATGGCGAACTTGCAGCGACACGCATCACCGCCCATGTCGTCGTGCAAGGGCAACGTTTCGCCGATCTGGTCGCCACATTGCCGATGCTCGGCAGTCCCAGTCGCGGATAGACCGGTGACAGTGCGGTCACACCCGACCGACGCGTTGCTACCATGCAGTCAACAACTCAGCCGCAAACTGGTGTAAGGTTTGATAAACTTTAGCCGTCCGGTCGCAATTGACCCCTGATAAATGCCGGAAAATCAAAGCAGGAGGTGATATGTTGCGCAATTCCCTTTGCACCATTGCCGTTGCTGCCGGCCTTGCCGGGTGTGCCACGAAGCCGGTCGAGATCGACAACACACCGCTCCACACCACCGCCGTCATAGAGCGGCAGATCGTCAACAACGGGATCAAGGGGTTCTTCCCGACCGAAAGCACCGAGCAGAATTTTGTGCGCAGCAATATGCGACGGGACGAATCGATGTTCAAGGGAACGGGCACATTCTCGGGCTATTTGATCGGAAAGAAATCCGGAACGAAAATTTCTCGCATCGACCGCAACCTGCAGTGGCAGCTAGATAACGAAAAACAGGAATACACCGAATGTCCCCTGAAGGGCTGCGCCGAAACCGCAAAACGGGCGCCCCCCAAGCAGAATGATGCCGAGCAGCCTCCAAAGGCTCAGCATGAATCCGGTTGCACTATGACGATTGCGAACACGAGCTTCACCGTAAAGTCCACCGGACAGAAAAAAACCATCAACGGTTTCGACACTGACGGATACCAGGTCGCTTGGGTAGTCAAATTACGTGACAACACCGCACGCAACTCGACCAGTACCATGAATATGGATATCTGGACCACACCGGTAAACCGCTCCATGCGGGATGCTCTGGATATGGAAGAGAGTTATGCCCGTGCCTATGCCGGAGCTGTTGCCAATACCGTCAAGCAGCAAATTCTCCCGTCCGATGCCGCCAAATTGATCTCGGCCTATATGGCCAGCTCCCTGAAGCAGGCCGACCTCAAGGCCTTTCTGGATGCCGGCAGGCAAATGGAAAAGATCAAGGGATACCCGATCTCTACCCATCTTGAATGGAACATGGCAGGCAACGCCTGCGCCGCCAAGGAAACGAAAAAAGAATCTTCCGGCCAGGAACCTATCCCTTCCAGCACAAGCGGGCTGGTCTCCAGCCTCACCGGGATGTTCGTGAAGAAGAAAACCGACGATGCGATGAAAGAGGCAGAGGGCGAACCGATACTATCGTTTACCGTCGAAGTGAAGTCGCTGAAACTCGATCAGTTGCACGACAGCGTCTTCACTGTACCCAAGGATTACAAGCTGGTGTCCTGGCAATAGGATATTAGACCTGACACCGGATTAGTGCCCGGAACAGATCAGAGCAGTCAGGTATTCTCTTCAAGTCAGGCTTTGCGCTTCAAAGCCGGACTCGCGGACGCTCATTTGACACTCGCAACGGAAATACGCGTCTTGGGCAAACCTTTATCCAGGAAATACTGTTCGGCCACCCCCACTGCAGCTTCCGGACCGGCGATATAGATGTCACCCTGAAGCAGGTTCGCGTCGCCCAGGTTGATATTTCCAAGTTGTTCAAACAGAGTCTTCGCACGTTTGTCATTGACAGAACGCAGATCGAAACCCGCGACATGTTCTTCATAGTGGAAATTATCCAGCGCGTCCTGCCATGCATGGGCGATATTCGGAAGGTAGATATTCTTTTGACCCGATCCGAACCAGTGCAAATATATAGTTTCCACTTCGATCGATAGCGCGTGTTCGATCAGGCTCTTGATCGGGGCAAAGCCGGTATCGAACGCAAAGAAGTACAGAGGCCGGGTAGATTTTTCATGCAGTATGAATTCTCCCTGGGGTCCCTCTATCTCCACCAGGTCATTCTGGTCGAGATGATCAAAAACGTAATCGGAGAACAGGTTTCCGCTTTGCCTGCTTACGTGAAACAGCACATTGCGGTCGTCACAGGGACAGCTGGCGATAGGCAGCTCCGCACTGAAGGATTGTCCGACACGCAGGGTCACCGATTGTCCCGCGAGAAAACGCAGGCGCTGGGTGCGCGGGGTCTGGAGATGCAGCAGGAGCATCTCTTCACTGATATGTCCCATCGTCTTGACGCGGGCGCCAATCTGTTGAAAAGGAATGTCCTGCACACTGCCCGCCACGGCAGCTTCGATCACCACATCGCTGACCGCCGTGTTGCTGCACAGAAGAATATAGCCCTGGTTTTTTTCCGACTCGGAAATCACAAAATCATGATGGCGCGTTTTCTTGACCTCCCCCGACAGCACCCTGGCCTTGCACAAACCGCAATTGCCGCCGCTGCAGCCGTAATTGAGCGGTATGCCGGACCGCATCGCGGCTTCCAGAAGCGAGTCGTGTCCTTCCACCAGGAAATCTTGCTTGCTTGGCAATACCGTCACCTCGGCGGTGACGATGCTCAGAACAGCGTCCTTGATCGCCATCGGATTGACGAACCCCGGTTCCATAGCCAACTCAACCTCCTGCTTGATCCATGTCTTCAAATTTTCCATTGTCGGGCGCGACTCCGCTTCAAGCCGGGATTCGACCTCGGCAAGCTTGCCCCAAAGTCTATCGAGCAGCGCATTGAACTGCTTCACCTGCCTCTGGCTGGTCGCCAGTGTCTTGCTGAGTTCGGTGATGCGCGCTGCCAGCACTTCTGCATCAGGCAAGGCTCTCTCAAACACACGCTTGCCAAAGGCCCGCTCCTTGATCTGGGCGACCCTTCTGGACTCCGCGGTGTCTTCCAACTGTGCATCCGGATAGCAGGCCAACAGATTTTCGACTGTCACCACCCCGTCGTGCGAAAGGAGCTCGCCGCGCTGGATCCTCCTCTGCAGTTCTGTGCGCGCAACACCGATCAATCTTGCGGCACGTGTCAGACTTAGCACCTCACTCACGCCATCTTCCAATTCTTGTCAGGTTAGCAGTCATTCCGGCTGTTGGCTGCATTATGCCCAATATTGGCGAATCGCGAACGTCCGGTCTTCAGTGGTTCCTATCCCGTTGCACTGAGTTTACAATCCTACTCTTCACTTGGCCAACCGGTCCTGGTCTGCCATGTCGCTATACTCAACTTCAGGATAAAGGCAAATATGGATTTGGAAGCAGCAATTCAGAGACATGCGGAATGGAAGACGAAGTTCCGCTCCTCCATGGCCCGGCACCAGGCACTTGACCCGGTCATCATCGCCAAGGACAACTACTGCGAACTCGGAAAATGGCTGCATGGTGCGGGAAAAGCAAAATTCGGAAACTTGCGCAGTCACGCCGATTGCGTTTCGATCCATGCTGCATTTCATGTGGAAGCCGGGAAAGTGGCCCAAACCATCAATGCCAAAAACTATGTCGAAGCGAAAAACATGCTTGAGAATGGAACACGCTATACGAATGCAGCGAATGAAGTCGCAGCCGCAATCATGAAATTGAAGGGCGACGCGGAGTTGTGATCGACCGATAACATGATTCCATTTTTGAAAAATGCGATATTGACATCACTATGCCTTGGCAGCGTAGCCATGGCCGCACCGAGCCACTTCCCGGTTGTGATAGGTTCAGCCCTGACATGCAGGGATCAGATCAATGTCGACTATTTCAACGATTACATGAAGACATTCTTCGGCAATCCGGCATTTTTTGCAGGAGGCGCTAACTGGTGGAAAGTAAGTGAAAGCATATTCAACTCTCCCGTCGAATACGTCTTTGTAGGATCGGGCCTGGACTTTATTGGCGCCACGTTCAAGGATAACCCGGAAAAACTCATCGCAAATGTAAGAGATTCCATGGGCATGGAATACAGGCAGACAGGCACTGAAAAGTGGGAAGCGCCAACTTCCGGAGTTCTTATCAAGTATTACGACAAAAATGCGTCCAGCAAGATGTATTGTTTCGGATCGCCGCACACACCCTATTAGTCGTTTCAGGTCGAACGTTATCTCGCACAAGCTGGGGGACTGCTACAGCCGCTTGTCCGGCCTGGCCGCGATGCGATTTGAAATTGGATTGACCAAAAGTGGACAGTCGCGACCGGCAAAAATTCACCCACTCCAGTCATAGCACTTAGCGAATTCGTCGCCACAAACCGGACAGTGACGAACTCACACATTCGACCCAAAGGAGAAGCTCACGCTGGGCACTCCGACCGTCTCCTCCCAGGTCCATTGCAGACCACGGCGATCTACTAAAATAGATGTTAGTTCGGGCAATACGGATGTCCGCTCCGCAAAGGGTGAACGGACATAAAATCTAGCTAAAATTAGTCGGCACAATTGGCTCTAGCTAACTCTAACCGGCCCCTCAGCCATACAAGTATTCAATCAATAAGGGCGCCGTGACTACCGGCACTTTCCTGCCGTGGCCAGCGTTCGTAGTGACACAAGCTAAAGGAAGCAATGAGGAGCGTCGATGCAGGAGGGCTGAATAATGCTTAATGAATTGTCAACAACACTCCCGTGATTATTCAAGTGTCTTTTTGTTGCGCAAGAATTCCTCAATTTTCACTGCAGGCACCCCTGGACTAAACAGGAATCCCTGAATCTCGTCGCATTTAAGCAGCCGTAATATTTTCGCTTGTTCATTAGTTTCCACACCTTCCGCGACTACCCGTAAATTCAGCGAGTGTGCAAGGGAGATTATGGCAGAGACAATGCTCAGATCATTAGCATTGTCAGTCATGTTGGTAATGAATGAGCAGTCAATTTTTAATGAATTGATTGGCAACTTGGCAATATAGCTGAGCGATGAATACCCTGTACCGAAATCGTCAATCGCGACCTCCACTCCCATCTTCCGAATTGCATGAAGTTTCTGGATATTGATCTCGATGTCACGCATGATCAGGCTCTCCGTAATTTCAATCTCCAAACCGCCGGATTGCTCTCCTAAGCCGCCAACGACTCGCTCAATCGTACTGACGAAATCCTTCCTTTGAAGCTGAACTTGCGAAACATTGACGGCAATGCGAGGTGAGGTCAAACCTTTGGCTTGCCATGCACGGGAATCCTTCATCGCCTGAGTCAGAGCCCAAGCACCTGCCTCAATGATCATTCCCGTTTCTTCGAGAAGTGGAATGAATTTCGATGGTGGGACCAGTCCGGTTTCTGGATCGTTCCAGCGCATCAGCGCCTCCACCCCCACTATCTGATTGCTTTTGAGATCGACTTTAGGCTGATAATGTAGTACCAATTGCTCCCGCTCCAGTGCCCGTCGCAGTTTGTTTTCAAGTGTCAGCTTCTCGGCGACCCGTGCATTGAGCTCGGGGGTATAGAACAAATATTTGTCGCTTGAAAGCTTGGTCTTTTTCAAAGCTGCTTCGGCGTTGCGGAACAAGGTATCGGCATCGTTCCCATCGTCAGGGAAAATGGCGATACCCGCTCTGACCGATATGCGCAGTTCTTGCCCTTCCAGCTTGAACGGCTTGCTCAGAACTGCAGCGACCTGATTTTCAAGGAAGCGAACTACGTCTGCCTCCTCCCTGATATTGGATAGAACCATGGCGAAGCAATCTGCACTGATGCGTGCAAGATGATCTACCCCGATCCCCGTAGTTATCAGACGTTCAGCCATCTGCTTCAGTAGCATATCGCCAGCGTGTCGACCAAATGTCTCGTTGACGACCCTGAACCGTTCCAGATCGATTGCCAGAACCGCTATCGTTTCACCGCTTTGCGCATCATGCAGGTGCTGGCCCAGACGATCGTAAAACAGCGAACGGTTCGGAAGGCTGGTAATCACATCGTAGTAGGCGAGATAATTAAGCTTCGCCTCCTTTTTGAGGTTATCTATGGCGAATGAAATATCACCCGCGATCTCGTTGAGCAGCCGCATCTCTTCCTCATCGAACACACCAGGTTCCGGCGCATAGAGCACGAACACGCCGACCGGCTTGCTCTCCAGAATGAGTGGCAGCACTACCACTGAACGATAGCCTCGGCTCAACGCCTCGCTACGCAAGGCTGCCATTCGCTTGTCGCCATCGATGTCATTGCAGATCACTGGCTTCGCATCAACCAGCGCTTGGGAAACCAGCGGGCAATTCCCGTCAGTTTCCTTGCGTGAGGTCAGATTGATTTTTGCCAGATAACCGTCGTCGCGACCTGCTTGGGCGACCGGCGTCACCTGCGTGCTGTCTACGTCAAATTTGCCTATCCATGCAAAAATAAACCCGCCATGCTCGATCGCGATGCGACAGGCTTCGCTGAATAGTTCCTCCTCCTCGCGGACGCGCACGATGGTGGTGTTGATGCCGCTAAGCACGCTGTAAATCCGGTTGAGGCGCGCGATCCTGGCTTCATTTACCTTGCGATTAGTGATGTCATGTCCGATAGTGGAAAAATACGCCAGCGATCCGTCTGCTCCCTTGTGCGCGATGATCACTTGAAGGATGGGTACCTCGTGGCCATTTTGCCCGAGGATTGCCGTTTCCCCGCTCCAGGATCCATGAATGAGTGCATGCGGAATGCCTTCTTCCTGCATCAGCTTTTCCACCCATTCAGGATGGTTTTCCTGGACGTGATCCGGCAATCTGTCGCTGCTTTCCGAAAGTCCGCGCATCCTGCGACCCGCTCGATTGATGTACAGCGGATGACCGTCCGCCGTAGCGGTCCCAACGAAATCCGGCGTTGCCTCCAGAATCGCCACCAGTCTCGCCTGCTCTTCTTGAATGCGTTTGCGCTCGATGATTTCCGCAGTCAACGCTGAAGTCCGTTCCTCAACCAACTGCTCGAGATGTTCGTGCAACCGGGCGCGCTCCAGCGCCACTGCCACCTGGTTGCCAACGACGGATAACATCTTCAGTTCCGTTTCGTCGAACATACCCTGCTCCGCTCCGACCAGGTTCATGATTCCGATGGTCCTGTCACCAGTCCACAACGGCACACCGGCGTGATAACGCAGCCCATGCATGTCGCCACTGGCCTTAGTGAATCGTTCGCATTCAAAGATTTTGCATTCCGCGTTGAGCTGGCCGGAGAGCAGTTGATTACGGCACGTGCAAACGCCGTCCAGCGCACCAGAGACCATCAGCGCCGACGGGAGGTTGCGCATAGCTGCGATTCGAAAGCCGGACTCGCCCTCCCGCATCGCGATCCAGCCGGCCTGGATTCCAGGCATCTCCAAAGCACGTTCCAGTGCTGCTTCCGCCACCTCATGTTCGGTAAGTGCGTGATTGAGACCCGCGACGATGTTGCCAAATCCATTCAGCACCTGGTTCGAATGCTTCAGTTCCGCGTCCCGCAGCTTGAGCTCATTATTGATATGAACAGCTTCCTCGTAAGTTGAAATCAACAAGTCCAGGATTTGCTGCCGCTCCGAGTTGATAAAGTATTTCTGGCCGCCGAGATTGATTTCCACACCCACGCGCATCTTGTGATCTCTGCGCATATCAAGGTTCATCAGCAAGTAGTTGATGCGCGACAACAGATAGCGCTCGTCATAGGGTTTGCGGATAAAATTGTCCGCGCCGCACTCCAGTCCGCGAATTACGTCATGCGAATCGGAAAGCGTGGTGACCAGTATGACTGGAGTGTCCTTTAATTTTTCGTCGGACTTGATCGCCTTGCACAGTTCATAACCATCCATTTCAGGCATCACGATATCGCTGATGATCAGAGTGGGCTTTTGTGTCTGAGCAGCAAGTAAAGCCTGTTTGCCATTGGCCGCAACAGTCACCCGGTAACCATGCTGCTCGAGCAGGTAACTGAGTTGTTCGGCTTGGGTACGACTATCTTCCGCGATGAGTATGTCGAGGCCGTTGTTGCTCATCTGAGATTTCATCACCAGCTCTCCTTATCGCTTTTTGTCGGTTGCCAAACCAATCAGCACTGCGGCAATCTTGTCCGGTGCCAGAATATACGTCGCGGCATCGAGTTTGATTGCCTCACCCGGCATGCCGTGTACGACAGAACTGTCCTTGTCCTGGGCAATAGTAACCGCCCCTTTTCCCTTCAACAACCGCAATTCTTCTGCGCCATCGCGTCCCATG
>JGI20214J51088_10002391_pt1 | contig 12476 bp, 10 predicted proteins | sample WetSurMetagenome_FD_51088 | JGI IMG/M metagenome (IMG submission 51088)
GCGTATAATTTTGTATATGTTAAGGGGGGGCTGGATTATCTTCACGTCCTGATGCTGAAGGAAGGTATCCGGTTTCTGTTGAAAGCGTTCCGCATGAATCCATTGACATGCATGCGGACCACAATTAGCCTGATCTATCAGTTCTTTAGGAAAAAGAGATAAACCCAAACCGGATTTCCTGAAAAGAAGGACACTTTTCCTTTTTCATGGGAATATTACCCTGAAAGTGCCATATCATACACTTTTTTTGTCGCCGCTGCCGTTTTTTCCCACGAGAAGAGTTTTGATCTTTTAAAGCCATTTTCGATCAGGCTCTCTCTCAGGGAGTCGTCAGAAAGAATCCTTTCGATCTGGTAAGTCAGGGATTGTTTGTCGAGGGGATCGAAATAGATGGCAGCATCCCCTGCTACTTCGGGAAGAGAACTGGTATTGCTCACCAGTACCGGGCATCCGCAGGAAAATGCTTCGAGGACAGGTATACCAAACCCCTCATATAACGAAGGAAAAATAAAAGCAAGTGCATGAGTGTACAGCCGCCTTAGTGTTATATCGTCAGCAGGAAAATAATGTATACGGGAAACCAGGTTCCGGCTCCGGAGGAGTTTTACCTCGGCTTTCGAAAACTGTCCCCCCCCGGAACATACGAGAGACAAATTCGCATTCGCCTTAAAGATCGGGAGGAGCGATTCAATCAGGAATGCAAAATTTTTGTAACCGGGTCTGTTCCCGACAAACAAGAGATAATGTGCTGGTAGTTGTTGTGTATCCGCAGTTATTTCATTGTAACCTCGTTTGTTTGGAGATAACGATGTCGCGAGATAGGTTACATGAATTTTATTTTCTGGAATATTCAGATAATTCATAATATCTGCTTTGGTATTTTCTGAAATGGCAATAATCTGACTGGCATTGTCTGCAAGTATTTTTTTCCTTTTTCTGGTAAGAGGGTCAAAATCATCAGGGAATTTTTCGTGTATCATGTCATAAATCGTGAGAACAGAGGGACGTTTTTTGAGATACGGGAGAAAGTAGGGATTATAATAGGTTGGATGGAAAATGTCAAAATTTTCCTTCTTTAAATGGATGACCGATTCCCGTTGATTGCTGAAAACATGATTCAGAACATTGAGATGTATTTGTTTCTGAAGGCGGGAAAGGACAAGGGAGTCTGAGAAAAAATCGTTTCTTTTTGTCCAAAAACGGTTCAGCTGAGAGTTCTGCCGCAGATTTTCATTCTGTGAATATCGCAGTGCGACCCGGAAATCAAGACCTGGTGAATGGGAGAACCGGGACATCAGCTCGCAAAAGTATCTCGAAATACCACCGTAGTTCTGCCAGACGAAGATTTGGTGATCGAAAAGGACTTTCATAAGCAGTTCTCTTCCTTTTTTATTACCTCGTTCACAAATTTTTCGTATTCTTCTGCAAATTTTTCTTTTGTGTGGTGTGACCTGGCATAGACCCAGGCCTTCTTCGACATCGATCGTAATTCATTGTCGGATTTTTCTGAAACCCGGCGGACGGATCTAATTATTTCGTCAATTGAACTGTCACGAAGAATAATTCCGAAATCTTCAACATCAACGCCCGATTCATAGCTGATTATGGGAATTAGTCCTGCATGAAGACAGGTTATTACACTGCCCGCCTGGCCTTCTGAACAGGATGGGTAGATGAGGGCGGTCGAATTTTTCAGGATGCGGTGGAATTGATCACTTTTTATGTCCATAAATCCTGTCGTCCTGATATTAGTGGACTGGAATAATTCTTTGTGGTATGCTTTTTCAAAATCCGGCTCGAGGTTGACCGGGCCACATATTGTAAGATTATATTCCGGTAACCTGGAGAATGCCTCTATGACAAGGTCGAGTCCTTTATGAACCATGCCGGAACTTCCCAGCCAAAGAAAATTGTTCCGTATCTTCCCGAAATTTTTTTCCATATTCGGGTACAGTATTGTTGTAGACAGCGGGATCGGGTAAAGGGGCTTTTTTGAAAATGCAAATGTTCCCTGAGTGAATTCATTTCCGAGGATTGTCGCGCAATCTGCGTTCTCTATGCCGGCGCTTGGAGAAACCTGCCGCCTGGGCCTTAATGAAATTCCTTTTCGGGCTTTCAGAGTCCGGAGCCGCTCACATTCGGCATTGTTCTGAAATCGCCAGTGAGCCCCGGTGATATGCAATATCTTCACACAGTTTTTTCCCAGAGCCGGGGCCAGACGCTCCATATTTGAATGGATATCAATAAAAAAGGAATAGTCCTTTTCGGGACAGAACGTCGTATTGTCCCAATCAATTATGTCGACGTTAAATCCACATTTTACCCAGGTATTAGCCATCTGGAAGCATTCCCATGGACTGGAATGGGTCAAAAAGGACCTATCGGTGAATTGTTTCCGGAAAGGATAGGTTAAATAGGATAGCAAAACGGTTTTTTCACTTTTTTTTTCAGGTTTGAGAGTTACTGTTTCTCGGTAAAAAAACCTGATATACCTGCGATTAAATTGAATGAGATCATTCCGGATTTTATCGAGAATCATAATTACAGTCAATTTTTTTGTAAAATACCCAGATAGGTTCCGTAATGTGCATTAGGATTTCTTCCTTTTTCACGAGTCAGAATTTTTTCGAATAACTTTGAATATTTTCCCTCGAGTGATCCCTCAATTAAAAGGTGATCGAGTTTTATGGGATGGCCAATATCCGTGTATGATTCAGGGCATTGAATACGATCCTCCTGATTCGATAAATCCTGACCCAGAATTAAAATCCCGCCTTTTTTCAGAACTCTGAATATTTCGCTCATACATCTTTCGTAATCACTGACGTGGTCCAATACATTAACACATATGACCAGATCCATCTGCTTGTCCTTGTAGGGCAAATCTTCGAGTTTGGATGAAGAAAGATCCGTTTTAATATTGATATTGGAAAAAAGTTGCACTAAATAATTTACTTTTCCTTTTTTAATTTTCCTCTTAAGACAATCCAGGAAAGAATTTGATTTATTCAGGTTATAGGTGATATAGAACTGAATAAGCGGGTCTTCAAGCCAGATCTTTTCAAAGGTTACCTCCGGCAGTATATACCTTATATTCGTGTGCGGACCACAACCGACTTCAAGTATGTCGGGGAAATGTTTTTTCTTCAAAATAGCATAGTTATCAAATTTTTCAAACCACCACTTATTCCAGTCATCGTCTGATTCAATAGTGATTCGTGCAAAATTCAATTCGAAATCCTGTGCCTGCTCCCACCTGCAATTTTCTACTTTCTGAACAATGTGGTTTTCTTCCATGGAGACTCCTCAAGGCTTATTTAAAGATCATGGGGGATAATGCAAGAGTGTCGGGAGTAATCTTATCCGTTAGGCTGAACGGTCCTTCATACGCTCCGTTGATAAAATTCCATTCGATCCTGCCGAATCTGCTAAGAATCTTCTCCAGCTCCTCAAAACTCCACTCGCGCAAGTGCCAATAATTTTTGGGACTGCCGTCCCTGTTGGTATATTCAGGTCTCCTGTTTGGTGTGCTTAAAAAGACTCCTTTTCTCGAGACCCTTAACATTTCTCCGATCAACCGTTCATAGTCTTCAACATGCTCAAGAACGTCCACGCACGTAACAACCTCAAATGCATTATCGGGAAAAGGCAGATTATATCCATCAAAAATTGTCAGGATTCCTAATTTTGGATTTTTACCCATCAGCGTACCGTTACAATAATCCAGCACTTTCTGGTCAATATCAACACCGTTTACTTCCCCGGCTTTGATGGATAATATGTTCAGTCCGTATCCCAGCCCGAACCCGACATCGAGAATTTTTTCATTATTGCTGACATACTTATTCAATGCGAGAAAATAGGCTTCAATCTGGACAGGAACGATTGAACCAATTCCCACGGTTGTTGAATAATGTCTTGGATCAGGTCGCAACAGCCCAAACCGCGAATAGCACCATCCCTGAAGTGCTGCAAAAGTAATCCTCATCGGTATGTCAATCCTTTAAATTATTATTATTTTTATCAAATCCGGCTGTTTTATGTGATTATTCTTAGCCTCTTGTATGTGATAAAATAATCCGTGAACGATATGAAAATCGGAGAGTTTTAAAAGGGAATTTCATTCGGGCTCCGAACATGCTTACAGGGAAGACCATGTGAGTGATAATCGGTAAAAAATTTCCGGCATTAAATCTCTGGACTTTTTTGGGAATGTTAGTACGCAAGAGGGAATCTGTCGTTCCGTTTCTCACCTCTGCAGGGTTATGCCAGAAAGGGGATATTCATAGTGTCAAGCAATACTTTAAGGTCATTCCTGATCGAACGATCGATTTTCAGAACAAGAACGAAATATATTACTGCCCCCATCCCGATAACAAGTCCAAGATCGACAAAACTCCGGATGGGGTAAACGTATGTAACGAATAAAAGAAACAGGGCCATACAAGTCGAGGAGATCGTGATATTGGACACGGAATGGGTTTCCAGGGATATTTTTAGCATCGGTCTGAGCAGTATATATGCAAGAGCTGCATTCAGCGACATTGTAACGAGCGAAGCAACCCCGGCTCCCGAAATGCCGAGAACAGGGATCAGGGCGATATTTAATATGATATTCAGTACTGCCGATGTGGCGGTTATATAAAAGGAAACTCTCGGCTTATCCATTGCATTCAGGCACATTGTCTGAAGAAAGAGGAAAATGTTCACAATCTGGACAAATAACAAGATGATAAGCACCGTTGCTCCCGACACAAAGGATGCGCCATAAAAATAGTAGAGAAGACGATCAGAGAGAAGGATCCCCCCGGCGGTTATCGGCAGAGCTAAAAAAAGGCAGTACGTAAACGATCTCCGGATAGCTTTCTCAATCAACGCAAATTTTTTTTCTGCATGCCACTGACTGATCCTTGGATACAAAACCGTATGGAATGCGATTGCAATAAATGATGCAACCGATGTCAGCTGGAAGGCAACACGATAAATTCCAACGTCAGCCTCGGTCAGGAACAAACCAATGAGGATAGTGTCTGCGTAGGTGAAGATGAGTAAGCCTCCGGAAGAAAGAAATGACCAGATGGAAAAAGAAAAGAGGCCTTTAAAATGGGAACGATCGCAGCGTGAGAGGCTCAATCGGATGAATTTCAAATTGATGACGGTTGCAGCAATCATTCCCGCTACAAAACCAGCAATTAACCCCCCTATGCTAAAACCAATAAACACTGCAAGGATTTGAACTACGTTTTTGACCAGCGTATTCAGCAGATTGCTGACCTGCATAATACCTACCTGTGCAGTTCCGTAGAGATTTATCCCGGTAATGCTGGCAAACGTTCCGGCTACGAGAGCGATGATGAGCCAGTAAAGGGGGCCGCTATCCTGTAATCCGGTTAAAAACGGGGAAATCGCTATAAACGTGGCAATGGAGAAGCAGAGAAGAACCATCCTCAGGATAAAAAATGCCGTGTAGTACTCGTTCTGCGCATACCCCTCACTGATCCTCTTTACTGCTGCTCCCCCAAATCCCCCATCCCCGATGAGATCGAAAATCCCATAGTATGCGAGAAGCAGGAAATAGGAACCAAGGACCGCCGGACCCAGATAATGTGCAAAATAAAACGTCGATATATATCCGATACCGGTTACAGCGATGAGGGATCCAAATGTCAGAAGGGACTGTCGTTTTATAGGGTTGATATTCATAAAATCAGAGAGTATTTTTTTAAAAAAGACCATGGTAATTTCTCAGGGGTAATTTCTCTTTTATTGAATATCAAGCACTTGCTGTAACGGTGACATAAAGATTTTCATGATATTTTCTTTTCTTCCTTTTGAGTTCGCGCCATATTTCATGTAAACGTTCAGCAATGACATTTGTTATCATCGTGACGGGAAAAATCCCTATTTTCCAGGTACCATACTATTGTGTTCTCCAGCCCCTCCCTGAATGGCACCTTTGCCTCGAACCCGAATTCCTGCTTTGCCCGGCTTACGTCAAGAGATCTTTTTGGCTGGCCGTCAGGTTTAGTTGTGTCCCACCGGATTTCTCCTTTGTAATCTGCAAGATCACGAATAAGATCAACCAAATCACGTATGGAAATCTCCATACCCGATCCAAGATTTACCGGGTCCGGCTTGTTATAACGCTCTGCGGCGAGAATCAACCCCGTTGCTGCGTCATCGACATACAGGAATTCACGTGAGGCCGATCCTGTCCCCCAGACCTCGACGAACGGCTCCTTGTTCCTTTTCGCATCAGTAAATTTTTTTATGAGTGCAGGAATTACGTGCGAACTTGCCGGATTAAAGTTGTCTCCCGGCCCATACAGGTTGACCGGAAGGAGATAAATGGAATTGAACCCGTACTGCTGGCGATAAGCCTGAGACTGAACGAGCAGCATCTTTTTGGCAAGCCCGTACGGTGCATTTGTTTCTTCCGGATACCCATCCCACAAGTTCTCCTCTCTGAATGGAACCGGTGTAAATTTAGGATAAGCGCAAATTGTTCCAGCTATGACACACTTCTCTACATTTTCCTGGCGGGCTGCTTCAATCAGTTGGATGCCCATAATTGCATTATCGTAAAAGAGATCCGCGGGAAATGCCTGATTATATCCGATGCCCCCGACCTTTGCAGCAAGGTGAATTACAATATCACGATCCTGCACAACACGAACACAGTTCTCCCATTTTCTCAGGTTTATCTCTTTGCTCCGTGGAATCAGGAGGTCTTCCCCCCGGACTCCTTCGGCCTTGAGCTGCCGGACTACTTCTGATCCGAAGAATCCGGCACCTCCGGTTATGAGAATTTTTTTACCAGACCAGAATGTCACGAAATCCGACCCTCCATCATTTCCGAGGTGAATAAGTGATAGGCATGGTAATCATAACTCTCTTTTATTCACAGGCATATCTGATTCCTGAGAGAAATCGGTCATCATCAGTCATTTCCCCACCAGCGGGAAGGAAATTTCTTTGCGATGACGTCCTCTCCTTCCCCTAGTGGTTTCAACCCTGAAGCTTTCATATCAGCATCAACCATAATACGGACGAGATCATGGAACTTTATCACGGGTTTCCATTTAAGGTTTTTATGAGCTTTGGACGGATCGGCGATGAGCACTTCCACTTCTGTGGGTCTGAAATATTTCTGATCGATCCTGACATGTTTTTCAATATCGAGCCCGGCGTAGGCAAAAGCTTCTGCCAGGAATTCACGGACAGAGTGTGTCTCACCAGTGCCAATGACATAATCTTCCGGTTTTTCCTGCTGCAGAATGCGCCACATGCATTCAACATATTCCGGAGCAAAACCCCAGTCACGTTTTGCATCAAGATTTCCCAAGTACAGGAATTTTTCCTTCCCGGCGAGAATTCGGGCAATTGATCGGGTTATTTTCCGGGTCACGAATGTTTCCCCGCGCCGCGGAGATTCATGGTTAAACAGGATACCGTTTGATGCGAAAATATTATATCCTTCACGATAATTCCGGGTCATCCAGTACGCATAGATCTTTGCGCAGGCATAGGGACTCCTCGGGTGGAACGCGGTATCCTCTTTCTGAGGCGGGTTTGCGGCACCGAACATCTCACTTGATGATGCCTGGTAAAACTTTACAGGATAATCACTCCTCCGAATCGCTTCAAGGATTCTGGTTGTTCCCAGCCCGGTTACATTTCCGGTATATTCAGGAGTATCAAAGCTTACCCGCACGTGGCTTTGCGCACCGAGATGATAAATCTCGTCAGGTTTTATCGTATACATTATGTTGGCAATCTGTTCAGAATCGGAGAGATCTCCGTAATGCAAAAACAACCGTGCCTCAGGATTATGAGGATCGACATAAATTGAATCGATCCTGCTTGTATTGAATGTAGAGGATCGCCGGATTAAGCCGTGCACTTCGTATTTTTTTGAAAGGAGTAACTCAGCAAGGTATGAGCCATCCTGTCCGGTTATACCAGTTATAAAGGCTTTTTTTGGCATGATTTCTACCGTAGATAATTGTTATTTTCAGAAAATTTGAATGTATTGCTCAAGAATAAAAAAATTACCTGATAAAAAGCCTCAGCCGTGATTTGAACACGGGACCTGCTGATTACAAGTCAGCCGCTCTGCCAACTAAGCCACTGAGGCGCCATAATAGTTAGACATTTTAACGTAAAAAAGATGGTGCCTGCATTTTCCCCTGCAGACGGGGAAATAACTTCCTCCCGCATATATTCAACTATTTTTCACGGCCGGACCACAATTTTGTGATGTGTTCCAAACACATTATACGCTGAGAAATTGACGTACTAGTATACATGGCTCAGCTCACCGTGGATATCGGGGGAAGCCCCGGTATTAATTGTCGGGGTTTTTGTGAATACTGTTACTTTAAAAAAGTCAAAGGAGTCCAGCCACTCGGTTGCCGGTACTGTCTGCCATTCAAAAAAGGGTGCGACTATTGTACCCGGGGAATCAGAGAAGAATATCAGGGTTTCAAAGACCTGAAAACGATCGCTGATGAGACTCTGGCAAATCTCCAGGTTCAGCAGACAGGTATTGATAAAATAACGATCAGTGGTGGCGGGGATCCCAGCTGCTATCCACGATTTACCGATCTCATAGAACTTCTCGGCAGTATGGAGGCTCCCCTGCATATTGGTTATACAAGCGGAAAAGGGTGGGATGATCCCACCATCGCCGATTTGCTGATTGATAATGGGCTTTCAGAACTTTCGTTTACCATCTTTTCCTCAGATCCAGTCCTCCGGAAACGCTACATGCACGACCCGACACCTGAGGTCTCCCTCGCCATCCTTGAGAAATTATGCGAACATGTTGATGTGTACGCAGCTGCTGTCGTTCTCCCAGGAATCAATGATGGAGTCGTTCTCGAACAAACATGTGACTGGCTTGAAGAAAAAGGAGCAAAAGGACTCATCCTGATGCGGTTTGCCAACTCCCTGGAACAGGGTCTGATACTTGGAAACAGCCCGATTATCCAGGACCAGAAAGTTGATTCCGTTGCATCGTTCCGCGACACAATTTCTGAGCTTAGCAACAGGCATACGATGAAAATTTCAGGAACTCCCTTATGGGACCCTGATATCGGATCACCTTTCGCACTCCTTAAAGAGGCACATCTCTTAAAAAAGCTCCCTCGCATTCAGCGCCGTGCCTCAGTTATCAGTGGAAGTGTGGCAGCACCGTATATTGAGAACGTCCTCAGTTCCTGCGGGGCAAAAGTGCCGGTTGTGTCTGTGCCTAAGGAAATTGCCTGTCTTATAACCATTGACGATATCCTGACTCTTGATCTTTCACGGCTCGAGCCGGTTGTGGTTATTCCAGGAAGATCCTTTCTCCATGAAAGAGAAGTAAGGGAAATTCTCTCCCGTGATGGTATTGAACGGGAAATTATCCGGGGACCGGATATGTTGACTGCCGATGCTGAAACAAGTATGGGAATGAACCGCATTCAGGTTCTCGAGATCGAGATGAATGGTTTTGCAGAATTAATTCAGACAATCAACCGTTACGGAAAGTAGAATTTTTTTGAATTTTAAAAAACCAATTCAACCGAATTGTACTGCCAATTGACGTTTCCAGACATATAGAATTGTCCATGACCTGAACGAAAGTCTGTTTATCATTATACCGAACCCGTGTCGGAAAAATTCCGTAATTTATCTCGTTTTAGTGCTGCCTAAAACAATGGCTCAACGAGAGTCAGAAAAAAAATTAAATAATTGATGCAGTTATGCCGATTACACCGGACTGGATGATTACCGCCACTGCAATAATAACCCCGGCCATCTCGAGGGCAACTGCAACATTACCCTTCTTGATCTCCTCAAACTCCTCAACACCCTTGGTCAGTTTATCAAGGATGTTAAGTGCAAGATAGATAGCCCCAACCGCGAGAACGATACCAAGAATTAGCTGGACGAATGCAAGGCCAACGGTCAACAGTCCGTCAACGGAAAGGATACCCACGCTCAGAGCCTTGTTGATTCCAACTGACAGACCAGACACACCTGACTGGACAACCAGTGCAATGGCAACGAAAACTGCTGCGACTATAATACCAACCGCGACATTTCCTTTTGCAAGCTCTTTTTCCTCATCGATACCTTTGGTGATCTTGCCGAGAACGGCAAACCCGATGTACAATGCCACAACGGCAAAGATGATCGCTATGACCAACTGAATTATTCCAACAGCTGCATTTGCAAGAAGCATTGTCTTACCTCAAAAAGTTTGTTTGTTGTTTGATGAAATGCCAAATAAATTTATCTGACGGTTGCAGAAAAACACTCATCTGCAAGGATGATGATGCCCCAAATCTGGTAAAACGGAATGCTGCGGGAGGGTTACGATCCCCCGATCTCCAGATCTCTCGAAGCCACAACGCGCGAATTCACGTTAAAAACCCTATGAGTCTGGCGCCCTAACCAGCTAGGCCACCGCAGCACGAAAAGTGCATAATAAAAACACCGTAAAAACTATTAAATGTTCTGATATCCGTTTTTTGCCATCAGTCTTTTTTCTGCTGAAGGTAAATGGTAACCGCCGCAGATATTGCTGCGATCTTTTTACTCTGTTCGAAGGATCCGGCAAGAGTCTGCATTCGTGTCTCCTCGTCCCGTGTATACCGGTCAAGCGTGCTGAGGATATGTTCTTCCTGCAGGAAGTGGGTATGAGTGTTTCCTTCAACAAACTGTTGGTTATTCATGATGGCATAATGGAGTGGCAGAGTGGTCTTCACTCCAAGAATAATGTATTCCGAAATTGCCCGTCGCATTCTTTTTATTGCATCGCGCCGCGTGCTGTCCCATGCACAGAGCTTGGCAATCATGGAATCATATATTGGCGATATCGTATATCCCATGTGAATGCCGCTGTCGATCCTGATTCCCGGTCCCCCCGGGGAGCGGTATCGCGTGATTTTTCCGGGATCTGCCGAGAAATTATTGAGGGGATCTTCTGCATTAATCCTGCACTCAATTGCGTGACCTCGTATTGACAGGTCTTTCTGTTCGAAGGGAAGGGTTTCGCCTGCCGCAATTGCGAGCTGCTGTTTGACAATATCAACGCCGGTAATAAATTCAGTGATGGTATGCTCAACCTGGAGCCGCGTATTCATTTCCATAAAGTAGTAGTTGCCGTTGCTGTAGAGGAATTCAACAGTACCGGCGTTAGTATAACCGGAGGCCTCTACCACTCTGAGTGCAGATTCTGCCATCCGGTTCCGTAACTCGGGAGTCATGATGGAAGACGGCGCTTCTTCGATAAGCTTCTGGTGACGACGCTGGATTGAGCATTCCCTTTCATAAAGATGGACCGCATTCCCATGTTCATCTGAAAGGACCTGGAATTCAATGTGCCGGGGTTTTATCAGGTATTTCTCGATAAAAACCGTTGCATCACCAAAGGCAGACTGGGCGATCCTCATGCTCGCAGAGATGGCTTCATCGAGGGATTTTTCATCCGTCACGATCTGCATCCCGATTCCGCCACCGCCGGCACTTGCCTTGACGATCACCGGGTACCCGATCTCCATTGCAACTTTTTGGGCTTCTTCAAGAGTTTTAATTCCTCCTTCCGTCCCAGGAATGACAGGCACCGCATGATCTTTCATCATCTGTTTGCTGCCTATCTTGGATCCCATCGCCTGGATCGTCTTCCACCGTGGACCCACAAAAATTACGTTCTCATCAAGGCAAAGCCTGGCAAAGCGGTAATTTTCCGCGAGGAATCCGTATCCCGGATGAATAGCCTCTGCGCCGCTCTTTTTGGCAATATCGATGATGCGCTCCATGTTGAGATAGCTTTTTGATGGATGGGCTTCCCCAACGTGGAATGCCTCGTCGGCATATTTCACATGGAGGGCATTTTTATCAGCATCGGAGTAAATCGCAACGGTATCGATATCAAGTTCGCGGCATGCCCGCATAATCCGGATTGCAATCTCGCCACGGTTGGCAATCAGGAGTTTCTCAAAAATTTTCATTGCACCACCAGCAGGACATCGCCGGTCTGGACGACGTCGCCGGTGTCCACAAAAATCTCGGTGACTGTACCCTCTACCGGGCTATGGATAGGATTTTCCATCTTCATTGCTTCGAGTACGAGGAGAGTCTCACCCTTCTTCACAGGTGTGCCCCGGCTCACGTTGACTTTCAGTACCATCCCCTGCATATTGGCCTTGACCCCCCCTGCAACCTCACCTCGCGGGATCTTTTGGGGACTGACACCTGTAACACCGGTAGAACTCCCCCCAACGGAAACGATACGGACAGTGAATAATTCACCGTCAACTTCTACCTCCATCTGGCTTGGTAGGTCGGTTCCAGGTTTTGAAGGTGATAGCAATTTTGGGATCTCTTCAATAAGCCTGTCGCCCTTCAGAAATGAGGGTGCGATTGCCGGATAGAGGATGTACGTGAGAATATCCTCCTCTTTTTTTACCAGACCCGCCTTGATCGCT
>JGI20214J51088_10002393_pt1 | contig 12458 bp, 9 predicted proteins | sample WetSurMetagenome_FD_51088 | JGI IMG/M metagenome (IMG submission 51088)
TCTTCCCGGGTTTCGTGACGTGGCTTCCGAGCCTTCTCATGTAGCGAAGCCGTGGAGAAGCGGCAGCGCGCTTCGGCGCGGATAGAGCCCGGAGTGAGACCGGTGTCCAGGGAGGACAACTGCAACGGCGTCGTCCGCGCGACGAGCAAGGAGAAGGCAGCGGGGGCTACCCACAAGGTGACGGTCTTCCGGTTGACTACAACCCCCTACGCGACACGTGACCGGCGGATCCAGACCCCCGATGGGGTGTCCCACCGTTACGCTCTGGCTGATTCGCGGGGAGTCCTCGGAGCCGGGTGCGACCTTTCCCACCCCCAACCGTCCGAAGGATGGACGGCGACTTTGGGGTGCGAGGGAACGGATGGAAGCCCCCTAGAGCAGTCCGGAGATTTTCGTAGGCGCGCTCGTCATCTGTTTCCCAGTAGGTGTGGACGAGCCCGCTGCGGAATCTGGCCATGTCCCTGAGCGATTCGCGGAGTGTCTTCGGCAAGATGCCATCTTCGATCAGGACCGTGAAGCTATCCGCGCTGTCTTTGGGGAAGCGAAAGTTCTCTGGGGCGATGATATGATTTGCGACGCTAATGCGGCACTCAATGGCGATCACGACGTGGTATTTGGCGTCGCCAATTCTGTCGGGGGGTGCCAGGAACGTTTCCTTCGGAACAGCCGCCAATCTCTCCAGAACGACGACGTACCGGCGCAGATTGGACAGCACAGAGGCCAGCGTCGTAGCGTCGACCACGTCCCGCCCCTTCGCCGCCACTCGCCGCAGGCGGATAGCGTGCCTCCAAGGAGCTCGGTTTTTCCTTCATAAACACGCTCGCTACGCGTCCGCCTCGGCTCTCCGTCACGCCCATTTCGGCTTGACAGCCGTGCCTGGTGCGTCAGATACTCCCCCGCATCCCGGGGGCGCGACCTGAACCGGTCCGCCGGGGCACCCCGGCGCGGGCCCAAGAGCCGCTGCAGTCGCTTGGCATTCAGGTCCTCATAGCGACAGACTCCGTCGGAGCCCCGCGCGCTCGACGGAGTGGAGAGGGTGTGTTTGCGGGTGGGGGGCGGCGCGATCACCTCGCAAGGGAGCCCCGGGCTCACAAAGTGCGTCAGGGGCGAGTACTCGCAGGGTTCGCCGGCCGTCTCCCCCGGTGTGCGGCTCTGGCCGCTTTTGGGTTGGGTGGTGAACCCGCGTAACCACGCAGGCAGCCGGCCGTTTCGCACTAACTATCACCTTGCTATCGTCTGTTCGGCTTTGCCGCCGCGCTGACGTTTCTCGTGCCGGCCGTGAAGCTTGATGTTCCGGTGGCCGTGCCGTTGATGCTGCCCTACGTACTGGCCGTGTTCGTCGTCGCGGACCTGGTCGGTACCGGCAGGCAACCGGCGGCCTCGACCTTCTTGTTCCGGCGCGGCGGGTAGCCGCCGGCGAACAGGCTCACGGCAACGCGCAACCGCCAACTGCAAACAGGAGGATCGCATGGCATCGACCGTCAAACGCAAGGGCTCATCCACCGCAGCCAGGCTGGCTGTGAAGCCTGAGCCGAGTCTCGTCAACTTGGGCTCGGCCCCCGGCTTCAAGTGGCGGGTCAATGCGGGCCACGTCGATATGGCCATGGCGCCGCCACCCCCGGCGCTACTGACCATCCGTGCCGAACCCCAACTCGTCACGATGGATCTGCGGCGGACGGCGATGATCGTCATCGACATGCAGAACGACTTCTGCGCGAAAGGTGGATGGGTCGATCACCTCGGGGTCGACTACTCCCCGGATCGGGCGCCTATCGCGTCGCTGCAGAGGCTATTGCCTCGATTACGCCGGCCGAAGGTCCCCATCATCTGGGTGAACTGGGGCAATCGCCCGGATCTGATGAACATGCCCCCGAACCAGCTACACCTATACAAGCCCTCCGGCGTGGGGATCGGCCTGGGCGAGCCGCTGCCGGGAAGCGGTGCCCATGTGCTCGAAAAGGACAGCTGGGCCGCCGCCGTCGTCGACGAACTCGAAAAGAAGCCAGGCGATATTAGTGTCGACAAGTATCGCATCAGCGGCTTCTGGGACACGCCGCTCGACAGCATCCTACGTAATCTCGGCGTGAAGACATTACTGTTCGCGGGCGTGAACACCGATCAGTGCGTGTTGTGCTCGTTGCAGGATGCCAACTTCCTCGGCTACGGATGCGTTCTGGTCGAGGATTGCTGCGCGACGACGTCACCAGACTATTGCACCGAGGCCACGATCTTTAACGTGAAGAAGTGTTTCGGCTTCGTCACGCACTCGGACCATGTCCTGGCCGGGCTGCGCGCGGCAAAGGGCTAGGCGATGCGGCCCGCCGATCGGCGCTCAACCCGAATGATGAGGAGCATCGATGGGAAAGCACGGCTGTTCGCCCCAAGGACGATATTGAAATGAGCGATCGAGATAAAGGCGCCGCGCTGCTGGCCGCAGTCGAGCGGCAACAGCAGGGAACGGTCGAACGGCTTCTCCTCGAAGGCGCACCCGTCGACTACAGCGATGCCCACGGCCGCACTCCGCTGATGGCGGCCGTGCAGGCCAACCATGTGGCCATCGCGAAGCGACTCATCGAGGCCGGCAGCAACGTCAATGCGCGTGACGACACCCAGTTGACGCCCTACCTTTGCGCCGGCGCGAACGGATTCCACGAGATCCTGCGCGCCCTGATCGACGCGAATGCCGATCTGCGCAGCGTTAATCGTTTCGGCGGCACCCCCCTGCTGCCGTCGAGCGAGAAGGGGTACCTGAGAACAGTACAGATTTGTCTGGACGCCGGCATCGCCGTCAACCATGCGAACATGCTCGGCTGGTCCGCTCTACTCGAGGCGGTGATCCTCGGCGACGGCGGCCGGCTGTATGGTGACATCGTGGCCACGCTGGTGGCGGCCGGGGCCGACGTCCACCTGCGCGATCGCGTCGGGCGCTCGGCGCTGATGCACGCTGAAGCGCTCGGGCAGTTGCGCGTACTGCGGATTTTCGGCCAGCAAGCCAAGTTGAGCACATCGCATACCGGGGTGATCGCCCGCGTGCGCTCGCTGATTCGCCGCTACGACTATAGCACCGCGCTCGAGACTCTCGTCGACGCTCGCGAGTCGGATTGCGCTCCGCTCGACCTGCACTTCTACCGCGGCTACCTGCTTGGTGAATCGGGTCGCTACGACGAGGCGTTGGTCGAATATCGCAGCGCGCTCGCGCTCGATCGCCAGGCGCTCGAGTTCCATTTCTACGCCGCGAATTGCCTGCGCTCGATGAAGCGCCCCGAAGACGCGCTGCGCGAGTACGACGCTGGGATCGGGTTGGAGCCGCACGCGGCGTTCCATCGTTACCACAAGTCGAACTACCTCCGCGAGTTGAACCGTCACGAGCAGGCGGTGGCCGAGATGGACGTGCTGCTCGGACAACAGCCGCACCGTTACGACTTCTCCTTCCACAAGGCGAACAGCCTGCGCTCGCTCGGCAGGCACGACGAGGCGATCGCGGCGATCGAGAACGCGATCGCCGCGGACCCGACCAATCCGCTATACCACACGCACAAGGCGCAGTCGCTGGCGCTGCTGCAGCGGCACGACGACACGCACGGTGCCCAGCGCGCACCGAGCCGGGGTTAAGGGAGGTATGAGGATACCCTCGTCGACACCGCCCGTGTCGAGCGGTGGCAGGCCGGGGGCGCCAATCTATCCCGGCCACGCGCTTCATGCCCGCACCGTCGACGCGCGGTTTCTCCGCAGGCTGGAGACGGGCCGGTTTCACGGGCGAGTGCAGAGCGTGTTCGAAGGGGTGGTCAACATCGAGCACGCTGGCGGCGAACTCTTCACGCTCGCCTGCCGCGACCTCGACAACGGGCCGAACACGGCCATTGTCGACATCGCCGGCTTCGGCACGACGGGCATCGCCGTAAATGCCCATGTCGGCTGCGCCGATGGGGAGTTGCGCGTCGGCCATCGCAACACCGTGGTGCTGGCGGCGGCGTCGGCGTGGGAAGGAGGTTTGTCCACCTATCCCGGCGCGAACGGGCGCTTACGGACGCATTTGCGCCTCGCCAGATCGTATCTCGACCGCCACGGCGAGAGGGGCGGCATGGTCGCGCATGGCGGCGCCGAAACCGAGTTCGCCCTCGAGGTGACGGCGGCCCTCGAACATCGAGCCACGCTCTTGATCGAGGCGCTGTCGCAGGCGAATCACGCGTGCGCTTGCCGGCATGCAAAGTCGATGATCGGGCTCGGGCCAGGGTTGACGCCTTCCGGTGACGACTTCCTGGTCGGTCTTTTCGCGGTGCTGAACATTGCCGGCAGTCCATGCCACGGCTGGCTGGGCGGCGGCACGGACGTCGTCGCCGGTGCCGAGCGATCGACCAACGCAATCAGCCTCGCGGCGCTGACCCAGGCCGCCGCCGGCCGCGTCCGCGAATCGATCGTCACGCTCATCGAGTCCTTGATGTACGGGACCCCCGAGGGCCTCATCGAGCCGCTGCGCCGGGTGCTCGCCATCGGATCCACCTCGGGCGCCGACCTCGTCGCCGGGATCCTGTCCGGTATCGAACTCAATCTGCAAGTCGGAGCATCGCGGGCATGCCAGTGACCGTCGGAATCGGACGCAACACTGCCGGTGCCGCCCGGATCGGGTCCAGTGTCCTATTCAATGTGTCAACTAGAGGGTTGCGATCATGCCAGTCAAAGTGGTGATCAGCGCGAACACGTATTTCGACTCCGTGTCGCTGATGTCCCTGTCGACTAAGGCGAACGGGATCCAAGGGATAGACCAGGCCGTCGTCGTCATGGGGACGGAGATGAACAAGGGCGTCCTGCGCAACGTCGGGCTGTTCACGCCCGAGGTCGAGGATGCGAGGAGCGGCGACCTGGTGATCGTCATCAAGGCGCCTACGGTTGAGCGCTGTGAAAGCGCGCTGACCGAAATCGAGGCGCTGCTCAGGATGCGTGACACGTCGCGCAGAGGTGGTGGGCTTACGTACGCGACGCTCGCCAGCGCCGTGCGTCACGTCGCTGGAGCCAACCTCGCAATCATCTCGGTACCCGGCGAGCACGCAGCCCGCGAAGCGCGCAAGGCGCTCGACCACGACCTGCACGTCATGCTGTTCAGCGACAACATGAGCGTCGAGGACGAGATCGAGCTGAAACAGGCCGCGCACGCCAAGGGCCTGCTGGTCATGGGTCCGGATTGCGGCACTGCGATCCTCGGTCATGTCGGTCTGTGCTTTGCCAACGCGGTGCGCCGGGGCAACATCGGCATCGTGGGCGCGTCGGGCACGGGAAGCCAGGAGATCAGCGTCCGCATCCACGATTTCGGCGGCGGGATTACCCAGCTGATCGGAACTGGCGGCAGGGACCTGTCCGAGCGGGTCGGCGGTATCATGATGATCGACGGCATGCGTGCGCTCGCCGAAGACCCTGCGACAGCCGTGATCGTCCTCATATCGAAACCGCCCGCGAAACGTGTTGCACAGAAGGTCCTTGCCGAGATCAGGGGTTGCCGCAAACCGGTGGTCGTTTGCTTTCTCGGGGATTCCGAGGAGACCGTCGTTCACGCGGGTGGCCAGTTCGCGCGCACGACCAAAGAGGCTGCGTTGAAGGCCGTCATCCTTGGTGGCAAGAAGGAAGAGGAGATCAACAAGCGGTCCTTGAACCTGCCGCTGATCGAGGAGGTGCGTGGCAAGCTCACATCTGGCCAGAAGTACATTCGCGGTTTGCTGTGCGGCGGGACGCTCTGCGATGAGGTGATGTTCCTGGCCCGGGAGAAGTACGCCAATGTGTACAGCAATATCGCCAAGGACCCGGCACACCGCCTGCAGGATGTGGGCCAGAGCCGGGACCATACTTTCGTCGACTTCGGCGACGATGAGTTCACCCGCGGTAGGCCTCATCCGATCATCGATCCATCGCTGCGCATCGCGAGGTTCCTGCAGGAGGCCAGGGATCCAGCGGTCGGGGTGATCGTCATGGACTTCATTCTGGGCTTCGGTGCGCACGACGACCCGGTGGGTGTCACGCTGCCCGCGATTCTGGAGAGCAAGGCGCTTGCCGCACGCGAAGGCCGGCATCTCGAGATACTGGGTTATGTCCTGGGCACCGAGGATGACATGCCTTCGCTGGGCGACCAAACTCGCCAGCTTGCCGCAGCCGGGGTCACCATCGCCAGCAGCTGCACGAACGCAGGACTGCTGGCCCGGGGTTTTGTCGAGAAAGGTGCACGGTGATGAGTCGGATCGGTCAATTGTTCAGGGGTGTCAACGCCATCAACGTCGGTGTCGAGCTCTTCAAGGACACCATTGTCGAGCAGGGCGCGCGCGCGGTTCAGGTGGACTGGCATCCACCCGGCGGCGGCAAAGCCGAGATCGTCGCGGCACTCGATCGGCTGGCCAGCCCCTCGATCGCCCGCAGAATCGAGGCCGCCAACCAGGAAGCGGTCAGCCGGATCATCAATTCGCATCCGGTGCTGGTCGGCTTCGGTCGCGCCATCGATGTCGTTCCGGGAATGACGAAGACGACGATCCTGCACGCCGGGCCGCCGATCACCTGGGAACGCATGAACGGTGCCATGAAGGGCGCCGTGACGGGTGCGCTGGTGTTCGAGGCCTTGGCCGGGGACCTCGGCGATGCGGCCCGCGTCGCGGCGTCGGGCGCGATCACCTTTTCGCCCTGCCACGAGCACGATTGCGTCGGCTCGATGGCGGGTGTGACCTCGGCGTCGATGTACATGCATGTCGTCAGGAACAAGACCTACGGCAACGTCGCGTACACGAACTTGAGCGAACAGATGGCCAAGATTTTGCGCATGGGGGCCAACGACGGCAGCGTGATCGAGCGCCTCGAGTGGATGCGCGACGTGCTCGGGCCGATCCTGCAGGCCGCGATGGAACGTGCCGGCGAGATCGACCTGCGGCTCCTGCTGTCGCAGGCGCTGCACATGGGCGACGAGTGCCACAACCGGAACAACGCCGGCACCGCGTTACTGATGCAGACCCTCACGCCGCACATCCTGGGGACGGAGTTCTCCGCCGCCCAGAAGCGCCAAGTCTTCGATTTTGTGGCCAGCAGCGATTACTTCTCGGGCCCGACTTGGATGGCGCTGTGCAAATGTGCCCTGGACGCCGCCCACGGCATTGCGGACAGCACGATCGTCACTACCATGTGCCGCAACGGTGTCGAATTCGGCGTCCGGATCAGCGCAATGTCCGGGAACACATGGTTCACCGGGCCGGCGCAGAGCGTGATCGGACCGATGTTCGCGGGCTACAAGCCGGAGGATTCCGGGCTTGACATCGGCGACAGCGCGATCACCGAAACCTACGGCCTCGGCGGCTTTGCGATGGCTTCGGCGCCCGCGATCGTGGCGCTGGTCGGCGGCACGATCGACGACGCGATCGGCTTCTCGGTCAACATGGCAGAGATCACGACCGCGGAGAACCCCAACGTCACGATCCCGCTCCTGAATTTCCGCGGCATCGCCACCGGCATCGACACTCGCAAGATCGTGCAGACCGGCATCCTGCCGGTGATCAGCACGGCCATCGCGCACAAGGAGGCTGGCATCGGAATGATTGGCGCGGGGATCACCCACCCACCGGCCGAGTGCTTTGAGAAGGCACTGCTGGCGTTCGCGGCCTCGATCGATCCGGGAAGCCGCTGAGGATCGCCCGCTTCTTCGAGGTCATGGCTCTCGACGACGTCTCGCGGGCGCGGGCCGACATTTGCACCAACCCCGCGAGCGGGGCTGGAAAGCGTCTTACTTATTGTTGACGACGATGACGCCCAGGCTCACAGCACGTCCGTAAGTTCCGTCGTTGTATGATCAGGAACCCCGCGCGTTCCCGCGCAGTCCATTTTGGCTGTATGTGGTTCCGGCGTCGTCGCGCGCTCCCGGCGTGTTCCGGCCGCCCTCAGTTTTGCCTTGACAGGCGCAGTCCATGCGCCGGATACTCCCCCACCCCGGGGACTACGAGCGGGACGCGGGAAGGCCGAGCCTGACGCGGCCCCGGGAGAGTCGAGAGGCGGCTGACCGCCGGATCGTCGCGCCGTTCCGGGTACCCGCGCGACCGCGTGGGTGCAGGCGCCAGGCGCCGGAGGCGCGATACAGGGACCCGCGAATTCCTCGTCGCACTCGGAGACAGGACACCCGCCACAACTCACGCATGAGAGTCTTTGCCCGCGCTTTTTACACATTATGATCCACGCAACCCACGAGTATTGTCCGCGAAGCTCTAAGGAGAGGGAGGAGCAGAAATGGCGAGAAAGCGGCTGTGGGGTTTCATCTTCGGAATGGCAGGAATCACGATGGCTCTCAGCACAACGGGTGTCTTTGCGGGAGAGCAATACGCGTTAAATATCGGGCATGTTCTTGACCCGCAACATCCGGTCCAGATTGGCGGACTCCGGTTCGCACAGGTGGCCGCCGAGAAGAGCGGGGGCCGGATCAAGATCAACATCTTTCCGAGCAGCCAGCTTGGGAGCGATCGCGAGGTCCTTCAGAATGTGCAGGGCGGTGTGGTCCACGGCACGATCCAAGCAAGCACGAGTTTGGTGAATTTCGTGCCGGAGTACGGCGCACTGGATCTTCCCTACCTCGTGAATTCACAGGATGCCGCCTATCGCTTCCTGGATGGGCCCGTCGTGAAGGCGGAGCTGATTGACAAAGCGGCAAAAGCCGGGTTCCACGTTGTGCATCACTGGGAGGTCACCTTCCGGCATATTTACACATCGCGGAAACAGATTCGGTCGTTAGCCGATCTGAAGGGGTTAAAGATCCGGGTCATTCCTTCTCCGTCCTACATCACCCTTTTCCGCGCACTGGGCGCGAGTCCCACGCCCATGGCGTTCGGAGAACTCTACACCGCCCTCCAGCAGGGGACCGTGGATGGAGCGGAGAACGACCTGATCACCTACAACAGCACCAAGCACTTCGAGGTGGCGAAGAACCTTGCGATCACACGGCATATCATGTTGGTGAACACCCTGTTCCTCAGCGAGAAACATTGGAACACGTACCCCGCGGATATCCAGAATATCCTTATCGAGGCATCGCTGGAGGGTCGAAAAGCGCTCATTGAAAACAGGACGGCGCGAGAGGGAAAAGTTCTCGAACTGCTCAAGGCCGGCAACGTTCAGACGACCGAACCGGACTTGGCACCGTTCATTGACACGGCCCGGAAAAGTTATCCGGAGTTCGAGGGGAAGCTGGGGAAGGACTTGATCCGGAAGGTGACCGAAGCTGTCAAATAGCGATGAGCGAGCTGCGAAATCACATCGGGCGGATTGACGGGAAAATCGCGCAGGCCGAGATGGTTTTTCTCGGAGCATCTGTGGCGGTGATGACCCTCACCACCCTCCTTCAGGTCGTTTTCCGCTATGCCCTGAACGACCCACTGGTTTGGTCGGAAGAGCTGGCACGATATCTCTTTGTCTGGGTTGCCTTGGTGGGGGCCGGTGCGGCCGTCCGCACCGGCGGCCACTTTGGTCTCGACCTTTTCTATCGGAAGTTTCCTGCCGCCGGCCGCACCGGAGTAGCCATCCTGATTTCGGCGATTATTGCCATATTTGCTGCGACGCTTCTGCTGTACGGTATCCGCGAAACCAACCAGGCCTCTCTCCAGCTTGCGCCGAGCCTTCAGATACGGATGCACTGGGCCTATGCCGCTATTCCGGTGGGGGCGGCCCTCATGCTGTGGCATCTCGTTGCGCATTGGGTGACGAGAGGGTTCGGGGCCCATCCCTGCTCTTCGGCATCGGATTCTCATTAGCACCTAGCGCGGACTCCGTCTCGATATTCCGCCTCTTACAATGGTCCAATGCACGCGTGACGAGGTTCCCAAAGTCGTGTCCTGAGGTTTAAGGGAAAAGCCATGATCCCTGTGCTGCTCATATCGTTTGGCATGATGATCGTGCTCAGTGTGCCAGTGGCTTTCACCTTGGGGGCGACCGCCCTGATTGGCCTGCTCATGAAGGGAAATGTCCCCCTCGTGGTCATTCCGTCGAAGATTTTTGGCGGCATCGATTCATTCACCCTGCTGGCCATCCCATTCTTCATCCTAGCCGGAGACCTGATGGATACCGGCGGTATCTCCCGACGTCTAGTCAATTTGGCCCGCGTCTTGGTGGGCCACGTGCGTGGCGGTCTCGGCATGGTGGTTGTTGTGGGCGAGATATTCTTTTCCGGGATCTCCGGCTCCACGACGGCAGATGCCGCCGCCATTGGTTCCATTATGATTCCGGCCATGACCCGGATGGGTTATACCCCCGAGCGTGCCGCCGCCATCGTCTGCGCGGCCAGCGGCATGGGGATATTGGTGCCCCCCTGTCTCATGATGGTCGTCTACGGAAGCCTCACGGGAGTCTCCATCGCGGCCCTGTTTGCGGCCGGCTTCTTGCCGGCTGCCGTCATGGCGACGATGCTCATCGTGCAGTTGTACATCCAGGCACGCCGTGACAATCTTCCGCGGGAGCCCCGGGCAAGTCTGGGGGAAATCGCCCGGGCGTTACGGGAGGCGGGGCTGGCACTCCTGATGCCCATTATCATATTCGGGGGCATTCTGGGGGGGGCCTTCACGCCCACCGAGGCGGCGGTCGTTGCCGTGGCCTACGCGTTAGTGGTGGGCGTATTCGTCTACGGTGAGGTGAGCTGGCAAGATGTGGGGCGAATCCTTGCACGGACCGGTCTCATTTCAGGGAGCGTCATGCTCCTCATCGCAACCGCGAACATCTTCGCGTGGCTCCTCACAATTCAACAATTACCGCAGTCTATTGCGGGCTGGATGCAATCCCTCGGCTACGGGAGAGACCTCTTTCTCTTCATGAGCATCCTCGTTTTTCTATTTTTGTTTTCTCTTCTCGATGGACTCCCGGCGATGCTCATGGTTATCCCAATCTTTGTTCCCATCGGGAACCAACTGGGGATCGACCCGTTGCACTACGGTATCATCATGACCGCGATTACCGGGATCGCCCTGTTTATGCCTCCGATCGGAGTCGGCCTCTACGTGGCCGCGAATATCGCTCAGACCACCGTAGCCCGCACAGGAACGCTCTTGCTTCCTTACCTGGCCACAATGTTTGTGGGCACATTGCTCATTGCCTACGTGCCATGGATCACGTATGTGGTCCCCCGCCTGCTGGGATTTTGACCGTCCCGAATCGTTCGACAACCATCTGGGCTATCAGGAAGATCCTCGCGCACTTAGAGGCCTGGGCCGTGGCAGGGCACTGCGCCCCGCTACGATTCCGCCAGAAGTGTTTTCCGCAGGAGGTCGATGGCGAGGATCGTGGCCCGTTCGCGGACCATGGGGAGTTCGCCGCCGAGGGTTTGTACATTGGGGATCGGGCCGTTCGCGGTCGCGAGCACGCTGTGACTCTCGCCTTTTTGCTCGGAGCGGCCTTCCTCGGGGCGGAATGATCCGACATTCGCCAGAGCCACGTCGACGCCGAACCGGGATCGCGCCGTATCAGCCAACGCTGCGGCGAGACGGGCGGGCTCCTGAGCGAGCGCCTCGTACGCGTCCGGCGAACACCCCAGGAATCCCCGCTGCGCCTCCACGCCGGGAAGGACGACGCCCTGGGAGAATACCGGGTTGCCCGTGCCGGCAAACCGATGGGCGATGGCGCCTCCCGTGAACGTCTCGACGACGGCCAGGCGCGCGGCCTTTCGCGCAAGCAGAGCCGCCGTGTTTCCCTGGAGCGTCTCGTCGTCCACGCCGTAAATCAGGATGCCGAGGCGCCGGCGGATCTCGGTCTCCATGGCGCCGATCAGGGTGTCAGCCTCCTCGGGGCTGTCCGCCCGTGCGGCGATCCGGATGCGAACGTCTCCAATGGCGGCGAGCGTCCCCACGATGGGGTTCTTGCTCTCCTTCATCAGGTCCTTGATCTGGAGCCCGATGGCGCTCTCCCCGAGTCCGCAGACGCGGAGGACCTTGTACCGCAGCACCTCTCGCGTCAGGCCGAAACGCGTGCGGAGATAGGGGAGCACGGTCGCGTCCAAAAGGTAGTGCATCTCCGATGGGACGCCGGGGAGCGTGGCGGTACAGTATCCGTCTCCTTCCACGATGAAGCCAGGGGCAGTCCCTTTGGGGTTCTCAATCGGGATCGACCCCTCGGGGATGAAGGCCTGGACCCGGTTGTTGTCGGCCATCGTGAACCCTCGGCGCTCGATGAGGGCCCTGATCTGCTCCATGAGGTGCGGCTGAAAGGTCAATGGCCGCCCGGTCACTTTGGCAATCGCCTCGCGCGTGAGATCGTCCTCCGTAGGGCCGATCCCGCCCGTGGTGATGACGATCTGCGACCGCCGGATCGCGTCCCGGAGGACGCCCTCCATCCGCTCGAGTGAATCCCCCACGGTTGCGGTGCGGACCACCTCGACGCCGATCTCCGCCAGGCGCTTCGCGATGAATGCGGTGTTCGTGTCGAGGATCTGCCCGAGGAGGAGCTCCGAGCCGATCGCCACCAGTTCTGCC
>JGI20214J51088_10002394_pt1 | contig 12455 bp, 9 predicted proteins | sample WetSurMetagenome_FD_51088 | JGI IMG/M metagenome (IMG submission 51088)
TGCAGCGACCACCTTCGGGATACGTGCTGTGTCGTTCTGAATGTCACTTCAAAGTGCAACCTCGAATGTCAGTTCTGCCTTGCAGGACGGAATGAATTAAGAGCAGAACCCTCGCTTGAAGAAATTATGGATTCTGTTTCAAAGCTGGTTGTTAAGGATAAAACCCTCCTTCAGCTCAGCGGCGGCGAGCCCACAATGCGCGATGATCTTCCCCGGATAATAAAATTCGCCAAAGATTCGGGAGCTAAATATGTACAGCTCAATTCGAACGGCATAAGGCTTGGAGAAGACAAAAATTATACTGCCGGTTTAGCACAGGCAGGTCTCTCGTTTGTTTTCATGCAATTTGACGGCACCGAAGACTCAATATTTGAAAAGCTCCGGGGAAAACCGCTGCTCGATATAAAGAAGAAAGCTATTGACAATTGCTCAGAATTCAATATAGGCGTCACCCTCGTACCTACTGTCGTGCGCGATATAAATCTTTATAATACAGGCAACCTGCTGAGATTTGCAATTTCACGTTCGCCTGCGGTAAGAGGAGTACATTTCCAGCCGGTCAGCTTCTTCGGAAGAGTACCAAAGTCACCCGAAGAAACAGACAGGGTAACTCTTGACGAGCTTATATACGAAATTGACAGGCAGACGGAAGGGGAAATAAAATCTTCAGATCTTCTTCCCTCCTGCTGCGATCACCCGCTATGCGGATTTCATGCTGACTATGTTACTGACAAAGGTAAACTGATACCACTGCAGAAAAAACATGAGACTGAGCGCGGGTGCGGCTGTGGAGCATCAGCAGCTGATAAAAACAGGGAGTTTGTTGCCAGAAGATGGCAAAGGCCATCCCTGAATGGCATTCTGAACAACGAAGTGCCGAAAGACATTCACGACATGTCATACTTCCTGAACAGGGTAAAGACCCAGGGTTTCACTGTAACATCTATGGCCTTCCAGGACGCCTGGAATATTGATTTCTCGAGGCTTCGCAAATGCAGTCTTCACGTCTATGAAAACGGACGAATGATACCGTTTTGCGCATATTTTCTCACAGCGACAGAAAAATGAAAAAAACTCAGGTCATAATCAACCGCCCCGGGGGCTTCGAAATCACCGATAAGGCACTAACCCTGTGCTCATTCATTCCCGGTGCAAAAGTGATCGATCTTGGATGTGGTTCAGGAGCTACTGTTAATTATTTAACACATCATTACGGACTCGATGCGTCGGGAATTGATATAAATCCCGGCACTGCTGACAATCAGAAAAACATTCTGGCAGGCTCTGCTGAAAGCATACCTTTCCCTTCGGAATCCATGGAAGGGATATTCATGGAATGCAGCTTCTCTGTGATGAAAAATCAGAATAAGGTGCTTTTGGAATGCTTCAGGGTTTTACAAGATCACGGGCATCTGATTATTTCTGATATGTATGCAAAGGGCGAGCCTGCTGATCTTTCAGGCTGTGCCGGAAAACTGGAAAGGAAGGAAACGCTAATTGGCATGCTCGAAGGACATGGCTTTAAGGTCATCCATTTTGAGGACTATTCCCACACCCTTCAGTCGATGTGGGGACAAATTATTTTTGACAAGGGTGCTGAGGCATTCTACCAGTATCTTGGCACAGACCAGGAAACGATGAAAAAAATCAAATGCGGATACTACCTAATGACAGCAGTCAAAAAACAGGCAAAAAAATGATTTCTCCTTTAGACACATGGACAGGAATTACAACAGGGCTTGGGGATAAACTCAGTCCAGGTTCCCTTGCCAGGTGGCAGAATGAAAAACTTCGGGAAGCTGTAAGCTATGCACGGGCAAATACAAAATTTTATAACAACAAAATCGGGGATTTTGAAAAACTTGAAGATCTTCCCTTTACATATCCATCTGAACTTGCCGGCGATCCCCTTGCATTTCTTGCTATTCCCCTGAGTAATGTTGCCAGGGTGATCACGCTTGCCAATTCAGGCACAACATCGTTGAAAAAGCGTATTTTTCTATCACAATCTGACCTGGAAAGAACGAAGGATTTCTTTGCTTCCGGAATGAGTTCGATGGTCAAAAAAGGTGATCATGTGGCAATCCTCATTTCGAATAAAACGGAAAACAGTCTTGGAAGCCTGCTTAGCGAAAGCCTTCGCAGAATTGATGTTTCGTCAGAAATTGCAGGGGCAATTAAAAGCGTGGAAAAGGCTGCTGATTCTGTCAGGGGAGCAGACTGCATAGTGGGTATGCCATCCGAGTTATTGTATCTGGCCCGGAAATTTCCCGGGATAAGGCCCAAAAGTGTCTTGCTGGCTGCTGACATTGCACCGCTTTCGGTAACCGGCGGAATAAGGGAAAACTGGAAATGCGAAGTATTTACTCATTACGGACATACCGAATTCGGTTATGGATGCGCAGTTGATTGCAACAGGCACCAGGGGCTTCATTTTCGAAATGCNGAGCTGATTCCTGAAATTATCAACCCGATTACAAACATGCCCGTTCAACCCGGAGAAAAGGGTGAGATTGTCATTACAACACTTTCAAATGAGGCCATGCCCCTGTTACGATACAGGACAGGCAACATATCCCGGATAATTAATACCCCATGCCATTGCGGTAGCTGTCTGCCAAGACTTGGAAACCCCGAAGGGCGTTACAACAATCAGGTGGTTCTGCATTCAGGAGAAACGATCAGTATTTATAATCTCGATGAAGTTCTGTTCGGTGACCGGCAGGTCGCAGGTTTCGATGCCATATATGATTATACCGGGAATATGCTGCAAATAACCATTGATTCAGGAGGAAGAATTGACATCGGTCGTCTTCTGAAAATACTGCCTGAGGAACTAAAAACCGACATTATTTATGATAATGCAGATCCATTTACGNAAAGAGGAAAAAGGAAGATAAAAGTTATTCAGGATGAAGTATCATTTTAATTNCAGGATGAACTGCAACGGGTAATTCATAAAGAATTAATTATCTTTTCCACTTCAATTTAGATTAAATACCAAATCCATACNCAAANCATGANGACATTTTTAAGAACCCTTTTAATCACTGCAATCTCACTGATTACAATTCCGGCTTCTTTAAACGGCGACATTTCCCTGCCGAAGTTAATCAGTGACGGTATGGTACTTCAGCGAGACTCAAAAATAAATATCTGGGGGTGGGCTGCACCCGGTGAAAAGATAACAATCAGGTTTGCGGGCAGGACTTACCATTCAGTTACGGACAAGGAAGGTAACTGGAAGGTTCCGCTTTCGGCCCTGAAAGCCGGCGGCCCTTATACAATGGATATATCAGGAAAAAATAAAATCAGCATCAGTGATATCCTTATTGGCGATGTCTGGTTCTGTTCGGGACAGTCAAATATGGTGCTCCCAATGGATAGGGTAAAGGAGAAATTCCCGGAAGAGATTGCAGCTGCAAATTATCCTGAAATCAGAAATTTCTTCATACCAACAATTTCAGACGCAACTACTGTTCATAAGGATCTGCCTCCTGCCAGATGGATCTCAGCTTCACCTCAGGACGTCCTGAATTTTGGAGCCGCAAGTTACTTTTTCGCAAAGCAGATTTATCTGAAGTACAAAGTACCGATAGGCATTATTAATTCAAGTGTCGGAGGCACGCCTGCCGAAGCCTGGATAAGCGAGGATGGATTAAAGGGAATCCAACCATATGAAGACAGGATCGCAAAGCTTAAGGATACAGCCTTTGTAAATTCTGTTCCCCGCCTGGCAAGAAAGCAGAGAAATGAAAGCATGGCTGTCCCCCGCCAGGTGACAACTGATAAGGGGACCACAGGTCCAAAGACATGGTTTGATTCATCCTATATCCCGGAAGACTGGCACAAATTCTGGCTGCCAGGATATTGGGAGGATCAGGGTGTCAAAGGGCTTAACGGCATTGTCTGGTTCAGAAAGGAAATAGATGTTCCTGAATCTATGGCCGGAAAGGAAACAAAACTATTTGTTGGAAGAATTGTTGATGCCGATATGACCTATGTAAATGGCAGGCAGGTTGGAAATGTGACCTACCAGTATCCACCAAGGCGTTACAACCTGCCGGCAGGGTTGCTTAAGCCGGGAAGAAATATTATTGTTGTTAAAGTCACCAGCACAGCAGGCAAAGGAGGCTTTGTTCCCGACAAACCATACTACCTTACTGACAGCCGGGATACTATTGATCTCCGCGGGCAATGGCTTTATAAGGTTGGACAGGTATTCGATCCGGTTCCGGCACCTTCCGTACAAACGATAACAATGCAGAATGAACCCACCGGGCTATACAACACCATGGTAGCTCCTGAAATAAATTATACCATCCGTGGATTTCTCTGGTATCAGGGTGAAACAAATTCAGGTCGTCCTAAAGAGTACCAGCAACTTCTCACAGCACTTATAAATGACTGGAGAAGCAAATGGCAGCAGGGCGCTCTGCCATTCCTGTATGTCCAGCTTCCAAATTTCATGGAAGTAAAATACTCCCCTTCTGAAAGCCAGTGGGCAGAGCTCAGGTTCAGCCAGCTGAAGACGCTGTCTGTTCCTAATACGGCTATGGCAGTAACGATAGATGCCGGAGAATGGAATGATATACATCCTCTTCAGAAAAAAGTTGTAGGAGAGAGGTTGGCGCTCGCAGCAAGAAAACTATCATATGGCGAAAACGACATCGTATTCTCAGGCCCTGTCATTGAATCAGCTAAATTAAAAGAAGGCCGGGTTATACTGTCATTCTCCAATACCGGGAGCGGGCTTTTGATTAATAGAGGAGGAGATCCGGAATTCTTTTCCGTTGCAGGTACCGACAGAAGATTCTATTGGGCAGATGCAAAGCTTGAAGACGGGAAAATAGTTCTGAAGTGCAGTATGGTACCAGAGCCTGCCTTTGTCAGATATGCCTGGGCAGACAATCCTGAATGGGCAAACCTGTATAATGCGGAAGGACTTCCAGCTTCGCCCTTTGAAGCTGAAGTCATTAAATAGGTTTAACGGGTAAAACGTCTGATCTCATTCTGATTTAAATTTATTGATATCTTTGCAGCTGTTACTATAAATTATAAATGTTTTTGATCGTTTATNTTAACCTCTTTGGTTATTATAAACTAATATCTTAACAGGGTTAATCAGGGAATTATTATTTTCAGGAATGGTTAGCGGACTAAAACCGGGAAAGCTGGAAAAGGGCAATGAAAGAGATGGCTGAAAAATCAGATAATTTAAACCTTTTGGCGCAGATCAGCGATCTGGTTGCAAAGAGCACCGATATCAGCGAATCGTTTCTGATGATAATGGACCTTATTGCCGAAAGGTTTGGAATCATTCAGGCTTATCTTACGATCCTGAACCGAAGTTCTTCAAAAATATATATTGACGTAGCTTACGGTTTGACCAGGGAGCAGAAACTGAGGGGAGAATACAAGATCGGTGAAGGAATAACCGGGGAAGTGGTCAAAACCGGGAAACCGGTAATAATACCGCATATTTCAGGTGAGCCACGCTATCTTAATAAAACAAAATCCACTGTTAAGCCGAAAGATGATGACTCTTTCATCTGTGTGCCGATTAAGGCAAAAAACATAATTATAGGCACTCTCAGTGCCAAGATTAAGTACCATCCCGGAAAATCACTACAGGGCGAACTGCAATTCCTTGAAGTTACTGCAGCTATCTTCGCCAGGCTGGTGAGGTCGCGTCAGGACAAGCTGGAAGAGCTTGAAAAACTTCGCCTTCAGAAGCTAAGGGAGCAGGGCCTTTACAGTTACAATGACCGGATATCGTCGCTTGTCGGGGAATCAGGGAAAATGCAGGAACTGTATGATCTGATCTCTAAAGTTGCAACTACAGATGCAACTATTCTGATCCGTGGTGAGAGCGGTGTCGGGAAAGAACTTGTTGCCAAAGCAATACACGATCAGAGCAGGCGAAGTAAGAAGCAGATGGTAAGCCTTAATTGCGCTGCTATTCCTGAAAATCTTATAGAAAGCGAATTGTTCGGGTATGAGAAAGGAGCATTTACAGGCGCTGACAAGACCCACAAGGGGCGCTTTGAGATGGCGGAAAGGAGTACAATATTCCTTGATGAAATCGGCGATCTTTCACCAAATCTCCAGGTAAAACTGTTAAGGGTATTACAGGAAAAAGAGTTCCAGAGATTGGGAAGCACCGAGACAGTTAAAACTGATGTGAGGATTATCACAGCCACTAACAGGAATCTGGAGGAACTGATAAAAGGCAACGGATTTCGCGAAGATTTGTACTACAGGCTCAATGTATTCCCGCTTTTCATTCCTCCGCTTCGTGAAAGACGGGCAGATATTCCTCTCCTTGTAAATCATTTCATTGAGAAATACAATAAGATGCACGGGCTGGAAATTCAGCGCATTAGCTCAACTGCCATCGACCTGTTGATGACATATCACTGGCCAGGCAACATCAGGGAACTTGAGAATTGCATTGAAAGAGCCAGTATTCTGAGCACCGACAGGGTAATCAGGTCGCACAACCTTCCCCCTACCCTGCAGAGCGCTGCCTCAACCCATTCCCGGGTCGACGGGGGTCTCGAAGCCGTACTTGAAAATGTCGAAAAACAGATGCTTATCGACGCACTCAATATCACCAGGGGCAATATCATCAGGGCTGCCGACCAGCTTAAGCTCACCGAGCGGATGATGGGACTGAGAATAAAGAAATACAGGATAGATATTTCAGTCTTCAAAAAACAAAACAGGAGACCTTAAGTTAACGTGCTGTAAGGCATCTATTTAGCTGTGCCATTTCATGCAACATCCAATAAATCCTACATTTTTGTAGGGTATCAGCCTGAATCTTACATTTATGTAGCTTTATCAAGGCTGAAGAAATTCTTACAATAAATTTTTCGCTTCGTTATATTCCTGTTTATCTGTCTATTGCAGTCCTCCCTCAATTCACTTTTCTTTTAAAAATTTCAGAATGGCACGTATTTGGTCTATATGGGCAACCCATGGGATTTAATACACCATTGTAGTCTTTTTGGGAATGAGGAAATTCTTAACTGGTAACTAATATTTAAAGTGTATGAAGAAAATTGAAGCAATCATCAGGACATCAAAATTCGAAGAGGTCAAGGCCAGCCTAAAGGAGCTGGGCATTGATTTTTTCTCTTACTGGGATGCCTCAGGAGTAGGCAATGAGCATTTGCGTGGTCATCACACATACAGGGGCACCGTTTATGACACGCAGTATATTCCACGGATATTTATTTCAATTGTCCTTCGTGATGTCAATGTCCAAAGGACCATCGATTGCATCGAAAAAGCCGCATACACAGGAGAGGTTGGTGATGGAATGATCTTCTGCTATAACATTGAAGAATCCGTAAGGATAAGTAATGGGACCAGGGGTGAGGCATCAACTGCCGGCCCGGGCGATGAAAAGCTAACCATGTAATAATCTCTAAAACGAAAGACAATGATTAAAAAAATAATACTTCTCACACTGCTATCATTAATGACCATCGGATCTGTATGTTATGCCGATGAAACAAAAAAGCCTGACCCAAGTGGTGTCAGTACCGGAACTGTCTCTGACATTCCGGCTGCAAAACCGGGTGAGCCGGCTGCTGCAGAGATATCAAATGCGGTTGGACACAACAAGGTTGCAATAAATATGATGTGGGTCCTGGTGACAGGCTTTCTGGTAATGTTTATGCAGGCAGGCTTCGCTATGGTAGAGGCTGGATTAACACGGGCAAAGAACGTTGCACATACAATAGCTATGAACTTTCTGATTTATCCTCTCGGGATGCTGGGATTTTATGTGATTGGTTTTGCACTTATGTTCGGGGGGGTTGGAGCTCTCGGCACCCTGGGGGGATTTGACGGACTAAACAGGGAGTTTTCATTAAGCCTTGGAGGCCATTCATTCGGACTCTTTGGAATGAAGGGATTCTTTCTGAATTTCAGCGTCTATGATGTAGGCGTTCTTGCCATGTTCCTCTTTCAGATGGTATTTATGGATACAACTGCAACTATACCCACAGGATCAATGGCTGAAAGATGGAAATTCTCATCCTTCTTTATCTATGGGATCTTCGTGGGAACAATCATCTACCCGATATTTGGAAACTGGGTTTGGGGAGGAGGCTGGCTGGCAACTCTTGGCAGAGAATTCGGACTTGGCCATGGACATGTTGACTTTGCAGGATCATCAGTGGTCCATATGACAGGCGGGGTGCTTGCTCTGGTCGGCGCTGCCATGCTTGGTCCCAGAATTGGAAAATACAACAAGGACGGATCAGTAAATGCAATACCAGGCCACAATATACCAATGGCAGTTATCGGGACCTTTATCCTTGCATTTGGCTGGTTCGGGTTTAACCCTGGATCAACACTGGCCGGAGGAGATCTCCGGATCTCGGTGGTTGCAGTAAATACAATGTTAGCTTCAGGCACAGGTGCATTAGCATCCACTTTATGGATGTGGCTTTTCAGGACAAAGAAGCCTGATCCTACCATGATGCTCAACGGAATGCTTGCAGGTCTTGTTGCGATTACCGCACCATGCGGATTTGTTAGTCCCGGAGGGGCAGCAATAATAGGAATCATCTCAGGAATACTTGTAATTGAAGCCACATTGTTCATAGATAAAAAACTGAAAATCGATGACCCCGTTGGTGCTATTGCTGTCCATGGCGTTAACGGTCTCTGGGGTTGTCTCGCACTTGGACTATTTGCCGACGGAACCTATGGCGAAGGCTGGAATGGTGTTGCCGGAACAGTGACAGGATTATTCTATGGAGGAGGGTTAGGACAGCTTACTGCTCAGTTTATTGGTGTAACGAGCAACCTGATCTTCGTCGGAGGAATGGGCTGGCTCACCTTCAAACTCATCGATAAAGTTGTTGGTAACCGTGTAAGTGCGGATGCTGAGCTTTACGGATTGGATATACCGGAGATGGGTGTTGAAGGATATTCCGGTGTTAAAATGGATAAAAATGTTGAAACCCCTTTATCAAGATAACTATGAAAACAAAAATATTCTCTGCTGTAATTATTGCACTTTCACTCTCAACACCGCTTATTGGCCAGACAGATACTGATCCTGTAAAGGAGCCAAAAGCAAAATTCAAAGTTACCAGCGACCTCGTCAGTTCATATATCTGGCGAGGGACCTTAGGGAGCCATGATCCAAGCTTTCAGCCCACTTTTGCCATCGTTTCCGGCGGGCTGGAGGCTGGGGTCTGGGGCTCAACAAACTTCAGCGGAACTTATAAGGAACTTGACCCATATATATTCTATACAACAGGTCCCATTAAATTTGGAGTTACAGATTATAACTGGACATTTTCGAAATCCTATTTCGATTATAAAAACTCCTCAACCGATCATATCATTGAAGGTACAGTCGGTTTTGCCGGTACCGAGAATCTTCCCCTGACAGTTACTGTAAATACCATGGTGTATGGCGCCGATAAAAAATATGACTTTGATGCAGGTTCATTTACATCAAAGCAGAACTACTCAACTTACATTGAATTTGGATATTCATTCGGCAGTACCTCTGCGCTTATTGCAGTAACTCCTTCAAATGGATATTATGGCGCCGGATATGGAATTGTTAAGGGTTTTGCAGTTTGCAATCTGGGACTTTCCTCAACGAGGAATATCTCAATAACTCCCTCTTTTGAATTACCCCTGAAGGCTTCTCTTTTTGTGAACCCCCAGGCTGAAAGCATACACTTCGTGATCGGAATCACACTCTGATCAGTTTTCAATAGGTTGTTTGGTTTGGTTTTTTTGGTTGAACTGGCTGCTTCTTTCGGGGCAGCCGGTTTTATTTCTGGGCATCCGTCTATTTAAACTCAAACCTGGCTTCCTAAAAACTCATGACTCTTGTTTTATAACATGAAATAAAATCCTTACCGATGCTCCCGAAAAGCTCTTTTGCAATAGGATCTGTTTCAAGTTCAACAAAAGGATTTTCGACCGGAAAGTCCTTCCCCGAATAATTTATAATTATCCTGTCGGGGAGCTTTTGTCGATAAAGGCTTTAATTCCGATACAATGAATTTGAGGTAATTGTCGCCATTTGCAACATTCTTATTAAAGTACTTTTCGGAAAGCATCGCTTCTGAAGGGTCTGGTAGCCGACACAGACAAGGCCAAATCTCATGAAAAAGAAGAAAGAATGCAAAGTCAGCCTGGTGTAATTATCACTGAACCGAAGGTGCCGGGACTATTCCGTTACTTAGCTTATCTGGTATATCAATCCTGTAAACAGCTCGTTTGCCGGCTTTGTCGGAGGTAAAATACACTGAGCCGGAAGCATGATTATAAATAGGGTGAGGATGCTCGTCCTGCGTTTTCCAGCTTGACTCGTTCCTGCAAACAGGGAACCATTCCCAGGTATGTTTTGCCCAGTTAACATGGATCACACTTATCCAGGCTCCGTTTCCTTTCGGATCTCCTTCAGTCTCGTAGCAACCGTCACTGACCAGCCATCCCGGTTTGCCAACAGTGAAATGCCCGTAACGTTTCCATGATACAGGAAGGGCTAGCTCTACGCGATCTGTTCCGTCGGGTTTAACCCTGCCTATATAACTGGGGCCCTTGTCATAATTGCCATGGTAGATTATTGCTGATCCATCCCTCTCCCACATCTCATGGCAGGTCCAGTCGGAAGCTTTACGCCCGTCGCCTTCAGTACGGAGACGAATATGTTTTTTGCCATCCCAGAGCCATATCCTTCTGATCCCGCAATCTGACGGCCATTCGTTATTATAGAGTATAAGATTGTTGTCAACAGGAGAGAACTGGACATGGGTTATCCATGCTTCGGGGACCTTTTCGCAGAATAGCTCTTTGCCGGTTTTTGTATCATAAACCCTCAGGTATGAGAACAAATGCTCTTCCCTGACTCTTTTGTCAATATCATAGGCTGGTTTGCCTGTCAGCTTTGCATCGCCGTCGAGAGCACGGGCGTCTGTAGTTGGCACACATAAACGGCTGCCATCTGATGAGACATGAGTAAAAGCTGTCATCTGCCCTTCAGGATATTCTGCAAGAACTCTGAGTTTTCCTGCAGTGTCGACTGCACATATTTTTCTCCCCTGTATGAAATAGACCACACCATGTACCGGATCGAGGCTAATACTGGCTTTCCCGAGGCCCTTGTAAGGATTTCCGTCAAAATAGACATATGATTTCAGGAAGCCCTCCTTGTTGAATGTCAGCTGGCTCTCTTTTCCGGTTACCATATCCCTGATGAATAAATTTGGATCGCCAGTCCTGTCACTCAGCATTACAAGGTGACGGTCATCATTTAGCAGGCTTGTGGAAGTAAAATACAGAAGCTGATCATTTGCCCCGGAATTACCTGACTCCCTTATCGGTTCCATAAAGTCGGATGACGGAATAAATGAAGCCAGGGTAAGAAAAGATGCGAATATGAAGTTATAATTGACCATGGGTAAATGATTTTTTAATTTAGGTTGTCTTACAGGTCTTGCTTTTGCATCCGTAGCCTTGGCAAAGGATGGCAGGTCCTGTCCGTCATCTGGCAGATGCAGGTCGATTCCCTTCTTCTTTCTGCCATCTGCCTTCAGCCATTATTAAATTTTCCCAAGTCCCACATACATCAATGCTGCCAGTGCTGCGCCGATTATCGGACCTGCGATTGGAACCCAGGCATATTTCCAGTCACTGTCGCGCTTCCCCTGAATCGGAAGGATGAAGTGCATGATACGGGGGCCAAGGTCCCTTGCAGGGTTGATTGCATAACCAGTTGGCCCGCCAAGTGCAAGTCCGATTCCCAGCACAACAAGGGCAACAGGTAGTGCATTCAGCGCTCCCAGCCCGACCTCTGGCTGAGCCATGTAAAGAACAGCCAGGGTAAGAATATAGGTCCCTATAGTTTCTGTCGCAATATTATACCAGTAACTCCTGATGTTCGGGGCAGTACAGAATACTCCCATTTTAGCATCAGCGTCAGTGGTCTCATCAAAGTGTTTTTTATAAGCCAGCCATGCAAGGAATGATCCAAACATTGCGCCAAGAATCTGGGCAGCTATGTACATTGCCATTTTTGAAGCAGGAAATTTGCCTGCCATCACAAGGGCAATGGTTACTGCCGGATTCAGGTGGGCTCCGCTGACAGGAGCAGCAATCAGAACTCCGGTAAAGACTCCGATTGCCCATCCGAAGGTTATTACGATCCAACCCCCGTTATTACCTTTGGTCTTCGACAGGCAAACATTGGCTACAACTCCGCTCCCAAAACACAGGATCATGGCTGTACCAAAAAATTCAGCTAAAAACTGGTTCATAGTTCTATAGTTTAAGGTTCCTTAATAATAAAATTGCAGGCGTCGGGCGTCAGGCATCGAGCGTCGGGTGTCGGGGTTTCCACCTTATGGGGCAGAGGGCCTTCTGTCATCTTTTTACTTTTTACTTTTTACTTTTTACTTTTTACTTTT
>JGI20214J51088_10002395_pt1 | contig 12454 bp, 9 predicted proteins | sample WetSurMetagenome_FD_51088 | JGI IMG/M metagenome (IMG submission 51088)
CCTTTTTTCTTTTGGGCACGAGGGGGAAAATTGATTTGAGAGCTTTTGTCTTTGCGGCGGGGTTTCGCCATGGTTAAAAAGGAACTTAAAAAAAATTAAGTCTCTTCAACCGTAATAGCACCCTGCGCACATTCTTCTACACAACTCTCACACCCAACGCAATCATCCATATTTTCGGGGTGAGACTTGCCATCTTTTATTACAAAAACATCACTGGGGCAAATATCGACGCATGCACTATCGCCATCGCATTTATCATGATCAACAGTAACCTGGAACATAATAATACTCCTTTCTAAAATTCAATTCCCTATCAAGTCGAGTACTAAACGCAGCCGGTAGGCTTGGGAAGACCTGCAACTTTACAAGCACCTTTAGCAGGGCCTGAGGGAAACATTTCATAGATTTCTTTCAACTTTAAATCGCACTCCTTACAAAGCTTTCTTACCATCGGTGCGATTCCAAACTTCTGATAATAGTCTCGGATATAGTTTACCAACTTCCAGTGCCTTTCACTCATCTCCTGGACACCTTCAGTCTTTGCTAAATCTATAGCGACATTTTGGTCCCAAAGGTCAGGTTCCTGGATAAAACCATCCTCATCAACTTCGACTTCTTTCCCGCCTAACGTAATCTTTGCCATTTTTCTTTACCTCCTTCTATAATAAAAAGTTAAAAATTGTTTTGGCTGTTAACGCCTTACGTAAAAAAATCATAAACTACCGCAATAAACGGTTTGTTTCTAATTGTTTTTATAAAGTTCGGCTTTTTTTACCAGAGCACTTGCCCACCTTTTTTCTCCCAAGGCATGAATATGCGTATATGTTGAGAGAACATTCTTATAGCAAAGGCCATCTCGTTTCCCATTAAAACCAAAGCCTCGTTCAACTTTAAAGGCCAAGCTTATTTGATCTTCCTTCCACTTCTCAACCTTTGAATAGTGAAACTCATGGCCCCGAACAACACTACCGGATTTAAAAAAAGGGTTAGGGGCATCAGATTTGAGAATTGTATATCCATGTCCCCAAGGTTTTTCATCAACATTAAAAACAACCGGGAAAATGCCAACCATGGGAAAAAACTTGTTTTGCACATGCACACATTTTCCGAGATACATTGCTCCGCCACATTCAGCATAGACGGGCAAGCCATCTTCAACCGCCTTTTTTAATGAACGGCGAAAGTTTGTATTTGTCGCTAATCCTTCAATATTCGTTTCAGGAAATCCACCCCCAATATAAAGACCATCTACCGAAGGAAGTGCTTTGTCTTGGAGCGCGTTTATCTCTATAATTTTNCCCCCCATTCTTTCCAGCTCCTCCAGGTTTTCCGGATAGTAGAATTGAAAAGCTGAATCCTTAATAACNCCTATCCGCACTAAGGAGGTAGGTCTTTTTTTATAAGTCTCTTCCTTNTAGCGAGAAATTTTTAAATGAGGTGCTTTTGAGGCTACCTCCCATAACCAATCAAGNTCAAGGTATTTTTCTCCAATTTCGGTGCAAAATTTAAGGGCCGCATCTCTTTTCTGATGTTCTGGAGGTGGAACTAAGCCCAGATGCCTTTCCGGGAAAGGAAGATCTTTTAATTTTGGTATCTCCCCTAATACCGGAATCCGGCAGTTCTGTTCGATTGAAGAACGAATAATGCTTGCGTGACGATTCCCTGCAATTTGGTTAAGGATTACCCCCTTAATTTTTAACTGTGGATCAATTTTTTGGCATCCCAGCACCAATGCGGCTATCGTTCGAGTCGCCTTTGTACAATCAATTACTAAAATCAAAGGTATCTTTAGTAGCTTAGCGAGACTGGCAGTACTATGACTTCCTTTTTCATCCACCCCATCATATAGTCCGCGGTTTCCCTCGATTACCGCACCATTTTCTCCGCGGGTGCGCTGGATAAAAGATTGCACCACTGTTTTTTCAGACATTAAAAACGTATCGAGNTTGTAACAAGGTTGTCCGGAGGCCTCCTTTAACCAAGCTGAATCAATAAAGTCAGGCCCTTTCTTGAAGGCAGTAAGGGAAAAACCCTTCTTTCGCCAACCACAAATAACTGCTATGCTCGCAATAGTTTTTCCTGAGCCTCCTCGAAGAGCGCCAATAGCAATCCTTGGGATATTTAAGTGCATTTTCCCTGATAGGGTGGACCAAAAAAGCCAAGTAGGCCAAAAAATTAACTTTATTTGAAAAAGAAAGTCTTTTTATATTAATGATGGAAATTTTTATGTCAAGAAAAAATATGGGTAAAAAATTTTTACACCAAAGGCGGCTTTTTTTATTTCTCTCTACTCGATTTTATTATGATTTTAATTTTATGGGTAAATTAATTCTTTTCAGAACTAAATTTTAAGATTCTGGTCTATTTTGTTAAATACTAATCCTATCTCCTCCTTTCTTAGGCCGGGCCCTCTTCCCGGCCTTTTTATTTTCTATTCTATCCACCCCCCCCCCACTACCGTATCTTCATCATAAAAAACCGCAGCTTGACCGGGAGTTATGGCCATTTGGGGTTCAAAAAATGCTACTCCAACCCTTCCTTCAGATAGGGGAATTATTCGCGCTGGGCTTTCTTGGTGCTGATGCCTGACCCGAACCTTAACCTCCACGGGTTTATCCAGTGATTTTAATGAAACCCAATTTGTCCGGGACACCGTTAGTTCTTTGCGAAAAGTCTCTTCCTTGCTTCCTACTACTGCGGTATTGGTTGTTTTATCCAGGGAAANCACATAAAGCGGAAATCCCTTCGCAATTTTTAGTCCCTTTCTTTGTCCGACAGTTAAAGAAAAAATCCCCTGGTGCTCTCCCAAAATTTTCCCTTCGGTTGAAACAATTGACCCTTTTTCATTTAAACTTGGGAAACGGCTCTTAATAAAATTTTTGTAGTTATTATAGGGAATAAAACAAATTTCCTGGCTCTCCGGTTTATCGAATCCCTTAAGACCAATTTCTTTTGCTTTTTCTTTAACTTCGGTTTTAGTCATTTCCCCCAGGGGAAAAATCACTGACCCCAATTGATCCTGGCTCAACGCAAAGAGGAAATAAGACTGATCCTTCTTTGAGTCTTTGCCTTTTTTCAAAAGAAAACGGCTCTTGGCATCCTCGTGAATCATCCTTGCATAATGTCCGGTGGCAAAATAATCTGCTCCTAATTCCCGCGCCCGTGTTAAAAGGTAACCAAATTTAATTTTCTGATTACACACGATACAAGGGTTGGGCGTTCGGCCTGAAAGGTATTCTTGACAGAAAAAATCCACTATTTCATGTTCAAATTCGTTTGTGAGGTCTAATACAAAATGGGGAACATCCAATTTTTTGGCTACTTCTTGAGCAAAATTGATTCCTTCAGGAGAGGTGTGGTTCGTCAAATTTAAAGTTGCACCAACAACTTCGAATCCCTCAGCCTTAAGCAAGAATGCCGCTACACTGCTATCTACTCCCCCACTCATAGCAACCAAGACTTTTTTCTTTCTCATTTTTTACTTTTATTACCCAATAGAAAAACGAGGATTTTTGATATATTCACCCTTGCATCGGGGACACCGGGAAGGCGGAGTAAGGCGGGCTCTCTTTGCGAACCTGAATCCGCAGTTTTTACAATAAGATGGTTCTATCAGAAATTTCTTTGGTTTAATCGAACTTCTTATATGCTCCAAGTGATAAGTAATTTCTTTCTCTTTGATGCCCAATTTTACTGATAACTCAAGGGCGGACAATGCCTCTTGGCCTAACATTTCTATAATGCTTTGCCGGATGGTTTTGGCCATTTTCTTTAAAAAGAAATTTTCCAGGAATCAGAGCTGGATCAACGCGTCAAAAAAATAAAGCCTCTGCTTTTTTATTTTAGTTTAACCTTAAAGTTTTCACAAGCCAAATTTTTCGACTCTACTACCTTTTCATACCAGCGCTCNGAAATTCTCGTTATCNCATGTTCTGTTCCTCCCAATGTCCCGTGGTGCTGCATCGGCTCTATGCCCAGAATGCCATTCGCCAGAATATAACGTCAAAAATTATCAGTAATCTTATACGTCCTCCCAAAGGGATTTAACAAAATTTCTACTAATTTCTAAATACTTAAACCGAACCGATGGGTCATGAGAAAATACTTCTAAGGTGATTCCTTCTTCATAGTCTATGGATTTCAGAGCCTTGACCGCTCCCCCCCAATCAATACTTCCTACTCCCAGGGGCATATGGTGGTCATCCGACCCGCGGTTGTCAGAAAAATGGACATGAGCAATTTCTTTTTGAAATTCTCGACAGAATACCATGCCATTTTCTTCTCCTATATTTCCATGACCAAAATCGAGGTGCACTTTAAGCCCGGGGAGTTCCTTCAGAATCCTTCTGAAGGTGACAACAGAGTCAAAAGGCGCGGTAAAATTTTCTACCATCAAGGTTAAGCCGAAAGACTGAACTGTCTCTAAAATAGGAGCTAATGCCTCGATATTCAAATCAACTAAACTCTTTTTCATGGTAATCGGACTGGAATAACAGGGATGGATGTTCATAATTTTAGCATCCAATTGAGCAAATATTTCAGCGCATCGCTTAAACTCCCCAAGGCATGCCTCCCGAATTGACTTAATAGGATAGGCATAAGGAATGATGGGGTCAGTGTGTCCGACCACTGAAAGATCATAATCTTTTAATATTTGTTTTGTTGCCGCGACCTCGAGATGTTGAGCGTGCGGGGCTTCTATGGTTAGATCAATAAAATCATAGCCTGCCTCACCAATCGCTTTGATTTCATCAATAATTGGAATCCGCGGATTGTTCATTATCCCGATCTTCATTGATATCTCCCTATGATTAATCTTAATTTCTCAATTTTTTAAAATCTGGATAGATCGCCGTTGCAAGTGGTCTTTATTTACCCAGAATTGATGAAGTCGTAAAAAGTCGAAAATCAGACGGCACAGTAAAAAGCTTCAGATGCAAGGCGCGCAAATCCGACGGAATGACTGAGGATGCAGCGCAACGCCGCAGATGAATTTTTTACGAAACCGTCAGTATTAATAATATATAAATGATCCCTCAAAGTGCAACTGAAGTTTTTCCCTTTCTCGGCGTCAAGCCCTCATAAAGCTTGGCAAGAAAACGGANAAACTTTTAAAGCCATCAACAAAAAGCTGGTGCCCCCCGGATTAGCAGCAATATTTTTTTGTTTTAATTTATTATACTGATTTTTAAAGTTATTTTTAGGAAATTACGATTAACTTTTCCTTTTTGCTTGACTTTCTTTTCTTTTTCTTTTAGAAATTTATCAATACCTGCCTTAACGTATTTTTTTCTTTCCAAAAATTTTTAAATTTTTCCATATAGATTTACCAAAAGGGAAGGGAGTTAACAGTTCAATGTAATAAGGTGTTGTGTAAACTTTGAAAAAGCTATCAGCGTATTTATCTAAATAGAAAAAGAAAGGCAATGATTCATGGTAATGAAAAAGTTTTTGAGACTTCTGCTCCTCCTTATATGTGGTCTTTATGTTGTTTGTTCTGTTGCTTTTGCCGAGGATGGAGATAGAAAGCCAAACTGTGCTTTTACGTGGACATTCTATTCTAACTATATTTGGCAAGGACTTGAGCTAAGTAAGGCAACCCCGTTTTTCCCCTCCTCAAATTCAAAAGGATATAACAGGGGTGTGACCTTTACTCCGTGGCAAAACTTTGACTCCGGGTACAGCGACTCCATCCCTTGGGGCAATAAAGAAACCAATGGGGTTCTTACTTACCAAGACAGTTTTCCCCTCACTGACCAGACGGCCTTAAATTGGAGACTTGGGTGGTTCACCCATGATACTGATGCCGGAGAAAATAAAAAGGCATTTGCCGGGATTGGTTTAAATACTTTTCTTTCCCCTGAGGTCAGTNTTTGGAAAGGAAGGGAGTTTAAACAAGATGCATGGACAATTAACTTCGCTTTATCCCAAAATTGGGATTTAAGCAAGTGTTTGTCAAAAGCAGATGGCTGGACCCTTGGTCTTGGCAGTGGGGTGAGTTATTCAAGTTTTGATAATGTTGACTATAATGATTTGCAAAATGCAAATGTATGGGCCGGCCTTAATATCCCTTTCAAAGACGGGGTTTCCCTTACCCCTTCCATAAACTATTCATTTCCCATGAACGATGTAAAAAGGGATATATCTGGAGAGGGAAACTTCAGAGGACTCGATTCCGGCTTTGTTTTCGGTGGAGTTGACCTTAAAATTCCCTTTTAATTTAAACCTGCCGATTTGAACGGACTAACTCCAACAATCTGGAAATATACGATAGGTTNTCTGCGTACGCTAAAAACCTTATCTCCTCGAAAGAAAATTTGACAAAAGGATCCCCGAGTAGGGTCTCGCCAGTTTTTATTTAGCTTCTCCACTCTAATGCTCAGATTAAATAAGCTTCATTTTTCTATTGATGAAAAAATCCTCAAGAATATTGCTGACCTGAAAAAGATGAGATTAAATATCAACTGCCTGAGCAGCGGCCGAGCACTATACAACCACCAAATCTGTTTTAATTAAAGCAAAGATGAAATGGCTCTGGTTGCTCCTAAGTTTTCTCCCACCAGATAATTCTGATCCAACTTAATTTTTTTTTGCAGAGGTTTCTCTGGCCCGCTAAATCAAAAAAAATAAAGGGTAAAGGTTACGCTTGCCGGGAACTTTTGATGAGGTCCATTAACTTAGACTGGAAAGCCTCAAGGTAAATATAAATAACCGGCGTAATGTAAAGAGTAATAACCTGCGAGAATACCAGACCTCCCACAACCGCGAGGCCCAACGGTTGGCGCGCAGCTCCCCCAGCTCCAAACCCGAGAGCAATCGGCAAAGCTCCCATCAGAGCCGCCATCGTAGTCATCATGATCGGGCGAAACCGGATAAGACAACCTTGGTAAATTGCTTCGGAAGGAGACTTCCCCTGCTTCCGCTCTGCATCTAAGGCAAAGTCGATCATCATAATGGCATTTTTCTTCACGATGCCGATTAACATGATAATCCCCACGAATGCATAAATATTTAAGTCCTTGTGAAATAGTATCAGGGTCACCAATGCGCCAACTCCCGCAGAAGGAAGTCCGGAAAGAATGGTCAGGGGGTGAATAAAGCTCTCGTAGAGAATACCCAGCAGGATGTATACCACCAGGATCGCCATAAGCAAAAGGAGTCCCAAGCCCTGTTCAGACCGCTGAAAAGCCTGGGCTGATCCCTGAAAACTTCCGGTAATTGTTGGGGGCAATGTCCCCCGGGCAAGTTTTTCCACAGTTGCCACTGCCTCGCTTAACGCAACATTAGGCTTGAGGTTAAAAGAGAGGGTGACCGACGTAGTCTGGCCGGAGTGGTTAATGGTCAAGGGGCCTACGCTCGGGGTTAATTTTGTCATGCTTTCAAGCGGAACCAAAGCACCCTGGGATGATCTAATATAAAGCAGGGGAAGGATTGAGGGGTCCATTTGGTATTGTGGCGCCAGCTCCATGATGACATGGTACTCATTATTAGGGGTCAGGATATCGGAGACCTGCCGGGAGGCATAGGCAGTGAAAAGTGCATCCTCTACTTGTTGAGCACTCACCCCGAGCGTTGATGCCTTATCCCGATCAATCATTACATTCACCTGAGGGTTGGTTATCTGCAGATCACTGTTGACGTCCTGAAGCCCTGGCGCTTCGCGCAACTTTGCCTCCAAGATGGGCGCATAATGATAAAGATCGTCAGCATCCGGGCTTTGGAGGGTGTACTGATAAAGGCTTTTGGTCAACTGACCACCGATCCGGATGGAGGGCATATTCTGAAGAAAGACCTTGATACCCGGAACTGTGGCGAGCTTGGGGCGCAACTCCTCAATTACCTGGTCTATTGTCAGGCGACGCTCGGAACGCGGTTTCAGGACAAGGAAAACGCGGCCGGTGTTTCCGGCTATGTTCGGGCCGCCAGCTCCGATACTGGAACTAAAAGCTTTCACATTGGGATCTTGTGCGATAATCCCTGCTACCTCCTTCTGATGTTGCTTCATGCCTTCGAAGGAAATTCCTTGTGCCGCCTCAGTAAAACCAAAAATAAATCCCATATCTTCAGTCGGAAGGAACCCTTTGGGAATAACTTTGAAAAGGTATATGGTCCCCACCAAGAGAAAGCCGGAAAAAATCAGGGTAGCCAAGCGGTGTTTTAAAACCCTTTTCAAACTCCCTTCATAGGCCTTAAACATGCCTGTGAAAAATCGTTCTGAAAGGGCATAAAGATTTCCATGTCGTTCGGTTGAAACCAAGCGCAAGAACCGGCTGCAAAGCATGGGGGTAACACTCAGGGAGACAAAACCGGAAATCAAAATTGCAACCCCGATTACCACTGCAAATTCATGGAGCAACCGCCCCAGAATCCCTCCCATAAAAAAAACCGGTATAAAAACCGCTGCCAGCGAAAGCGTCATGGATACAATGGTGAAGCTGATTTCTTTGGATCCTGTGAGTGCCGCCTGATGAACCTCTTTCCCCATTTCAGTATGTCGGACAATGTTTTCCAGCATCACAATCGCATCATCCACGACAAACCCTACTGAGAGCATTAACGCCATCAGCGAAAGATTATCCACCGAATAGCCGAGCAGGTACATCATCATAAACGTGCCTACGATTGACATGGGGAGCGCCAAACTGGGAATAATGGTGGCCGAGAGTTTACGCAGAAAAAGAAAGATCACCAGCACCACTAAACCGAGGGCCACATAAAGGGTAAATTTTACATCATTAACTGAGGCCCGGATCGATACCGAACGGTCGTACAGAATATCCAGGTTTACCGATGCAGGTATTTGTGTCCGGAGAGTAGGTAAAAGCCCCTTGATAGAATCTACTACCTTGATCGTATTGGTTCCGGGCTGGCGCTGGACCGCTAAAAGGATCGAGCGCCGATTTTTATACCAGCTCGCTATCTTGTTGTTTTCCACACTGTCAAGGGCCTCACCTAATTCACCTAAGCGAACCGGCATACCATTGCGATAGGTCACGATCAAGGGCCGGTATGCTTGAGCTTCCATTAATTGCCCGTTTGCCTGCAAAGTAATAGCTTGGTGTCTTCCCCANAGAACTCCAACCGGCAAGTTGACGTTTNCACTCCTCACCGCATCGGCAACTTCATCAATGCCAATTTTTTTGGNGGCTAATGCCATCGGNTCAAGCTGAATACGCACCGCGTATTTTTGGGCACCATAAACTTGAACCTGAGCTACGCCGTTAACCATTGAGATTCTTTCGGAGACCAACGTCTCAGCATATTCATCCACTACATAAAGGGGCAGGGTCGGCGAGTTAAGCGACAGATAAAAAATCGGTTGGTCAGCAGGATTCACTTTCCGAAAGGAGGGTGGGTTAGGCATATCCTTGGGGAGCTGGGTTTGCGCTACTGAAATTGCGGATTGCACATCCTGGGCAGCAGCATCAAGGTCGCGGTCAAGGCTAAACTGGAGGGTAACCTGGGTGATGCCTTGAGCATTAGTAGAAGTCATTGAGTCAAGGCCGGCAATGGTCGAAAATTGCCGCTCCAACGGGGTAGCTACGGAGGAAGCCATCGTGTCGGGATTGGCGCCGGGAAGGCTCGCCGAAACCAGAATCGTAGGAAAATCAACACTCGGAAGGTCGCTGACCGGTAACGCGCGGTATCCAATAATCCCGAACAGTAAAATGGCCAGCATCACGAGCGTTGTCATGACTGGCCGGCGGATAAAAATTTCGGAAATATTCATGAATGCTTCGCTTGCCCCTCCGGTATTTGCTTCACATTCACCGGTGACCCCGGGATCAATCTCAACTGCCCATCAGTGACCACGGTCTCCCCGGCTTTAAGTCCCTTATCCACAACTGTTTCCCCATTAATCCTCCGGCTGACAATGACCGGCCGGGATTCTACAGTGCGGTTAGGCGTAACAACAAAGACATATTCCCCCTGTTGCCCAACCTGGACTGCCTGGGAAGGAACCGTAAAGGCGTTTAATCGCGTATAAAGGGTAAGCACCACATTGACGAACTGCCCTGGCCAGAGGTATTTTTCCTGATTTTCAAAGGTTCCTTTCAGCCTGATGGTTCCCGTTGTTGTCTCTATTGTATTATCAACAAAGGTAAGTAAACCCTCTGAAGAATGCTCCCCGCCCTGTGGGACAGCAAAAACCTTAAGAGGATTTTTTCTTCGGTTCTCGTCGATATCCTTGAGATATTGTTCAGGAACTGAAAAATTAACATAAATAGGACTCACCTGGTTGATCACCACCATGATGGTTTCATTTTCTTTGACCACGTTCCCCTCATGAACCAAAAGACTTCCGGTAAAGCCGCTAAGGGGAGAACGAATGGTGCAGTATCCGAGATTAACGTTAGCATTCTCTATCGCCGCCCGGTCAGCCTGAACCACGGCATCAAGTGACTCGGCACTGGACCGGAACTGTTCGAACTGTTCCCTGGATACCACTTCCTCTTTGTAAAGCTTGGCGTAACGGCCGGCATCATGGCTGGCTTTTTCGGCTGTTGCCACGTCTCTCGCCAAATTTGCCTCTGCTTCTTTGAGCGCAGCTTCGTAAGGCCTGGAATCAATTGTGAAGAGGAGGTCTCCCTTTTTTACCTCTCCTCCCTCCCTAAAATAGGCTCGCTTCAACTGCCCATTAACCTGGGTCTTGATGGATACCGTGGAGTACGCCTCAACATTGCCTATCGCCCGAACATCAACCGGAACATTTTTTTGGGTTACCATGGCGACGCTCACGGGTACTGGGGAAGCTTGCGGTTTCCCCTCCGGCTGCTTTGAACAGGCGAACATGAGAAACAGAACAGGTAAGAGAAAAAGAGATTTTACCGTGGTAAAAAACCAGGGGCATGAGAACGCGTGGTGTTTAATAATGCTTTTCATTTTTTCCTTGCTGCCGTAGGGATGAGGAGCTTACTTTGTGCAGGGGGTCTTTACTTTGGTGTGGATTAATTTTATGGCGCAATATTCCCCGCACATGGTACAGGTTGTTCCATTTTTGGAAGGGCTCCCCTCCCAAAGCTTCCGCGCGGTTTCCGGATCGATAGAGGTATCAATTTGCCCTTCCCAATTTAGTTCCTTGCGGAACCGAGCCATCTGGTTATCCCGCTCAATCGCTGATGGTATCCCTTTAGCAATATCAGCAGCATGAGCAGCAATCCTGGTCACAATGACGCCCATGCGCACATCCTCTACCGTAGGAAGGCGGAGATGCTCGGAAGGCGTAACGTAACAGAGAAAGTCTGCGCCCACTGAAGCAGCCAAGGCCCCTCCGATTGCGGAAGTAATGTGATCATACCCCGGCGCAATGTCGGTAACCACTGGTCCCAAGACATAGAAAGGAGCTTCGTGGCAGAGCCTTTTTTCTAAAAGGATATTGGTTTCAATTTGATTAATCGGGACATGTCCTGGGCCTTCGATCATTACCTGAACGCCATATTCATGAGCACGCTGGGTAAGCTCACCCAAAAGAAGCAGTTCCTGAATTTGGCCTCGATCAGTAGCATCAGCAATGCACCCAGGACGAAGCCCATCGCCCAAGCTCAGAACCAGCTCATGCTCCGCAGCAATTTCTAACAAACGATCGTAATCTTCAAACAAAGGATTTTCTTTATTATTATAAGCCATCCAGGCAGCTAAAAATGATCCCCCTCGACTGACCACATCCAGAAGCCGTCCCTGGCGATTGATCCTCTCCATTGCCTGTCTGGTTATGCCGCAATGGACCGTGATGAAATCAACCCCTTCTTCAGCCTGTTCCTGGATCGTGGAAAAAATATCGTCCGCGGACATCTCCACAATCCCCTTTTTTCTTTTTTGAATGGTGTCGATCGCGGTTTGATAAATCGGAACCGTGCCAATTGGAATTGATGCTTCTTTTAAAATCGCCTGGCGAATCTCTTTAATTGGCCCGCCGGTGCTTAGATCCATAACCGCATCCGCTCCTGCCTTAATCGCCACTCGCAGTTTTTCCAGTTCCACGTTAAGATCGGCATGAGCTTCTGATGAGCCAATATTGGCATTAACTTTGGTCGTAAGGTGCTTGCCGATCCCTATTGGTTTACAATGCACGCGGTGTTTGTTTTTACAGATGATCACCCTCCCGGCAGCAACTTCGTTACGCAGAAGCTCCGGAGAAATCCCCTCATCTTTTGCCACGTGTTCCATTTCCGGAGTTATTTCTCCAGATTGAGCTTTTTTTAATGTGGTTAAAGAAGACATAATACTTTATTTACAACCTCCTCAGGGTTTTTCCCAAAAATTCTGATCATCGGTTCTTTGCCCACGTCTCCAACATCATAAATAACATCGGGAATGGAAGCGCATTTCTTAAGCACAGAACCAATTCCCCATTCTAAACTCGCTCCTTCTTTACGTTTTATTCTATCAGGTTCTTTCCGACGATCAAACTTTTTAATGGTCCAGTTTTGCTCTCGGCACTTCTGGATAATTT
>JGI20214J51088_10002396_pt1 | contig 12452 bp, 11 predicted proteins | sample WetSurMetagenome_FD_51088 | JGI IMG/M metagenome (IMG submission 51088)
ACAGCTCAAATCCTTCCTGGACACGCCTGAATTTTGGGTTAAAACTTACCATGCACGCAAAAAACGGAAGGTCATGACAAAATTCATCCTGATTTTACTGGCATTGATTTCTGTCTCATCCTGTTTGAAAGAAGATGACTTTAAGAAGCCATTTGTCAGCTATGTTCCCAAGGAAATTTTCGATGGTTGGGAAATTTCTACCCCTGAAACAGAAGGAATCCAGGCAGAAAAGCTTGCTGACATTTATACTGAGTTTCACAACCGGCAGGATACATGGCAGGTAAGGAGTCTCTTGGTTTTTAGAAACGGAAAGCTGGTTGCGGAAAGCTATACAAAAGACGATGATGACAGGATAAATCCCATTCTGGTTCAAAGCTGTACAAAACAGGTGATTGGCATTCTTACGGGAATTGCCATCGAAAAGGGACTTTTTGACAATGTCACCGATTCCATTGCAACATATATTCCTGAGGTTCGCCAACATGAAGACAAAATGGGAATCACCATTCAGCACCTGCTTACCATGAAATCGGGCATTGGTTATGAAAACGAAGGCCAAAAGGGTAACAATTATATTCTGCTACGGCAGAAACCCGATCATATTCTTGAGTATATTCTTGACCTGCCAATGGCTTACCGGCCCGGGCAGATCGCTATGTACAAAGACTGCGATGCACACCTTATGGCAATATGTATACAAAAGGCAGCAGGAATCAAAACATCGGAATGGGCAGAGGATGTACTGTTTAATCCCCTTGAAATACAGCATTTAACATGGAGTTGTTATCGCGACGGGACCACGCTTGGCGGTCACGGTATTTTTACAACGCCCCGTGAACTTGCCAAATTCGGACAATTGGTTCTTGACAGCGGGGAATACAACGGTCAGCAAATCGTGTCCAGAGAATGGATAAAAGAAATGACAAAAGTTCGTGAGCAAAATGTTTATGGTACCCAATTCGGGTATTTCTGGCGACTCAATACGCAGCATAAATGGGTGATGATGATGGGGCATGGGGGTCAGCTGGTTTGTGTGGTTCCCGACAAGAAACTGATTGTTGCCATCACCGCTGAACCCCTTGTTCAGGGGGAGTACCAATTGTCGTTCACGGATAACTTTGATGTGGTCAAACAAATTATTGCAATTTGCAACTGACCCTATTCCCTATTTTCAACACCGGAAACAACACTTTCAGAATGTTAATAAGGCAAAGCCTTGGAGGATAGGTTCGACAGAGGCACAGCCTTTGCCGAACAGCAGGGCGGTCAGGTGTCAGCGGTGATTACCATCCTTTAGCGTGTTTTTTGTAAAACGCAAAACCCGGGAGGTTAAAAGTTTTTTAACATTACCCCATTTTAATGCAGAATCCTTCAGTAATACCGGCCAATCTGATAAGTCAACCTCATCATAGTAAATCAGACTTTTCAGGATAAAAGTATCGTTGCTTTGGCCATATTTTGTTTTGTAATACAATAACATACTTTCAATGTCTATTTTTTCGAGTAGGTAATAAATATCAATAAAATCCTTTGAACGCTGTCCGCTGGTTGAAATGGCATTAAGTTTCATGGCAACTATATCCTGCATGGAAAGAACATGGATACCTGAAATCAAATTCGGTTCATGAATGTAGGGATAGCGATGTGCGATCAGGTCGACTTTTATATTATCAATGCTTCCTTTTAGCGTGTTAGCGGCAGTATAAGAAAGCTGATAGGGGAAATCCTGATGCAGGTTTTCAAGTAATACTGCAGCATCAAAAGAAGAATTGGTGAACAGGTCAATATCTATCGATTTACGATGGCCAAGGTATAAAGCGAGTGCCGTTCCACCAACAAGATAAAAACCTTTAAGGTATTGTTTTTCCTGCAATGACCTTATAAGTTTCAGCGTTGAGGCTTCAACAGTTTCGTGGAGGGGCATCTGAAATTACTTTTAGGCAATTTGAATAGTTTTGCAATGAAATTCAATGATTTTGGATCAAGGGCAGTGGTTTTGGTACACACCCTGATTACAGCCGGTTTTCCATAATATTCAATCAATAAAACAATTTCCCGGAGCGAACCATACAACATAACACGTTCAATAATCAACCTCTGATTCTTTGCATCATCGAGTTTTGCAAAGTCTACATCCCAAAAATATTGAGGTTTCATATGGGTAATAAACGTATTATTCTGTTCCATTTACAGCTATAAAGAAGTTACCTGCCAAAGATAATCAATCTGCCGCATTTATGGAAGCATTATAACCTGTATTCCAGGACCTTCTATATTTTACGGAAAATATTGAATCGATTATGTATTTTCAAAACACGGAACCGGAAGCAACGCTTTTAAGATGTTAATAAGGCAAAGCCTTGAAGCAAAGGCTCAACAGAGGCACAGCCTCTACCGAACGAGAGGGATAGAAGTTCCCGAATAAGGTTTTTTCCAAAGCTGAGAATACTTTTCCAATAACCTGTCTAATTACTCAAACCTGGCAGATAAACATTTAATTATGCAGCCAAGCCGAAAGATAATTCTTTCCATGAACGTAGGTTTCATTTCATTACTCTCACTTAAAACAGCGCCACTTCTGAATAATGCTTTTTCCCCGATATACTCAGACATCTTTAATATTTCTGAAGGCGAATGCATATTATTTTCTTAAAAGAATTAAAAACCATGACTTTTATACGATTTTAAATAAACATGGTTTCAGCCCATAACGTTCATTTTCGAATAATGAAACGAAGCGTAATTCCGATCAATGCCAAGATAAATGATATTATGGGCAGGTAAGAAATAAATGTAGTCCTGTGTTTGGCTTCAAATTTTATGGAGAACAGGCCATCGTATAAGTATTTTATATTTCTAATCCCGGATTTATATTGTATAACTTGCTTTTTCGATAGCTTAACAGAATAACCCAAGGCAACATCACCCGTTAATAAACAATTGGTAACCTCCTGGAAATCCTGCGGAAGCAAATATAACTGACAATCCATTAACACTGTATTCGTATTTTGCAGGTTAAATCCATTATTCACTATGATTTCCTTTACCGTATTAGCATGCTTTTTCAATGCAGAATTATTCTTATCCAATTCACATTCCTTAATATAACACTCAATTCGGGTTATAAACAGTTCCTTAACATTACTTGGCCCTTGTACGGTATAATTTAAATTAACATCATTAGTCAATCTTTTTCTTAAATACTCATTTCGGGTATAAAAGTCGTTTGAAGTATTTGATACCAGGAAGTTCCATCGCATCCATCTTGGTTCATTCAGAAGGATTGGCGTTTCAAAATAACAGGTAAAAAAACTAAATCCAAGATCATGTAGCACTTTTGATTGAATAGGGTCTAAATTCTTATAAAATGAAAGATGACTCTTACCTGATATTTCTCCATCATACTGGACATTAACAAAGGGACTCAAAAGATTGGGTGCATCTGCAATTACTTTTGTAACTCCCGGACTTCGCTGTTGTATAGGAATAAATGTTGTATTGTACAATGAACACCTTTTTTTATGTTCANCGTTATTGTCAATAAAAGTATGTGTAATATCCCTAAACGCTCCCAGGGATACGTAATTAAATTTGTCTTCCCTTTTATTATAAATCACATTTTGCATTTTGTGAGGGAAGAGTATATGCAGTTCATGAATTGGATCCACCGATTTATTGGTTACCAACAGATCAATAAAAATCTCTGTTAAACCACGATGATAGAGAAGTACATTCTCAACAAAATAATCCAGAGCAATGGCTTTTCCCGAAGCATAAGGATATATAAACATACTCGTAAGTATTTGTCGTTAATAACTTGCGCAAAACCCGGATAACATAAGATTCCAAATAGGAATGTTACTCTATTAAATCTTTGTTTGTTGTATAACAAAAATCAGATAAGCTCAGGAACTAAATCAAATCAATCAGCCAAATGAAATACTTCGTTTTATTTTGTTATAACTGCCACATTCTTAGTACAAGATAGGGGTATACTTTTTAAATATTCAGCGCCACCTCTGTATAAGGCCTTCCGTGCAATAAGTTCTGAATTTGCCAATAATGAGTCAGGAGATTTTTTAAACTGTGCAGAAAATCTTTTCAAATTATTTTTTGGCATATCTGGTTGTTTTTGGGTTAAATGTTGATCGATTTTAAATTATAATAAATTTATAAATCATTTTTAAATATATATAAATTTTTATAAACACTCTTTTTCAACCATTTAAAATTACCTTTCACTTAGAAAATAAGTAATGCTCTTTAACGTAGGATTTATGGAAAACATAGATAAGATAACATAATTGAAATCCGGAAATGGAAACAACGCTGTCAGTACCTTCGGACGCTGACAGGATGTTGACCGGGAAACATTAAAATCCAAAATTAATCCGCACCATGAGGGTATTCTTTTTACCTTGGAAAAACTCCGGGGTGTATTTTTCCAGGTAATACTGAGCAGTGTGGCCGTCAACATCGTATCCCTGAATATTGCTGTACCGGTATTCCAACGTCAGATGGCAGTTGGTTAAAAATTCATAGGAACATATCAGCGCATGGGTGGTGTTGGTCCAGGTATTGTCTTGTAATATGGGATATTCAACAGCAGTTTTGCCGTCAAGGTACTGGTACTCGTTTCCATGCCGGGCATTGGAAAAGGCATACCGAGTACATAAGTGGGGCATGGGTTTCCACTCCAGTGCCACATAAATTTCTTCCGAATTGTCCTTCAGCCAGGGCCCCATATTGTATGAGCTGGTTTCGTACGTGGTGGTGGGGATCACATGCTTATACACCACCGGAACCGACCGGAAATATTCACTGGTAACGCTTATATTCGATAAGGGCCAGTTGCTGATGCGTCCGCCCAGTTTGTAGCTGTAGAAATTATGGGTGTCGGGGTCACTGATCCGCCGGGTGGAGAACTCATCCACAAACAAGGTAAAAAACAGGTGGGTATGTTTGATCAAACGGCCGCTGATGTCGAAAAACATTTGCGAATTCTGGTTATTGATTTTATAGGAGGTGAGCGTATGGTCAACCGATTTATAAAAGAACACCGGAATAAGGTAGGCGATGTTCACATTCTGGTCGCTGTAAATAATGGAATTTCCGAACGAGAAATTCAGCCCCTTAACGGGAGTAATGGTGAACATGTTGGCCGCCATAAACTTATTTTTGTAGGTATCACGGTGCTGTCCGTTGGGCAAAATGTAGGTCAGTGTGCTGTCCACCACGTCCGACACCAGCCAGGCATGAAAGTAATTAAAGTCGAACCATTTGGCAGGGTGGATGTGCAGTTTGATCATGGGTATTGAAGGGGTGAGGCCCGACTGGATAATGGCGCCGTTGTAGTTATTGCCCCAGGACATGTGGTCCTTTACAAAACCTACTTCCAGAAAGCTCCACGAGAGCATGACTCCACCACGCATTTCGCTGAAATCGGCTTTACCGGTGAGGCTTCCCTTGTAAATACCGGCCTGTTCAGTCGAAAAGTAGCCAGGTTTCATCAGCAGTTGGTCAACGGTATTATCGCGCAGACTGGCATAAAAGCTCAGGTATTTGGTGGCCGAAGCAAAAAATTCAAGTCCTCCATATGTATGCTGGTATGAGCCAGATGCATTGCTATAATATTCCAGTCCCAAAATGGGGCGTAGTGAAAAATTGAACAGCGAATCGCTGTAAAAAAAGCCCAGGTGGTTGAGGGAGGTTTCCGAATGGGCGCTTTTGGCAAACGCGTTCAGTTTGGCTTTTGCCGGTAAAACATTGGGCAGGCTGCCAAAGGTGTAGTAATCGAGATAAATTTCCAGCTCTTTTTGTTGTCGCTGGTTCAGCAAGTCCTGTTGTTTTTGAGCTTCGGAAAGCTTCTGGTAAATATACGTCCGCGTGTAGGGTTTTACCACCGAGTTGAGGGCGATGACTTTTTCCCCGGCAAGTTCATCCATGAAGTCGTAAATATTCCGGTTGGTGATGTGTTCATAGGTGGATTGGCCTACGGCAGGGTTTAAACCTGTAATAATTACCAGCAATAATATAGCGGGAAATTGCTTCATGGGATTGGAATATAAAGCAAAGTAATGAAAAAAAGGTCTAACTTTTTGCCCTTAGGCAAAAAGATATAAATGCATAGATATATAGTGGTTTTACCCCTTTATCCCCACTTCATTCTTTGCCATTGCCGCAAAGAACGAAGCAAGAGAGGTCTAGACAAAACAATCCCGCCCCGCTCTGCCGCAAGGCAGGAATTTCTAACAAAGTAGACGCCTAAACGGCCGGATTCAAAGTACCGGTTTTAAAAAGCATGACGTAAGATTAATGCATTGGTATTCTAATCCGTTTATGCTGAATTCCGATACGCTATCGCTATCGGGACCTTTATAAGAAATTCCAAGCCTTCCGTCATTCACAGCTTCGCCCCATCGCGTTTTGTTATGGCCAGCCCACGGTGCTTTGATTGAGGTTTGTTTTAGTTCGAATGTTGCATAACCCTCACACTGGCTAGGCGTAGTTTTTTTCAGTACGCCATTATTAATCCGTAGTTTGCAATTACCATTGAGATGCTTTTGAAGAGGTCACACAGCAAGATGTAATTATTTACTTACAGGAGTATGAATATCCTTATAAGGCTTTTTTAGATCGCCTTTTTTATCAATTATACCAGCAGCCTCAAAGGTATCAGTAATTTCCTTTTTACTTCTGGGGTTGGTCTGAGCTTCTTTCTGTGGGAATTGTGAGTTGGGGTTTGGGAGTAGAGAATTGTGTCCTTTATGCAAATCTGCGAAAATCTGCGAGATCTGCGCGAAACTCTAAAAATTTGGCCATCCTGAATAGTTATTGAAGTTTAAAAAATATATTCTTTCTTTATTATTGATTTAATAAGTTCTTCAATAACCTTACTGTCAATATTATAAGCAGGTTTTAAGAGGTGAAAATCTTTTTCCTTTTTGTAATTATTGCTATTTGATAAAAAAATCAGAGCATCCCTTGATTTTAGCCTATGGTTTGAGTAGGTGCTAGCTCCGCTAATCATTGCTTTTAATGATTTGCCTTCTTTCAGTAAAGAATAAATATCATAATAATCACGCCACTCGCTCCTGCGCAACATTACTTCTACTTTCATAATCCCCAAAGAATCAAGGTCTCCTGCTTTTATGTTATTTAGAATGGAAACTGTTTGTTTAACAGGACTTAAATTTTCTTGTTTTGCAAGGAATGAGATTTTTACCCCACTTACAATAAAATTAACCTGGTCAAAGCCTAAAATATCCCTTGAATCAATATTCCCAACAGTTTTTAGTTCTTTCTCAATAGCTGGCCAGTCAACGGTGGGTTTGTCTGTTTTTAAATGAGTTGCCCACTTGCAAAAGTCCAAGTCCTCACTTAGTCGTTTTCCTATCTGCATTGAAAGCGCTGTTCCTCCAATAAGGGTATAATCTTTAATGCAGTCTAATTTAGAAATAGCATCAAATATGCTATTTGTACTTTCTGTTAAACCTTGCATATTATGGATTTATAGCGCTTATTTTTATACTCCCGAATATACCTGTCAGGGTTCTTAATATTAAAAAGGAGGAAGGAATAAAGTCTATTTAACCCATGATATAAGGGTTCTTGTGATAACATTGTATCTTTCCACACCCTCTGTATCTTGACTTTTGGATATAGCTTAAAAAGTTTTTTTATATCATCAATATCCAGATACAATAATACCTTTGATATAAGCACATCATCAGATATATGCATTATTCCAGATTTGTCATACGACCAAAAAGCATTTACCTGGTGGAGCCTATTTACCAGAGCCTTATATAATTGTTCTTTGTTCAAGACTTTTCCCATTTCATTTGTTGAACCAACCTAAACCCACAAGCGCTTAAAATTCTTATTTTCGTTTTTATTTCCAGCCTGCCCTCCAAAAACCTCTTTTTGTAGGATCTTGCAGATGATTCATTGATCCCTGAGTCTTTCCACCAGGCTCTTTCTTTAAAAAGTATACTAAGTGCTTGTTCTGTTGTCATACTTAGTGCAAATATAAAATAACCGTTGCAATTAAGCAACGCTTCATGATATTTATTTACAGGTTACTCCTTTTCCCAAGGCTAGGCGTAGTGTTTTTCAGTACGCCATTATTAATCCGTAGTTTGCAATTACCATTGAGATGCTTTTGAAGAGGTCACACAGCAAGGTGTAATTCTTCCAATCTTCAAACCTGCCTGCCATGCATAGGCCCACAAGCTGGGCAGGCAGGTCAACCAATCAACCAATCAACAAATGTATTGGGGGTTCGGGGCTAGCCCCGATTAGTTCTTTGATTACTTTTCATCAGGAAAGTAAATACTCCTTTACCCGTACTGATATTCCAGCCAATTCGAGAAAAAGACATCATAAACAATCCATTTACCCTCAACGTTAACGATCATTTCTTTATCAACCAGTGCTATCATAGAAGAAGCTACTGTACTTGCGCTAACCAAATTGTGCTTTTTAATAAAAGCCCCGGAAGTAGGCTGTAAAATACCATTTTCAATAGCGATAGCCTGAAGCAGTCTGAATTGCTGCTTCGGGATTAGTTTTCTGTAGCTGATATACATGGGTTCATAAGAATCAAGAATCTGGCGGAATACCCGGTTAATATTTTCTTTATCAATATCTGTGTCTTCCTTTTCATATAGGAGATTACAAACATGCTGAACATAAAAAGTGTGCAATCTTGTCCAGTCGAATATGTTTGTCAGAGCATCCTTGTGAATCTTTTTATTCGAGGCTTCAAATTTTTCGGTAATGAAGGAACGGTATTCCTTTTCCTGAATTTTATCGAGGTACATAAGTTCAGCGCTTTGATAAAATGGCCTTGTCGCGGATGAAAACATGGGTTCCAGCATATGTTTGCTGCTGCCGGAGAAAATAAAGGGGACTGCAGGATAAGACTGAATGATCGTCCTGATCAGATTTTCCATGTTTTTTTCAGGATATTGGCTGATCTGTTGAAACTCATCGAGCATAAAAACCAATTCATGTTTCATTCCAGATATATAACGGAATATATGCTCAATCCCAGTCTGTAGTTCGGCAGGTGTTTCAACTTTTAGTTTCAGGGATGGCTGTCCGGTGAGACTATCGTAACTAAGTTTGGGGCGGAGTGAGGAAAGGGCATTCAGAATCTTCTCAAAAATACCTTTTTCATTTTGTTGGCAACGGATCAAAGCTGAAGACAATGCATTAAGCATTTCATTTCCATTCGTAGTAGGCATCAGGTCTACATATATGACGGTAACAGACTGTTTTCTTTGGTTAAGTAAATATTGAACGTGTTTCAGCAGGCCGGTTTTTCCCATTCTTCTGAGAGAGATAAGGGTAATATTTCTTTTGGATGCGATAGCATTTATAAGATGGGTTGTTTCATTTTGCCTGTCGCAGAAATATTCGGGTGATATATATCCGCCTGTAACAAAGGGATTGGAAATTTTCGTTTTCATATTACGGTTTTAACGTAACGCAATTTACGTAAAATATTTGACAAGAAAAAAGAGGGAAATTGGTGATTCGGTGTGTATGCACCTCTAGGATATTATTGCGGGATTAGAGGCACGAGACGGAGCAAGTTCTGGCCGTAAGTCCCCCAGGCGTAGTGTTGTTCACTACGCCTTTATTAAACTGTAGTTTGCAACTACCATTGAGATGCTATTGAAGAGGTCACACAGTAAAAAACAGGTTACATGTTTTAATGTTGCTAACCTTTGCGTCTATCCACAACCTTGATCAAAGTCTTAAGCGTCTATGGAGTATTGCACTCCGGCCTCTTATTCTAGATAGATGAAATCAGCGAAGCGTTGGAAATATCAGTGAATATACCGATAAATTGGTTATATCGGCTTTGATACCGTTAATTTATTAGCTTAATGATGATTCCTGAGAAGGAAGCAATTCCAAAACTTAATAAAGTTCCAATTAAGACATATTCGCTTTTTTGTGTAGAGTTGAATCTTAATATGGATTTTGCAGCAATAATAAGCCCGACTTCTTCGTACTGTCCCAATAGAATTAAAGCCAAAGTAAGAAAGCGTTCTGAAATACCGATTAATTTTCCCGCATTCGGAAGGCTTTTATCTTCATTTTTGCTATCGTCTGTCGGCGTTTCTATGGAAAAAGCCAATAGTACAAATTTGATGATAATGTTGGCTGGTTTGGAGCAAAGGATAAAGCCGGCAACAATGGAGAGCGTCTGGGTTTCCATATCAAAAAGAAAGTTTACGCCATTGTAGTATTCATATAACAAAATAATTCCTGCAATGGCTGCCAAATGAATCACTTGATCCAAAAAGAAGAGGTTTTTGAACCGGGTGTTTACTAAAACATAGCTTTTAAGGATATCAATAGAAAAATGAATAAGCGTTCAGCATAAAGCAGCTTTCCAAAAGGCTATGTCAAATGACAATACATAACATCAAGTTTTTGCAACGTTTGAACTCCATCAACTTCAATCGAAGCTCCGTGGGGTGGCTGTGACAAAACGCGGAAGGGGCGAGGCTGTGAATGACGGAAGGCTTGGAATTTCTTATAAAGGTCCCGATAGTGATAGCGTATCGGGATTCAGCAGAACCGGACATGGAAGATGTTTGTAATTCCATGAGTTATGCAAGTTGTTTGGTGCTGCGACTACTTTATTAGAAATTCCAGCCTTCCGGCAGAGCGGGCTGGGGATCGTTTTGTCTAGACCTTTCTTGCTTACTTCTTTGCGGCAATGGCAAAGAAGTAAGTGGGGTTCGGGGCTAGCCCCGATTAGTTTGATTACTTTTCATCAGGAAAGTAACTGCTAAACCCACAGCAATGCCCCCGGCATTAGCCGCCATATCCCAAGCATATATAACTCACAAATACACAATCAATTGTCACCTGTTCGGAAAAAATAAGTTCATATTATTCACTGAATCAATTAATTTATTACCTTGTCCTTGTCGTTATGAAACATATTTAATTTAAAAACGTTATACATGCGGAAGACAAATGATTTCCAAATAATGGAAACACCATTAGGCGAAGAACTTAGTAGGATAATCTCTAATCCTGAAATGGGGTCCAAAATCATTGAGTACTTCAATAATATTGATAAGGGTACTCAAAAACCCGAAGGGGAAATTAAAATCGAATTGGACAAGGATACTGTTTTAATTCTTGAAGATATAGGCAAATCTTTCCCCAGAAAGTAACTTATGTCTCTTTCCATAACTGCTTTAATAATAATTCTATTATTAATTCCGGGAATCCTTTTCCGGCGGGCATATTACATATATCCATTTTCAAGGAAATATACCATCAATTCAACTTTTGACGAGATTTCGGTAATAGTAATACCGTCTATCATTTTTCATATCATTGGTTTTTGGATATTAAGAAAAACACCGGATTTTGATGATTTTAAGAATTTGCTGTATTTCTTAACGGAACTTTTATCTGTTAATAGTATGTTGAATATATCCGTTGTTTCAAATAAATACCCATTTGATTTTAATCAGATTATTTATTGCTTCGCAATTTTATGGTGTAGTTCCTATTATATCGGATTAACATTAAATCAGAATATTAGAAAGCTTAAACTGGATGCAAAATTTAAATTTTTCCGATATAAAAATGAATGGTATTATTATCTGACCGGGAGAGTCTTAGATTTTCCCAATGTTATTGGAGAATCATCAAAAATTAACATGACCCTTGCAGATGTTCTCATAAAGGGGAATAATGAATATTATCTTTATAGAGGAATTCTGTGGGATTATTATCTGTCAGAAAATGGGGGTTTGTCATGTATCTGCCTTAAACAAACGTATAGAACCCTTTTTAATATTGATAGCTTAAAATATGATTTTAAAAAAATTGAAGGTGATTATTATATCATCCAGGCTGGAGATATTATTAGTTTTAACCTGAGATATTTTCATCAAAAGGAGTCCATCCCAAGATTCAAAAATAATTCGATTTCCAAGATCATTACGGAAATCCTTCTTTTTGTATTGGATGTTTTTACATTAGCCTATCCGATATATCTCATATTTAAATTAACAATTTGGGTCTCTACGTTACTTTATAACGCTGTAGTTTATTTAATTAATTGGATCAATAGGGTTTTTTGTAAAATAAAAAATAGATTTGTTTCGAACCCAGATTTCAGGTAAAACCCGCCTTTGAGAAAGTTCGATTTAGAATCTTTCTGTGGCGACAGAAAGTGACAAAAAGATTTCTTTTCATCAGGAAAATAAGTCCCATACCCACAGCAATGCCCCCGGCATTAGCCGCAATATCCCACACATTAAAAGCCCTCGAAGGAATAAACAACTGAATCACCTCTGTTATAACCGCCAGAAAAATCTTGGCACAGAAAAACTTCAGCACAGGTCTGGTTTTAAAAAGATGCCATCCAAAACGTCTGCCCAAGGCGAAATACAAGCAGACAGCAA
>JGI20214J51088_10002398_pt1 | contig 12449 bp, 6 predicted proteins | sample WetSurMetagenome_FD_51088 | JGI IMG/M metagenome (IMG submission 51088)
GAAGACATCATCCCTGCCGTAATCTCAGGTTTCTGGGTTGCCCGGGTCAGGCTGAAGGATGCCTGATGGAATATATTGTCATGCCGGAGGAGTGCTGTTTCCCCCTGAGTGGAAGCCTGACCCCTGACCATGGTTCAATATCCGAACCAATGGCAATCGGTGTTTATGCAGTGAAAAAATCCGGAGGCGTAAAAGGTTTGAAGACTGGTATTTTGGGTTACGGACCGATCGGAATGAGTGTTATGCTTGCTGCTAGCGCAGAAGGTGCTGATTCATTTTTTATTACAGATAAAATTGATGAACGGATCATCATTGCAGTTAAAGAAGGTGCATCTTTCACAGGTAACCCGGCAAAGGAAGATATCATTAAAAGATTACTTGAAAAAGAGAATTCAGGACTCGATTTAGTATTTGAATGTTGCGGTAAACAGGAGGCATTTGATCAGGCTGTTGAGATCCTTAAACCAGGAGGCAGGCTGGTCGTTGTCGGGATCCCTGAATTTGACAGATGGTCAATGGATGTTGAAAAGACACGAAGAAAAGAGATTTCGCTGCAATTCATCCGCCGGCAGGTGGATTGCGTTGAAACCGCTCTTGATCTGATGAAAAGCGGAACAATAAACATTGAGAATATGGTTACACACCGCTTCCCTTTCAAAAGCACAAAAATGGCATTTGATCTTGTCTCGGAATACAAAGATGGCGTTATGAAAGCAATGATCGATTTTGAATCATAATCAAAAAAGATCTCCACTATTCCTTGTGTATATAAAGAACCCAGTCGCTATATATTGGTACAGACGGGAATGATTCAGGACAACTGAATGTCATCAGTGCTGAGCCATGAATTTTTTTCGGATCAGATAACTTACCTGAGGCAGGATTATACCATTGAAATAAATAGTTTTCTGAAGAAGAAGAAACATCCATCTTAATCTTTGCCACACCTGCATACCGCATGTATATAACATATTCTTCACCTGGTTTTGCCAGACAGAGTGGCTGAGGGTATTCTACTACAAGTTCGGGATGAGGTGCCATATTCCACCACTTAATATTCCTGAAAAAAGCGGCAAGATATTTCATAGATAATGCACCTTCATAATCATAAGTTGTCCTCTCAAATCCCTTTTCGAAAGGCCATGATACTTCGCCTGCCGGAGATTCCGGGACACTTGCAAGCCATACATGTCCTCCTCCATAGGAGTGTCCGGCAGCTCCCGACAGAATTGCTGACCACGCTCCAAATCTGATATCCATTGCTGTCGGATTTCCCTCTATAAATTCATACCATGGTTCAGTCACAACAATCGGTTTCGCAGGCTGGCGTTTATATTCTTCAGCCACAACCAGAGGAATCATCTCATTCGCAAACTTACCGTGTCCGACCTGGCTCTGATTATAATCAAGCCAGGGTTCATTGTGCAGTACACTTCCCGTAGACCATTGCGGGGCCTCTGCCCCGCCATACCAGAAAGGGGGAGTATTATGCAGGCTGACAATTCTTTCGTAAGGATCCTCGTTCTTTATCATCTTTCCTAAATCCTTCCAGAAATCAAGGCTGAAGCCTCCATAATTATTCATATTATATTCTCCTGCCACAACCCAGATCACATTATATGCACCAAAGCGGTGAACTAAATATCTCCACCACCGCTCAATCTTTTCTGCACCTATTTCTTTATTAAGATTTGGTCTGCTCCACCACCCATGTATCCATACGGTTATACCTTTGGAATTTGCATACCGGATCATCTCTTCAACCTTCTTTATCTGTGCTGTATCAAGAATGGTATAGGTCTCGTCAAGCTGGGAACTTTCTCTTCCCCATCCATTTCCAGGGATAAACAGCTGGCCGATATTAAAACCTTTTTCTGCACGGTTGTCAACAAGTTGTTTAAATGACTCAAAATGTATCCTGCGATCTGTCCAGTTCCACCATGTGTCACCGATCCAGAGAAATGGTGTACCATCGGAATATTCGAAAAAATGACCAGCATTTTCACCATCCTTTTTTACTCTTATTAAACCATGCCTTGTCATATTGTTCTTTTTCTCCTCCTGATTCCATGGCACAACCTCAAGAATTCCCTTTTTACCGTTCATCTTCCTGTCGGTGGAATAAGAAGTAAATTTCCAGCTTCCGGTGTACGGTGCTGCAAAATTTACGCGCCATTCATTGGCACCATCCCAGAAGGCCACAACAGTAATCTTTTTGTTCAATGCATCACCTCCGGTACCGGTAAAGGTAACTTTTAACAAATCCCCGTTGTCAGTAAGTGGAATATCATTATACGGATTGGAATAAACCATTCCTGATTTAAAGGATAATGAATATACTTCCCACTGGTGAACAGGTCCGGCTTTTAGCCCTATTGTAAGAATGGAAAGACAGGTTATCAGAAACAGCGAATTATTTTTCATGATCTTGTAATTTGTTAATATTTAAACTCATAAATTTAGTATCCGGATTCCAATTTTAAGAACTTAATAATTCAGGAAAATCCTGAATGTCTGCAACCTGTTATGCCCAATTTTTAGTTTCATCTGTCCGTTTATTGGTACAATCTCTGATTGATCAGTCTCAATATGTGAAGTGTAATAACATCTCCTGATGGGAAAAACGGATGAAATCACGCAGTTAACGTCCAGATTGTTCATATTCCAGACACGAAGGATAATCCCATTATCAATTCCTTCTTCTGATGGTTTTAATGACCATATAATTAAATCAGGATCTGGTGTAGTAAATAATGAAAACTGTGAGCCATAAGTTCCGTTCTTCCCGGTTATTGTTCCGGCTACTAATGGATTTTGATGCTCAAGTGAAAATTTCATTGATGCTGTTGCATTAAAACCATTTCTGTCAGGTTTCAATGCAAAAAAGTTTTCAAAGTATGAATCTCCATCCTGATCGACTATTCCAAGTCCCGGAGCATCTATCTGACCTCCTGCCAGTATTGAAATCCGGGGTGTGGTTATATCAAGTTTTTTAATTGTACTATTCCCTGTTTTCATAAAATAAGCATCCCGGTTGGATATGATCATACCATTATTTCCATCCGACATTTCGGCAAAATGGTTTATTGCCAGCCAGTCAAGCCGGCAGATACTATCTGCATAATTCCCTCCAGATGATTGCTGTTTTGCCTTAAGTATTGCGCCTGCCTCCTCACTCCATGATTCAGGATCATTAAGGTTAAATGAAAATGAATAAGTAACCGGTTTTGAGTCAAAATTCTGGGTAATGTAATTCTCAAGTTCAATCCGTTCATTCTGTCCAAACAGAGTTACTTTTGAAGTATGTTTTATAGGATGATAGGATTCAGCTACAAGTGTTACGGAGACCACTCCCTGATTTTCTACCCTCAGAGGAGAGCCGTCTGTTTCGCGCCCTGAGCCCATGTCGTTGGCATACAGTCCATTAACAGGATAAATGCATTCACGATTATTATCTTCCTTATCAATAAGGCTGGTGATAACCCCGTGTTTGGTAAATGATATTTTATAATATGAGTTCTCTATAATACTGTCTGAAACAGTTGCTGCCGCAACAGGTTCTGATGAAGAGGTGGATTTCTTTATTTCAAACACTTTATAACCCAGGGATGGAACATCCTTTGCCAGGATCCGAAGATATTGAATATTTTTTTTCAGAATGAATTGATGAGGCACTTCATTTGAAGTAACCAGATCGTTGACCTTTATTTTCTGAGATCCACTGTAAGGATAATCACAGTAATCACTTCTTACCCAGTTTAAAGGATTAAATACAAAAAATGATTCTGCTGCTTTTCCTGGTTTCCTGATTAATTCACCAAGCCTGTTTATCGACTGGTTATAAAGAGTATCCACATAACTACTTAACTGAATGGCAGTTTTACGTGCCCATGCGGCTCTTTGCCTCTTCGTTATAATGGTACCGTCAGCCGTCCAGTCATGATCAAAATAGAGACCGCAGGATATCCAGGCTAATTCTCTTTTATTGCTCAGTCCTTCTCCGAATTTTTTATCTTTTATAGCGACCAGCGTATAAATTGCTTCAGCAGTTCTGAGCTTTTCGATTGACCGTTTAACTGTTGCCGATACCTCAGAAAGGGACGCTAAGCTGTTGCCCCATTCGGTTGGTCCGTAAGAAACTGATTCCGATGGAAGTACTGATCCATATTCCTTTTCGAAGTCTTTAAAGAAATCTGTTTCATTGGATACAATAACCTGACTAGAGGAATCAGAATAATCTTTCGCTGCTTTAATAAACTCATCAGTAGTAGTTTTTAAATCATCCCATCCCTTTCCAAATGCACCTGCAATAAGATAAGGATACTTATAGCTATTCATCAAATCCCTGCACTGGGTAATTGATTTAGACGGATCGCGGGCTTCCGCATAACCTCCCAAATGTTTGTTATTAATAACCAGAGAATACCATTTCATCAGAATTTTCTGATCGTCCAGACCTTTATACCAATATATTTCATGTGGCCTTGAATATAGCCCTGTCACTTTTGTGGCACAGTCGCATACGCCTCGCCAGGAATACTTTGCGCCGGCACCTGCCCATATTGATGATAATCCCAGAGGAAGAACCTGATCCTCCATATTTATAACAAGGTCCAGATCAAGTCCGTATCTTCGTTCAAGAGATCCGGCATAATACATATCCCGGATAGCTCCTTCAAGGGGTGCAATACCCTGAAGACCGGGAAGGGTATTGAGAGGCACTGTGATTTTACTGCTCCTTAATTGACTGATAAGTTTTGAAAATTGCTCCGGGCTGCGGTTTTTCTGATATTCATAAATCCAAAAGGAACCATCACAATTCCATTTACTTTGGTAAGGATACAAATCATTTGTGGTTGAATCATTCAGCCTGATATAATAGTCCAGTGTTTCAAGGAAGGCGTTTCTGTATGTTTTCTCATCTCCTGACCACATGTAATCAGTATGATCATCAGGTGCTATATAAATCCTCTTCTGCTGGGCATTTATGCAATTACTGAAAATGAAACAAAAAACTAATAATCCCTTTATTTTCATTGGATCATAACTGGTATTTCTATTACATTTGATAATTATTGACCTGTTGATCTCAAATTTAGAAAAAAAATCACTTTAAGGAGGGAAATTTTATTTTTTAATAATTACTATATTTTTCAGCTTATGAAACAATCAACTTCAGGTCTGAAAGCGCTGCTTTCCGGCTGTATTGTTTTGCTTCTTCTTATTACATCAAGTCCCTTATACTCGGAATTGAATAATAAGGAGAGGAACATCCTGGCTAACAAAGCCAGAGCTATTGATCTTGCAAAAGTCATGATCACCGACAACTCATGGAACAAATATCCAAATTACAAAGACAGACAATTCTGGCAGAATGTTCCCGCTAATATCAGGCAGGAATATATCACCAAAGCAGAAGGATATCTTCATTATAACTGGCCTGTGGTAAAAGCAACGGATTATCTCGAATTTATCCGTTCAGGAGAACGGAAACAGGAGGTATATGCTGCCTGCAGCAATGCCCTTAATTCACTGGTAATGGGTGAATTAATTGAGGGAAAGGGCCGGTTTACGGATCAGATAATTAACGCAGTGTGGTATTACAGTGAACAAACATGGTGGGGATGGTCGGCACATCTTGGTTCTCAGAAAGCAGGAGCCGGATTGCCCGATATCAATGAACCCTATGTAGATCTTGGGGTAGGTGAAATAACAAACGACCTTACCTGGACATGGTATCTGTTCAAAGATGAATTTGACAAAGTGCATCCCCTGATTTCGAAAAGATTGAAACAGGAAATCATGAATAAGGCGCTGTTACCATATTTTACACGCGACGATTTCTGGTATATGGGTTTCAGCGGAGGTCGTCCGAATAACTGGAATCCCTGGATAAATTATAATATGCTCAACTCTTATCTTCTGATTGAAAGCGAACCGTCGAAAAAGGTGGCTGAGGTACAAAAGATCATTAATTCGCTTGATAAGTTCCTGAATGGCTATTCAGACGATGGTGGTTGTGATGAAGGTCCCTCCTATTGGGGTGCTGCCGGGGCCCTGTTGTATGAGAGTCTTGAAATTCTCAAAAATGTGACAAGCGGAAAGTTGGATGTTTTCGATGATCCCCTTATTCAGAATATTGGTAAATATTTTTATAAAGTCAATATTCATGCACCTTACTTCATAAATTTTGCTGATGCTGATGCCACCACATATGGAGACGCATCTTCAGTTTACAGATATGGAAAAGCCATCAAAGATCTTCAAATGCAACAGTTTGGAGCATATCTGGCTAAACTGAGTAAATTCGGGGACCAAAGTCCAGATGGTAAGATCTGCGATCAGATAAAAAACCTCGGACTTCTTGATGAGATCCGGAAAGCTGATGCAAAAGAAGCACTGGTGGCAGATTTCTGGCTGCCCAATACTGAGGTGGCAGGAGCACGTGATAAAGAAGGCAGCTTCAAAGGATTTTTCTTTGGTGCAAAAGGAGGATTTAACAATGAAAGCCATAATCACAATGATGTTGGTTCCTGCGTAATGTATTTCGATGGCAAACCATGCCTTATCGATCTGGGTCGTGAGGCATATACTGCAAAGACCTTCAGTCCGCAGCGTTATGATATTTGGACGATGCAGTCAGCAAATCATAACCTTCCGGTTATAAACGGAATTGATCAGAAAGACGGAGAAAATTTTAAAGCAAAGAATTCTTCTTTTTCAGTAAATTCTAAAAATGCAGTGTTCTCAACAGATATTGCCGGGGCTTATCCCAAAGAGGCAATGGTTAAAAGCTGGGTGAGAAGTTATACTTTGAACAGAGGTAAAAATTTTATAATCAGCGATAAATTTGAATTAAGTGCTTTGAAACAAACTGCTACGACTTCAAATATTATTACATATTGCAAAGTGACTATAACTAAACCAGGATTGCTGAGATTTGATGGGGAAGGATTCAGTCTTAATATGGCCTACAATCCTAAGGTTGTGACTCCAAAAATAAAGTATATTGAAATAACCGACAGGATGCTCAAAGAGTATTGGCCCGGAGGAGTAACAAGGGTTGTACTGGAATTTAATAATCCAAAACTAAAAGGAGGACAGTCGGTTACCTTTACACCTTTAAAATAAAACATATTGCTTCATACTTAATTTCAAATCACAAACTTATGCCAACTTCTAAAGGAAACCGTATAATACATCAGAAAATATCTCCGGGATACGAAAGGACAATAGCTCACCTAGATAACCTGATGGTTGTTGTTTGTGATTTTACCAACGGGCCTATGAAGTCGCCCGATCCACCACACTCCCATCCTCACGAGCAAATTACCTATGTGGCCGAGGGAGAACTGATTTTCTTTAAAGAGGAACAGGAACACCATCTTTTAAAGGGAGATATGATTACTGTTCTGCCCGGTGTTCCTCATTGTATTCAGACAATAAGCAGTGATGTCAGGCTGATCGATAGCTTCCATCCCGTCAGGAAAGATTTTCTGAATAGAACATGAGAGCAGACAATAGTTGAATTGCTGAAACCAAACATTTAGTCTAATGAAATCAAAATTTTCCTCCGGCACATTTATATATGCTGTTATAATCATACAATTAGCTTTTCAAATAAATCTTTCGGCAACAATTGTTGTTTATCCTGTTCCACCAGGACTTAAAACCAGTCCGGATTTTACCATGATCGCCAATACAATACCAGTATGGGTGGAACAAATCGGCAGCAGCAAGCCGGTCTTCGATTATGAACTTTACAGCGGAAGAGAAATGGAGGACCTTAATGTGGCAAATTTCTCATGTTCCGGACCGGTAACAATAAAAATTACTGCACCGGCAAACATTGACTCCTATTTAATCCGCCCTAAGAGTCGCAATATTATAGCAAAAGTAAATGGAAGAGAAATAATCTTTACAATTCCTGGTCCTCAAAAGCTCTATATTGAGATTAATGGATTACCTCATCTTGCAATCTTTGCCAATCCCGTTGAAATCAACCCTCCCGGGCAGGGTGATCCCGGAGTTATCTGGTATGGTCCCGGTATTCATAAACCAGGTACTATTAATCTCCTGAGTAACCAGACGATTTACATAGCCGGCGGCGCTGTGGTGTATGCTGACATAAGGGGTAAAAATCTCAACAATGTAAAAATCTCAGGTTATGGGATTCTACAGGGAAATGTGAAGATATCCGGTACTTCAAACCTGAGTGTAAGCGGAATCTTAATCCGTAATACCCGGGGATGGACCAATACTCTTACTGATTGTCATAAAAGCTGCTATCGCAATGTAAAAGTTTTCAGTTATGAAGCCATTTACTCAGTCGATGGAATTAATCCTGTTTCCTGCACTGATTTTACTATTGATGATTGTTTTATGCGCTGCCGCGATGATTGTGTCGCCATTAAATCAGGAGACATCAATCTCAGGGTAGACTCCGTTTTTGTAAAAAATTGTACAATGGTCGGATGGGCTTGCAGTGATGGAGTTACTTTAGGATTCGAGTTGAATGGCGGGCCTGTGGAAAATATCTTTGTAAGTAATTGTGATATTCTTTATGCACGTGGAGGAGGAAGAACCGAAGGGCATTCTGCCTTCAGCATTGTTTGCGACGGCCCTGCACTGGTCAGGAACATACATTTTGAGGATATCAGGATTGAAGAACAGGTGGAATTCAAAAATCTTGAATTTATTGTAACAGATGGAACTCTGTATGGTAAAGATCCTCCGGGGCATATTAAGGGCGTTTATCTTAAGAATATAAGGTGGGACAAATCTGACAAACCATTCATTATCAGTGGTTATTCATCAGACAACCTGATTGAAGATGTCACATTTGAACATTGTTTTGCTGGAAATAAGGTCATTAAAAGCTTCGGTGATGCTGATTTCCGGATCAATTCATTTACCAGGAATATTATTTTTAAACCATAAACGATACTTCAAATTACCAGGGTAGTTCCGTCAGAACTGATTGATAACTTTCAGCACATAAAAAAATATTCACTATAACTGAGGTTTACATGGTGATCCTGTTTTCAGAGATTTTTGTGTTTTTTATTACTATATTTAACGCTTATTAAATTCTTAAAAAAGAATATGAAAAAAATTATATCCTTATTAATTGTATGCCTGATGCTTGTTGCATTAAGTAAGCTGGACCAAAATTCATCATTATATGCCGGAACACCGGGAAAAATGAATGATCACAAACATTTTACAGCAACAGATCTTCTCGTCAATAATGACAATGTGAATAATTTTGTCCAAAAAACTCCTGTAATCAACAAATCATTTGATGGTGTATTCCATGCAAAAAACTTTAGTTCGGCAGTAGTTGATGAAAATAATACAAAATGGTTCGTGACAGAAGCTGGAATAGTTAGTTTCGATGATAAGATCTGGAGTATACATAACAAAAACAGTAAAATTCCTACCGAGAATCTGAAAGACCTGGTATTCGATTACTCTGCTTCAGCACCCGAATTATTAATTGCCACTCCGAATGGTGCAGCTATTGCCAGACTCCCTATTGATGACAAAACAGATCCGACTTTCTATAATACTGAAAACACTTCCATCCTTAGCAATAATGTGTTTCAGATTGCAATTGGTAAAAATGACATCTACTGGTTTGGAACTGATAAAGGGGTATCGGCATTCAGGAATAAAAAATGGCTGACAAATTCTTATGAGGAAGTGTATCCCGGAATATTATTTAAAGAGTATCCTATAACTTCAATGGCAACAAACCCTGGTGGAGACTCACTCTACGTAGGTACTAAAGGGGCAGGTATTGAAAGAGTTTTCAGAGATGATGTGGATGGTGTTTCCGGAGCATCTGTTTATGCTCAATGGGGACCCATAATCTTACCATCCGACAGTATATATAGTATTTTAATCGCTTCTGATCATAAAAAATGGTTTGGTACCGACATGGGTGTTGCCAGCCATCTTGGAAACAACACTCTTGAAAACTGGACTGTTTATACAACTGATGATGGACTTGTTAATAACTTCGTTCAGGCAATTGCTGAGGATAAGAAGGGAAAGCTCTGGTTTGGTACTAAAGGCGGAGTATCTGTGTTTGACGGTTCTGCATGGAGTTCCTTCAAAATGGAAGATGGTCTAAGCAGTAATAATATTCTGAGCATTGCTGTTGATAAAAATGGCATTGTCTGGTTGGGTACAGATAATGGGGTTATGAGTTTTAATAATGGCGAATTTACCAGCTACAAATAATACATTTATCATTATAATTATCTGCACAAACTACTTATGTAGTAGAAGATAATCATCTCAACCGGGATAAACAGGCATTTATAAAACGCAAGATCATGAAGGTAATAATCATTTTACTTGCAGTCTTGTCTATTGAGAATGGGCTTTTTGGTCAGACTATTACTGACATTTCATTAAATGGCGGGTGGGAATTATTTTACGGATCATTTGACAAAAATGCCCCATCAAATCCTGATGAGCTTAAGAGCAGGAATTGGCAAAAGATACCTGCTGTCGTTCCCGGAAATGTTGAACTGGATTTGCTTGCTTCCGGAAAAATAAAAAATCCTGAAACTGCTAATAATATATATGATCTTAGAAAATATGAAGCATATCAATGGTGGTATTTCAGAACTTTCAAAACACCTCTTTACAAAGAGGGGGAACGCGTTGAAATTGTATTGGATGGATTAGATTGTTTTGGAAGTATCTGGATAAACAACATGCCCATCGGAAAGACAGACAATATGCTTATCTGTCATCGGTTTGATATTACCGATATCTTAAAGCCCGGGATTGACAACAGCGTTTATATCCGAATCGATCCTGCCGTTGCAGAAGGTCAGAAATATATGAATGGCACAGTGGGAACCCGTGGTGATTTCAGACCCGAATCAGTTAATGTGCGAAAGGCACCGCATATGTATGGCTGGGATATTATGCCCCGGCTAATCAGTGCCGGGCTCTGGCGGGATGTAAGACTGGAAATTACAAAACCCACCAGACTTAAGCAGATTTACTGGATGACCAATACGGTAGATGTTCCGAAACGTAAGGCTGAAATAATACTGGACTGGGAACTTGCTACCGATTATCCGACTATTGACGGATTAACACTTGAGGTATCACTGAAACTGGGTTCCAATATTGTTTATGAGAATTCTTATCCTCTGATCTGCTATAGCGACAGGCAAAGAATATCACTTGAAAATGTGAATTTTTGGTGGCCTGGAGGTTATGGAGATCCCGTATTATATGAGGCCAGCGTCAGGATTGTAGATGATAAGAAGAAAATCCTCGACGAAAATAAGCAGCTAACAGGTATCAGGACAGCCGAATTAATTCATTCAGAGATTACAACAAAAGAGAAGCCTGGTGAATTTGTATTTTTGATAAATGGTGAAAAAATTTTTATCAGGGGCACCAACTGGGTTCCTTTAGATGCATTGCACAGCAGGGATAAGAATCATTTGAAAAAGGTATTCAGCATGATTACTGACCTCAACTGCAACATGATCCGATGCTGGGGAGGCAATGTCTACGAAGATCATGATTTTTTTGATTTATGTGATAGAAACGGTGTTATGGTATGGCAGGATTTTGCTATGGGATGCACTGTATACCCACAGGATAAAGAATTCTCGGAAAAAATAAGGAACGAGGCAATCAACATTGTTCTCAAATTACGAAACCATCCTTCTATAGTACTATGGTCAGGAAACAATGAAAATGATGCCTCACTGGAATGGACCTTCAGTAAGAAAACTGACCCCGGACTCGATATATTAAGCAGGGATATACTGCCTAAGGTTATTTGGGAATTCGATCCCATCCGGACATATTTGCCAAGCTCCCCTTATTCCAGTGAAGAATATTTCAGGAGTGGTAACAACCCTGATCTTTTACCGGAGGTACATCTATGGGGGCCAAGAGGCTATTACAAAGCTGCTTTTTATACAAAAGTAAATGCTCATTTTGTCAGTGAAATCGGTTATCATGGATGTCCAAACCGCGGGAGCCTTGAGAAAATGTTCGATCCTGAATATGTGTATCCCTGGACAGATGTCGGGAAGTGGAACGATGAATGGCAAACCAAAGCTGTCAGAGCCCATCCAAAATCCAATATTATGGATGGCAGGAACGATCTGATGATTAAACAAGTTAAAGCTCTGTTCGGAGATAATCCAAAAGATCTGGACGAATTTATATTTGCATCGCAGGCTGTTCAGGCAGAGGCCATGAAGTTTTTCATTGAATTCTGGAGGATGGACAAATTTCGTAAAACAGGTATAATTTGGTGGAACCTGCGGGATGGATGGCCAATCATATCGGATGCAGTCGTTGATTATTATAACAGTAAAAAACTGGCCTATTACTTTATCAGGCAGGTTCAATACAATACGTGTGTCATGATAGGTGACTTAATTGACGGTAAACATCCG
>JGI20214J51088_10002399_pt1 | contig 12445 bp, 7 predicted proteins | sample WetSurMetagenome_FD_51088 | JGI IMG/M metagenome (IMG submission 51088)
GCATTTGCACGGCGATATGCCTCCTGCGTGGATTTAAGCTCTGCAGTCCGGTCCGCGATCCGCGTTTCCAGTTCATGGTAAAGCTTCCGGAGTTCTTCTTCCGCTTCCTTCCTTGAAGTTGTATCAATGATCGACCCTTCAACAACCTCCCCACCGTTTTTTATCCGGACAGATACCTCCCCCCAGAACACCCTCCCTGTTGCAGGGTTCCGGAACTGCATTTCATATCCGTTGAGAAAACCATCCCGGTGTAACAGTACCAATGCATCTTCCAGGTCCCGGCGGTCCGCATAATCCGCAAAAATTGATGAACCAATCACATCATCCGGCGATGTTACCCCGAACATCTCGCATAAACGCTGGTTGCCTGAAACAAGTGTGCTGCTCTTAAGGTTTATCTCAAAAAGAGCAATCCGGGCAGTAAGGTAGAGGTCACGGTATTTCCGTTCGCTCTCCCGCAAGGCAGCTTCGCTTTCACGGACCTTATCAAGTGCTTCCTGCAGCGATGACACCATGTGGTTAATACTCTTTTCGAGCACCTGGAACTCGGTCACGTCAGTTGAGGATATCCTGCGGTCCAGGTCCCCTTTTGCAATCCGGTCTGCATCTGCAACAATTCCTGCGATAGGCTCTGCAAGGGTGCGTGAGAGGATATACGCGGAACCACATCCGACGACCAGTCCCAGTAATGCTATTAACAGGACGTGGGCTAACTCGCTGGATAAAAACGTGTTCATCANGTTTTCATTGTAGGTAATTTCCACGACCCTGCTCAGATCTGAACCGTATTGCGGATTTTTCAAGTCAATAAAGAGATACGTTACCGACTTCCCGGTGGCCGGGTCCCTGATGACCGTTCCTGAACGGTTCCCGGTTACCATGGNGAGCGCCACCTNGGTATTATCGTCCGGGACATAGGACTCATTTTCAGTAAGGTGCCCCGTGATATCGAAAATACGGACGCTTTCAATGGAGGGGTCGTTTCCTGCGAGGGTGTTGATGATACCCTGGTAATCCAGTGCAGCCCGTTCTTTACTGAATGCACTGGCGTTCAACCCGAGTTCCAGGATGTACCGGTGGTCCGGAGTAGGCATATACGCAAATTTCCGGAGAGCCCCGACCCCGACTTTTTCATTAACAATCCTGTCCGGGAAAAAACCTTCAGATTTCCTGATCCCGGTCAGGTACTCGTAAAAATACGGCACCCTTTTAAAATCGACCCCCAGTTCCGGCTGGTACGTTGTATACTCGATTACCCCCGATTCATTGATGATATAGATATCGAACTGGTCTCCCAGTTCGTGCCTGACCGCAGTAAGGTCCATGTCTGCAGGGTCATTGCCGGCCAGTTGATACTCCAGCATGACGCGGTCCAGTCCCTGGTGCATCTCCCCGTTCAGGGAGTTATCAAAAAGGGTAAAACTCTGGTCCACCAGGCGGATAGTCGCGATGATATTTTGTTCAGTCTGGTCCTTTGTCTGCTCAAGATTGTTATCGATCAGGTTCCTCGTGTTAAAAAAATTGTTCAATGTAAACAGGCCCACAACAATTACCGTAAGCAGCACCATCGCTACGAGGAGGTAGAAGAAGAACGATCTGCTATGGGGGGTGCCCGCGGTTTCTGGTGGCATATAAGTATTCGACGAAGTGTCCACGTTCCNTCTGTTGGCCTGGAAAGGACCGTTCCTTCGTGGATTTTATGATGTTAGTCCAGTCCATGATAATGGTAACGAAATAACAATCGTCTCTTCAATTAAGCGTCATGAACCAAACCTGAATTTACCTTCGGGTACGGCTATCTCGAACCTNGCCCCCTGACCAGGCAGACCATTTTCTATAATCGANAAGCCGGTTATCCCNAGGATTTCACGGGTTAAAAAAAGACCAAACCCTGTATTCTTCCCGAATCCTTTCTGGAAGATGCGTTCCTTATCTGCCTCAGAAACTCCTGCCCCGTTGTCCTCGTACACGATACGTAGTCCGTCATCTTTGGATTCCTGGTAGGAAAACCGGATGAGTGAGACATGTTCCCCGTGCCGCAGTGAATTGTCCAACAGGTTCCCGAACACCTTTTCGAGCATCGGGTCCCCGTATATCTCAAGGTTCCCGAGATCGATGGTCAGCCCGACATCATGCAGGGGTGCCAGTGACGTTATTGATTCGATGCACCGGGTGAGCCCCTGCCATTGCGGGGCCTGGACGCCGATATCCTGGTAATCCTTGGTAAAGGCTATCTGGCGACGTATGGTGTTTGCCGCATGTTCGCTTTTCTCAATATAATGTGTCACTTCCGGGTCTGATACCTTCTCCCGTGCGAGGTCAAGGTAACCGAGCAGCACCGTCAGCTGGTTAAAAATATCATGCCTGGTAATGCTCGACAGGAGGTTTAATTTTTTATTTGCTGTTTCAAATGCCTGCTGGGATGCATGTAATTCTGAATTCCGGTTGACAACCTCACAATGGCATGTATTCTGGTACTCGGCCAGGGTACCAACCACCAGTGCCACGATGAATAACATTGCTGCCCGTATCAGCGATTCGAAGGGAAATGCCCCCGTGATAATAATGGCTACAATTACCTGGAGACCGCCGAACAAGATGGCAACCCAGACCGCCTTTTTCCCATACCAGAGCCCGGCAATGACGACGACGAGGTAGAAAAACTGTGTATAGACAATGGTAACGTGGAGATAAAAATGGAGGGCCAGTTCAAGAAATAACCCCGTTGCGACGAGCAGGGCAAAAACGTAGGGCTTAGCGCTGCTTGAACTGGTCAGCCATGATTCAGCTGATTCTGCTCCCGTTTCAGTCAAAAACTACTACTCCACAATGGTTCAATGGTAAAAACCTGATAAATTGAAATGAGAAGTGATGATATATATCATTCACTGTCGTTTTAGTCNCATTCCCGTCATGGCTTTCAATATGTTGTACTTGTCCCCGGCCATGACAAGTATACAGGCCCCCGGAGTGAGCGGCCGAAGAGACAATTTCAGTCACCTGCCGTAACCAGGTTACTTGTTTTCTTTTTTACTTATCCTGTCATACGAGGAGATTAAATATTTCGAGTGGTCTGACAGTTTCGTTGTCTTTTCCGATACCCGTACCGGGTCAATGGTTGCGTCAATCATGAGGTCAAAGCTGATTTCGTTCGTCCAGCTGGCTTTCTCAAACATGTTCATGAAACAGATCCCGATTAACGACGAGTCCTTGTGACGGGCAAGCATACGTTTTGCATCATCAACAGTCACCGGAACGTTTGGCATCGCGAGCCCCCCCATGATGACCTGTGCACCAGGTATGAGTACCATATGATCGGGTGAGATCTGCATGCCAACCCCCTCCTTGAAAACAATTTTTTTCGCCTGTTCTTCTTTGAAATACGGGACATAAACCTGTTCAAGCCCAAGCCCGCGAACGGCGAACGCGAGTAATTCAATAAACGGGGTGCAGGTACCGGGGACGCCGTAATATACCACCTGGTCTCCTTTTCCAAACTTTTTTGTTTCAAGGAATTGCTTGAAAGGGCGGAGGATACCGGGGATTCCTTTGAGGGGTGCTGGGTCACTCATCTTCGTCACACAAAAGAGGATCGTACTCGGCGGGACTTAATATTGGTGGTTTTACCTTTTTAAAAAAAGACTACCATGCAATTGTCATACCAACGCCGGTTTCCTTTACAGGACATTTTCCTGCAAGGAATAGTTTCGATGACAACGAAGTGCAATGGCAGGCATACAGGGCGTTTAACCGGAGACCCTGCAAATATTCGCGTGTTTTTTCCAATACGGGCTGATTTGGGGAAAGGAGGTGGAGTCCCCCGATAATGTCAACAACGCGTTCCTCGTGGCATACTGTTCGCGCTGTCTCAACAATATTGCAGATCCCTGCATGGGAGCAGCCGGTAATGATAACAAGTCCCCTGCCTGTTTTCAACGCAAGCGCAGAATCGTCAAGGATCAGGTCTGGCTCAGATGTGCCATCCGGCATGATGATCTTCCGCTTTCCCGGTTCCTGTATTTCAAAGCTGTTTTTTCGTTCAATCTGACCCAGAAATACAAGGTCTTCTGTGATCCAGTATGGTTGCGTTGTGGAATCCACGGTGAAATGTCGTTGTACCTCTTCTTCCGGTACCAGGGAACCAATGTTCGGGAGGGGTGATTTCGGGCGTGGATAGAAACAAACCGGGTGGCACAGTATTTTGGGCACCTTGTGCGGGATATCCTCGATAATTGCACCTTCCAGGTACCGGATGAAGGCCGGCAGACCGCCGGTATGGTCGAGATGCCCGTGTGAAAAGACAATCATGTCGAGGTCAAGGAGGCTGATCCCCATATCCTTCGCGTTGTCCATGAAAAGGCCCGAATAACCCATGTCAAACAGGATGTTTTTTCCGGCAGTCCGGATGAGAAATGAAAGGCCCGGCTCCCCGGAGAAATAGTGATCGATGAGGGTGTTATTGTCTACCAGGACCGTGAGCGAGGCCTGTGGGGGCATATATATCCTGATCCATGGGAAATCAGATAGACCTTTGCTTTGCTGATTCCCGGTACCGTATAGATTACGATACCTTTTTTTTATCTGTTCGGTCGCGTTCCTGCCGAAAACGTATATACCGGGTGGACAGAATGTAATCCCTGAGGTGCGATCAGAAATGGCGATTGATCCGATATGCAAAATGACCGTGGATGAAAAGACCGCAAAACTCGTCAGCGAGTACAAGGGGAAGAAATATTATTTCTGTGCCCCGGGCTGCAAGAAGAAGTTTGATACCGACCCTGAGAAGTATGCCTGAAACGGGCGGATGAACCCCCCGGGAGACCCGGGATAATTTTTTTCTTTTACAAAGTTAGGTATGTATACTATTACCCGCGGAATAAATCTACGGATGAGGTGGTCCTGATACTTGAATTTATAACACAGGCGACATGGTCGCCATACGTGGCAGGAGCTGGAATTGGCATTCTCGTTTGTCTTGCGTTCCTTCTCTCGAACCGGCCGATAGGGTGCTCATCCGGTTTTGTCAAGGCCACTGGACTGATTGAAAAAACCGTCAGTCCGGCGCATGCCGGAAAGAAGGAGTATTTTAAGGAAATTGTCCCCGACGTCGACTGGGCATTCATGCTGATCCCGGGTATCGTCATCGGGGCATTCATCTCCTCGATGCTTTCCGGGCAGTTTCAGTTCGTCATTGTCCCGTCGGCATGGAGTGCAACGTTTGGTAACACCCCGTTCCTTCGGATACTTGTTGCGGTACTTGGCGGGGTCCTCCTTGGTTTCGGCGCCCGCTGGGCCGGTGGATGCACGAGTGGTCACGGGATCAGCGGGTCTATCCAGCTCTCGCTCGCCAGCATGATCACTGCGGTGTGTTTCTTTGCCGGGGGGATAGGGATGGCGATGTTCCTGTTCTACGTGATCGGGGGTGCCTGAAATGGGTGCATTATTTACCGGTATCCACAAAGACCGCCGCCTCCAGGTAGTACTCGGACTCCTGTTCGGGATTGCGTTCGGTATCCTGCTCCAGAAAGGCGGGGTGACCAGCTATAACGTGATTATTGCCCAGCTCCTCCTCACCAATTTCACCGTGATGAAAGTAATGCTCTCGGCGGTGATCGTGGGGATGATTGGCCTTGCCCTCCTGAAACATTTTGGATATATCCAGCCTCACCCTGCATCCGGGACCATCGGTTCAAATGTCATTGGTGGCATTATTTTCGGGTTCGGGTTCGCCCTGCTCGGTTACTGCCCCGGGACGGTTGCAGGTGCCGTTGGAACGGGGGCCATTGATGCCCTTATTGGTGGTGTGGTCGGGATCCTCATTGGTGTTGCCATATTTGCAGAGCTATACCCGCAGATCAGGACCCGTTTCCTGTTGAAAGGCCCTCTCCCGGCCGTAACCGTGCAGGAATTCCTCCGGATTAATACGTGGATGACGATTGTTATTATGGAAGCTGTGATGATTGGGTTCCTCCTGGTGCTGGAATACCTTGGATATTAATGCGCAGACTGGCAGGGGGTACAGGATATCCCCCGGTACCTGATTTTTTCCCGACACCAGGATTGAAAATCGTTGTTACCTTCCCTGCAGTGCAATGCAAATTCATATGTATTGAAAAGAGGATAACTCACTTGATATGCCAGGTACTCTCCGGGTCCTTTATGTCGATGATGACCACTCACTTCTTGAGATCGGCAGGATGTTCCTGGAACAATCCGGAGATATTTCGATAGAAACCATTGATTCGGCAACTGCTGCATTAGATCTTATCAGGCGGGAACAATTCGATGCGGTTATCTCGGATTACCAGATGCCTGGTATGGACGGCATCAGGTTTTTGCAGGCCGTGCGGAATTCAGGCAATTCGATCCCGTTTATCCTGTTCACCGGAAAAGGGCGTGAAGAGGTTGTCATCCAGGCTTTAAACGAGGGAGCTGATTTTTATCTCCAGAAGGGCGGTGATCCGGATGCGCAGTTTGCAGAGCTGACCCATAAGATCCGGATGGCGTTCGAGAATCACCGGGCTGGAGAAAAGTTGCAGGTACTGAACCGGTTATACTCGGTACTATCTGCAACCAATAAGGCCGTTTTTAACATCAGGTCAAAGAAAGAGTTTTTTTATGAGATCTGCCGGGTCCTCGTGGAAACCGGGGGGTTCAGGATGGCATGGATCGGTCTTTCAGACCCGGAACACAGGACCATCCGGCCGGTTGCATCAGCCGGGCATGTTGACGGGTACGTTGAGACCATTCATATCTCAACGGAAGATGTTCCAACAGGTCGCGGGCCGACCGGAACGGCATTTCGGGAAGGTAAATTCTATTTCTCCAATGATATTACCACCGATCCCCGCATGGAACCATGGCGTGAGAACGCCCTGAAACGGGGTTACCTGGCAAATGCCGCCTTTCCTTTTGCCCTTGGAACAAAAAACGCAGGTGTTATCTCCCTTTATGCCCCTGTTACCGGGTTTTTTAACGACCAGATCATCGGGCTCCTGGAAGAACTGGCAGCCGATATTTCGTTTTCTCTCAGGACAATAGATGACCAGGATGAGCGGAAACGGGTTGATGAGGAGCTGCAAAGGCAGAATACATTCACGGATGCACTGCTCAACAGCATTCCCGGCCTGTTTTACCTTTATGACGACGAGGGACGTCTCATCCGGTGGAATAAGAACCACGAGTCCATTACCGGTTACTCAGCGGAAGAGCTTGGACGCATGCATCTCATGGACTGGTACAGGGGTGATGCGCGTGATATGGCGACTATCACCAAAGGGGCAGAGCGTGCACTCTCTGAGGGCTATGCTGAAGCCGTTGCAAACCTGACAACCAAAAGCGGAAAGAGGATCCCCTTTTATTTTACAGCCGCCAGGCTCGAAATTGCAGGCAGGAAGTATTTTACCGGTATCGGGATTGACGTCACCCGGCGCAAACAGGTTGAAAAAGCACTACGTGAAACCGGCTCACGACTGAGCTTTGCCCTTCGTTCTGCAAAGGCAGGTACATGGGACTGGGACTTCGCTTCCGGGGAACTGGCCTGGTCACCGGAGTTCTTTGAGTTATTCGGCCTGCCCCCGGATGCAACACCTTCTTTTGAAACATGGCTTGCATCCCTGCACCCTGATGACCGCACACCGGCAATGGAGAAGACTAACCAGTCAGTACAAGAGCACAGGGACCTCTGGAACGAGTACCGGGTCATCCTCCCGGGCGGGGGGTTGCGCTGGATCGGGGCTTCGGGCAGCACTTCCTATGATAACGCGGGAGAACCGTTACGCATGAGCGGCGTCTGTATAGACATTACCGACAAAAAGCGTGCTGAAGAGGAACTCCTGAAGAAAAACGAAGAACTCGGGGCCTCGTACGAGGAACTGAATGCGACAAACGAAGAACTTCGCCACACGATGGAGGAGCTGGCCGGGAGCGAAAAGACTTTCCGCTCCCTTTACCAGCAGATGCCCAATGGATTTGCAGTCCACGAGATAATCTGCGACGAGAATGGCAGGCCCTGTAATTACCGGTTTATCGATGTGAACCCTGCATTCGAGCGGATGACCGGGCTCCACCGCAAAGACCTGTTTGGTAAGACCGTCCTTGAAGTACTGCCAGGTCTGGAGCCAGCCTGGATCGAGCGGTACGGGCGGGTCGCCATTACGGGATCACCTGACCATTTTGAAAACTATTCCGGGGATTTGGACAGGTTTTTCGAAGTAAACGTGTACCAGAATGCTCCCGGGCAGTTTACAACGGTAGTATCTGATATTACCGATCGCAAGAGGATAGAAGCGGACCTCCGGGCAAGCGAGGAAGCCCTCTCTGCCATGCTCAACGGGATAACCGAATCTGCATTCATGATGAGTCCGGAGGGGATTGTCCTTGCATCAAATGAAATGGCTGCAAAACGCGTCGGGCTGAAGTGTGCAGAGGACCTGGTTGGGATGAATGTATTTGGTCTTCTCCCGGCCGAAGTCCGGATAAACCGCCAGAAAAAAATACAGGAAGTACTGAAGTCCGGTGAACCGGTCCAGTTTGAGGACGTCCGGAACGGCCGGGTCATTGACCAGACCATCTACCCTGTCATGAACCCGGACGGAACGACAGGCCGCCTGGCCGTTTTTGGGATGGATATCACTGACCGCAAGCAGGCCGAGGACGCCCTCCGGGAGAACGAACTTCTTTTGCGTGAAGTCTTTAACAATGCGAACGATTCTGTATTCCTGCTTGAAAGGGCCCCGGAGGGCCCAGGAAAATACCTCCTTGTGAACGATAAAGCCTCCAGTATGCTGGGATATTCCAAAGAAGAGCTGGCAGAGATGTCCCCCCGGGACCTCGTGCCTGAGGACATCCAGAAAAAAGTCATGCCTGATGTCATAAAGAGGTTGCGAAAAGATGGTCATGCTACCTTCGAATCTGCACACAGGCGGAAAGACGGTAGTATCTACCCGGTCGAAGTCAGTACCCACACGTTCCGTTACAAGGGAAGAGATGTTGATCTCTCGATTGTCCGCGATATCACCGAACGGAAATTGGCGGAAGAGGCACTGCGCGAGAGCGAGGAACGGTACCGGCTCCTCGCTGATAACTCGACTGATGTGATCTGGACTCTCGGTCTTGATGGTATCTTTACCTATGTCAGCCCCTCGATCTTTTCGCTCCGTGGATATACGCCGGAAGAGGTAATGCACCAGTCACTTGATGAGATGGTATCCGTAGGATCGCGTGCTGCCGTGCATGATACCATGCAGCGTATACTGGAGGAGGTAAAATCCGGTAGTATTCCGGCCCCTTCAGTAATGGAAGTTGAGCAGCCCTGCAAAGATGGATCATCGGTATGGACCGAAATTGTGTCGCATTTGTTATTTGATGCATCCGGGAACGTCACGGGTTTTATCGGTATCAGCCGTAACATCACGGAACGCAAACTGGCTGAAGAAACCATGAAGAGGAGCGAGGAACGGTATAAGCTCATCTCGGGAACGACAACAGACTTCGTTTTCTCCTGCAGCAGACCTGCTGGCGGCACGTATTCAATCGAATGGATGGCCGGCGCTGTCGAACGGATCACCGGATTCACCATCGATGAACTACGTGCCATGGGGTGCTGGAGGTGCCTGGTCGACCCTGAAGATTACCCGGTTTTCGATGATTCCGTTATCAATCTGCCTCCCGGGACGAGCAGGACCTGCATCCTTCGCATCCACACAAAAGACGGGACTACCAGGTGGCTTGAGGTTAACACCACAAATTTACCGGGGACTCTCTCTTCCCCGCCGGAACAGGTGTTCGGGGGTTGCAGGGATATTACCGGGCGCAAGAGGGCAGAAGAAGCACTCAGGGAAGCGAACAGGAAACTCAACCTCCTTTCAGGTATTACCCGGCATGACATCAGCAACCAGCTGACGGTGCTGCAGGGGTATATACTGATGTTTGAAAAGAAACAGCCCGACCCCTCGTTCAGCGTATATTTCCAGAAGATGAACCGGTCCGTGGACCGGATCTCCGCCATGATCCAGTTGACCAGGGAATACGAGGAAATCGGTGTCAATACCCCTGTATGGCAGGACATCCGGACGTTCGTGGATGAAGGGGGAAATAATAGTGCGCTGGGGGATATCCGGTTGCTGAATGATGTTCCTGCCGGTTCAGAAGTGTTTGCCGACCCGCTGATTACGAGGGTCTTTTATAACCTGGTGGACAATGCCGTCCGGTATGGCGGGAAGATAACAACTATCCGGTTCTCTGTTGAAGACCGGGATGGGGACCATTTCATCGTCTGCGAGGATGATGGTGATGGTGTCCCTGCAGAGGACAAGGAGAAGATATTCGAACGTGGATTCGGGAAAAACACAGGCCTTGGTCTTTTCCTTTCGCGGGAAATCCTTGCACTTACCGGTATCACCATCTGTGAGACCGGCGGGCCGGGAACGGGTGCACGGTTCGAGATGACGGTGCCGGAAGGGGCATGGCGCCCTGCCGGGAAGGCTGACTGATGGCAGCTAAAAAGATGAACTGGACTATCAGGAGAAAGATGATAGTACTTCTCATCCCGGCGATAATTGCAGTTCTGACCATGGCAACGCTGTTCTCACTCCAGATCAGCATTGATGCCCAGAAGGATGCAGCGTATAATGCTACCCTCAACTCTGCCAGGGCGTACGCCCATGATTTCAATACCGGGATGTCAGATAACCTTGTTAAATCGGAGACCTTTGCCTCGGTCCTTGACCAGAATACCGGGATGACCCGGGAAGGGGTGCTTGATATCCAGCATACCCTGCTTGAGGATAACCCCATGGCGATTGGCATTGGTGTCATATTCGAGCCGGGAGCATTTGAAGGGCAGGATACCCGGTACGCAGGTACTCCCGGTCATGATGCAACCGGGCGCTTTGCGAGCTACTGGAACCGGTTGAACGGCACAGAATCGCTTATTCCCGTAGTGGACATCGAGACCTCCGACTGGTACACGATCCCTGAACAGACGCAGAAAGAGATCGTAATGGAGCCCCTGCTCTACGAAGATGTGCTGATGACTTCGTATATCAGCCCCATCATACGGAACCATACGTTTGCCGGAACGGTCGGGATAGATATTCCNTTACAAAGTATTGACCAGACCGTCAGCCAGGTGAAAGTCTTTGATACCGGGTACGCGTTTCTTGTCAGCAACACCGGTATTTTTGTGTCTTCCCCGAAGAAGGAATACATCGGCAGGATGTCCCTTACTGAACTCGGAAGGGAAAAGAATAACCCCCGGCTGGCGGCAATGGCGACGGATATCCGCGAGGGAAAAGAGGGCTATGCCGAGATGGCTGACCCGTTCACCGGAAAAAACGTTGTGATGTTTTATACCCCGATCCATACAGGCAACTGGAGTATGGTCCTGGTTGCCCCTACCGATGAGATGCTTGCCGGGGTGACATACCTCGGCAGGATTATGCTGCTGATCGGGTTATTCTCGATCGTGGTCGTCGGGGGCATCATTGTTATCGTCTCACGGAACCTGTCAGGACCCATTGTCGCCATGAGCAGGACTGCAGACCGGATTGCATCCGGTGATCTGGATGTCCATGTGCCGGACCAGGACGGGGAACTCGGTGTCCTTGCGACCGCGTTCAATAACATGGCAGCCCGGCTCCGGGAGCTTATCGGGAGCCTTGAGGCCAAGGTTATCGAACTCCAGGATACACAACTGGCCCTGCAGGAGAGCGAGGAGAAATACCGTACCATCCTCAATGATATCCAGGATGCCTTGTACCGTACCGACAGGGATGGGAACCTGATCATGGCAAGCCCGAGCCTTGCGATCATGCTCGGTTATAACTCTGTTGATGAATGCATGGGTAAAAATATCGCCGCCACCTTTTACATGCGTCCGGCAGACCGGAACACCATCATCGGGATCGTGTACCGGCAGGGGTCGGTGAAGGATTATGAGATCGAGCTCAGGAAGAAAGACGGGTCATCACTGTTTGTGTCTGCAAACAGCCACCTGTATTACGACAAGGAAGGGGCCATTGCCGGTATCGAGGGTACCTACCGTGATATTACCGAACGCAAACGCCTGGAGACCACCCTGCAGAGGGTGAACCAGAAGCTCAACGTGATCTCCCAGCTGACACGGATGGACTTGACCAACCAGGTCTTTGTCCTGAGTAGTTACCTTGAGCTGGCAAAGAAATCTGCAGCCGGGGATGACAAGGTCATTGAGATCCTGCAAAAGGGGGACCACCTGATACAGTTGATCCACGAAACCATCGAGTATTCGAAGGATTACCAGGACATGGGCGCGAAACCGCCAAAATGGCAGGACGTGAAGATTGCATTGCTCCTCGGGCTCTCCCATATCTCCATCGGGGAGATCCAGCACATCATTGAAACAAAAAACCTCGAGGTCTTTGCCGATCCCCTGCTGGAGAAGGTATTTCAGCGCCTGTTCGAG
>JGI20214J51088_10002400_pt1 | contig 12433 bp, 11 predicted proteins | sample WetSurMetagenome_FD_51088 | JGI IMG/M metagenome (IMG submission 51088)
ACATCGAACAAAGAGACATCGTCGATCAGTGGGAAGCTGCGGATAACATCTATCGCCTGCCGGTGGGTTACTGCCGCATCGACAACAACCGCGATATCCCGGACCACGGAAGGAAAACGAGGGAGAGGTTTATAATTCTTCCGGGTATCGGCGAGTGATACCAGTAGCGGCAAGTCTAATTCAAACAGGTAAACCGGACCGGAAATTTCAAATTTTTCCCTCACCCGGGGATGAACTTCACCTACTACCCCGATTTTGTTTTCACCGGACATAATGGCGGCTTGTAAATTCGAAGACAGGGTTGGGTCGTCACCGGTTGAAAAATCAGCTTGGATATTGAAGTACCGTAAAATTGCTTCGACAGTACCTTTAGCTGTGAAAAAGTCAGGTGTCTTTTCTTCTCCCCGCCACCACTTCGCTTCTCCAGTCCCGCTGATGATTCCGCAGAGCATATCACGCTCGTCTGGCAAATCATTTTCCCTGGGCACAAAGACTTTGCTGGTTTCCACCAAGCGGATGATCCCCTCTTCCGACCGCTGGTTAAGCGCTAATACCGATAACAGATTTGCTCTTAAATTCGGGCGCAAGTATTCCTGTTCGGCAGTCATGGGATTGGATAACCGTAAGGCTTCAGCATGGGTACCGGCTGGAGTCAACTTATTCAACATCTCCATGCCGATCAAGGAAGGAGTCATTATCTCATCAAAACCCAGGCCGGTGAGGATATCTCTGGCTTCTCTTTTCACTTTTATCGATAAAAGCGGGTCCTGGGGTGGAATAGGTTGAGATAATAAAGTTACAGGAATCTTGTCATAACCGTCGATGCGGGCTATTTCTTCGACCAGGTCTTCGATGATTCGGATATCGCTGCGCCAATAAGGTGGGGTAACTACTACCTCATTCCCTCCGGGACCGGCTTTACACTCGAATCCGAGTGATGCGAATATCTCCATCATACGTTCCCGGCTGATTTCGATACCAAGCACTCGTGTTACCTGTCCTGTTGACAGGGTAATCGAGAGAACCGGCTTCTTGCCCGGATAGACATCGATGATGCCTCTTGCTACCTCTCCACCTCCCAGTTCCTTTATCAACCGGGTAGCGCGTTTTAACGCCGGAAAAGTCAAATCGGGGCGGATGCCTCTTTCATAACGCGTAGCCGCTTCACTGGATACACCCAGATTCCGGCCGGTATTATGAATATTAGCCGGGTTAAAATTTGCCGATTCCAGAAGGATCGAAGTGGTGTTTTCCGTGACCTCAGTATTAGCGCCACCCATAACACCAGCTACAGCCACGGCTCGTCCGGTATCGGCAATCACCAGCATGTTCGAGGATAGTTCACGTTCGGTATTATCCAAGGTCTGCATCTTTTCTCCCGACTTTGCCCGGCGTATAATAATCTTGTGTCCTTGGATCCGGTCATAGTCAAAAGAATGCAAAGGTTGCCCATATTCAAGCATCACGAAGTTAGTGATGTCGACGATGTTATTGATCGGCCGCATGCCGCCGGCAATAAGACGCTGTTTCATCCAATCCGGGGACTCGGCGATATGAATACCTTTAATCAGGGCTGCCGAATAACGTGGACACAGGTCCGGCGACTGAATTTCTACAGCAATCTGCTGGTCGATCGGGTCATCCACTTCTAAATATGCATCATCAGGCAGGCGGACTTTTTTACCGGTTAAAGCAGCTAATTCGCGGGCAATCCCTATGACCGATAGGCAGTCGGGGCGATTCGGTGTTATTTCCAGGTTATACATAGCATCGCTCATATAATCAGCCAACGGAACTCCCAACGGAGCGTCAGCCGGTAATACCAGAATCCCGGTATGATTATCAGAGATGCTCAGTTCTTTCTCAGAACAGATCATTCCACTGGAAGATACACCGCGGATTTTCGCTTCCTTAAGCACGGATTTCGCACCGCTATGGCCGTCAACCAACTCAGCTCCGACACGGGCAAAAGCGATTTTGTCAGCGAGTTTAAGATTCGGTGCCCCGCAGACGACGGTTGCTTCTTCAGTCCCTAAATCCACCGTCGCCAACCTCAGGCGGTCGGCATTGGGATGCGGATTGACGGCCTTGATCTGTCCCACAACCACCTTATCCCAATTACCCCCGATGATCTGGGTATTTTTTACTTCCAACCCGGCCATGGTCAGGATTTCCGCCACCCTCGCTGCGGGAACGTCAATTTCGATATAGTCTTTCAGCCACTTTAAAGATGTTTTCATTGTCCGCTATCCGGAGTAATCGGATATGAAGGCATGACAGGACTGATGTTGATCCACTTCTCGACGAAGTCATCTGTTCCGCGTACCGAGTATGCCGAATCACCAATTATCGCCATATTGGTTATGTATTCCAAAGTTCCTCCGATAGGCAGTCGAACCGGTAGTAAATAACCATCGCGGGCTGCTCTTATCTGGAGAATAAAAGAAATTTGAGAATTACTCAGTCCGGTATATCTGGTATCAGTATCATCCGCTTGAAGCCAGTTGGTCAATTCATTCAACGAATTGAAATGCCGGGGATATTTCATGGTTTTTATCTGGCTTGCCTGGTCGGCGATGGTTGCCTGGTTGGATGAAGCCTGTTTATTAAGCGATGTAATCTGGTCTTCAGCCCCAGTCAGGTCTTGTTCCAACGAGTTGGCTTTCGCTTGTTCCTGGCTAAATTGAGTTTGTAAGGAAGAAACGTTACTTTGTAAAGTCCCCACCTGACTCTGTAAGGCAGCAACCTGTGTTTCGGATTCATCAAGGTCTTTTTGTAGATTGCTTTTCTGCACTGCAAACACAATAGTTGTTACCAATAAGGCTACAATAACTACCGCTACAACCCCAATCATGATCCATTTTGTCATCGGATTTTTTTGTTCAGCCATTATTTACCTCCAAAATCAAGTAAAAGACTAATTACCTGAATATTAAAATTGTCTAAGGAATCTTAAATCTCCGTTATAGAAGTGCCTCATATCATCGATCCCGTGACGGAGCATTGGCAGTCTTTCCAACCCCATACCGAAAGCAAAGCTGGTATATACTTCAGGATCGATGCCGCCACGGCGCAGGACATCGGGATGAGTCATTCCGGCACCAAGTATTTCCAGCCAACCACTTTCGCTGCAAAGCCGGCAGCCCGAGCCGTGGCAGACACCACACTCGATAGACATTTCTACTCCCGGTTCAACGAAGGGGAAATAATCGCAGCGGAATCGGACTTTTCGTTCCCGGCCGAAATAACGACGGGCAAATTCGTATAAGGTCCCTTTCAAATCGGCTAACGTAATACCTTTATCTACAGCAATACCGTCGACATTATGGTAGGCATTCAGGTGTGTGGCATCGGTAGCTTCATACCGGTATACCATACCTGGTTCGACCGTCCGTATTGGCGGTTTCATATTATGGACGACCCGTGCACTGACGGCTGTACAATGAGTCCGTAATAACATCGGCCGTTCGCCCCGGTCGTTTTCATAATCCACCCAGAAAGTGGACATGCCATCCCGCGCAGGATGCTCTTTCGGCATATTTAGAGCTTCAAAATTATAGTAGTCCCATTCGGCATCAGGCCCCAGGGCAACCTGGAAACCCATGGAACGGAAAATCTCGGAAATCTCGTCAATCGCCTGTACCAGTACATGTTTGTGACCGAGTGAGAACGGATATCCCGGCAGGGTAATATCCATTACCGCAGCAATTGTTTTCACACCCTCTTCCCTGGCGGAAAAAGACTCCATTTTTTCCTTGTACTTATTTTCGAGGTTTGTTTTCGCAATATTAGCCTGGGCACCTGCCACCTTTCTCTCTTCCGGTGCCAATCCGCCAAGCCCGCGCAATACTTCAGTTAAAGCCCCTTTCCGGCCAAGGTATTGTATACGCCAGGTTTCCAGAGCCCTGGCATCAACAATTGCGTCGAGTTCGTTTATCGCCCTGGTGACCATTTCATCAATCATGGACATTATAAAGCCTCGTGTCGTTGTAATTAAAGAACCCTCCAGGTGGAGGGTTCTTTGTTGTCCGGTTTAGCTTTTCTTACGGCATATTAGCCGTAATTTATCCCCCCACGCGCCGTCAGCGCATAGGAAATGTGAATTCTGCTACTAAATGAGAGTATATTGTGTTTTTTTTATACATCATTTGAAGCAACCTGTGCGCGAAGTCTAACATGGAGGTTTACCTTTGTCAATCCTACTATCGTATTATACGGACCTGAAAAAACCTTATGTTTTCCCGGCTCCGGATAATTGTTCTTGGATTATACCTGATTTTTCGCCCGAACGGTTGTTACCAGGGTGGCGAATGCTTCCGGTTCTCGTACCGCCATGTCTGCTAGTAGTTTTCGGTTCAGCCCGATTCCGGCATTCTGCAAGCCGCTGATAAATTGGCCGTAAGTCATGCCATTCGCCCGGCTGATAGCATTGATCCGGGAAATCCACAAACGGCGCATGTCGCCTTTACGTTCACGGCGGTGTGCAGTGGCATAGCTTAATGATTTAAGCATTGATTCATGAGCCCGGCGGTATAAAGAATGTTTGGTAGCCCGGTGGCCCTTAGTCAATTCCAATACTTTCTTATGTCGATGATGATAAGTTACACTACTCTTAGCACGTGGCACCTTATTTCTCCTTGAGATACTTCAGGATAAGCCTTAATTATGCTCCATAGGGCAACAGGCTTTTTAGTCTTTTCTCGTTAGCAGGGTTTAACACCAGCTTATTGTGGTACAACCGTTTCGTCCGGGCAGTTTTATGCATGCGCAGATGGCTTTTACCAATCTTGGCATGAACTATCTTACCGCTACCGGTTACATGCAGCCGATCCTGGGCTCCTTTATGGGTTCTCATTTTTGGCATCAGTAACTTCCACCTCTTGTTTTACCTTGGGGGCTTTTGTTTTCTGTACGGGTACCGGAGAAAGAATGATATTCATTCTTCTCTCTTCCATAATCGGCTGCCCATCAACCGTACCAGCATCTTTCAAAGACTCAGCCATCTTCTGCAGGAGCTTCCAACCCAAATCCGGGTGAGTTATTTCTCTCCCCCGAAACATTACGGTTACCTTGACTTTGTCGCCCCCAGCAAGAAGCTTTTTGGCGGTCCTTGATTTTGCATCAAAATCATGTTCGCCAATCTTCGGCCTTAGTCTGATCTCACGTAATAAAACNATCTTTTGACTTTTCCGTGAGTTACGCTCTTTCTTCGCTTGCTCGTATTTGAACTTCCCATAATCAAGCAAACGGCATACTGGCGGTACAGCAGTTGGTGCGACTTCAACAAGGTCTAGTCCGTGGCTCTTCGCCACTTCTCTTGCTTGATATAGAGGCAAGGTACCCAGTTGTTCGCCGTTCTCTCCGACGAGACGCACCTCCCTGGCCCGGATTTCTTCGTTGACGCGGAGTTTCTTAATTATACGCTGAACTTCCCCCTAAAAAAATAGCAAAATTCAATATAACATACCTTGACTGTGCAAAGCAACCTCTAGACTCAAAAAAGTTAGTATCTATAAATCGAGAGCTTTATTCTGTATGATATCCAGTATCCGGAGCTTAAATTCACCGATAGAAAGCGGAGGTAACTGTTCACCAGTCCGTAATCTCGGCGCTACCTGGCTTGATTCCATTTCTTTATCACCGACCACTAACATATAAGGTATTTTTTCCAACTGGGCCTGGCGGATCCGCTGGTTCATCCGGTCTGAAGTATCATCTACTTGTACACGGACGTTCATTGATTTCAACTCACCGGCGACTTTCTGAGCATATTCATTATGCCGTTCGGCAATCGGGATGACCATCACCTGTACCGGAGACAGCCAGACCGGAAAGGCTCCGGCATAATGTTCTATCAAAAAAGCCATCGTTCTTTCGATAGCTCCAATGGAAGAACGGTGGATAATAATCGGTTCTTTTTCCTGCCCGTCCTTATCCCGGTAGACCAGGTGGAACCGTTTGGCACCCACGAAATCATACTGTACCGTAAATGCCGTGTCTTCCTTGCCGGCGAAATTTTTCATCTGGATATCGATCTTGGGGCCGTAAAAAGCGGCTTCATTAGCAGACTCAAAATAATCAGCGTTTCGTTTTTTCAGGACCTGCCTGAGGACATCTTCAGCAAAGTCCCAGGCAGCATCATCTTTATAATATTTGTGGTCGTCATTCCGGTCGCCCAGCGACAACCGGTAGCGCCTGCCTTCAGTCAAACCCAGGACATTCGCTGAATATTCAATCAAGTCAAGGACTGTCATGATTTCCTCAACTGCTTGTTCTTTCTGGCAGATGATATGTGAATCAGCCAGGCAGAAACTCCGTACCCGGATCAAGCCGGTCAATTCACCGGATCTTTCATACCGGAATTGCTTGGCCAGTTCAGCGATACGGAAAGGTAATTCCTTATATGAACGCGGCCGGCTGGCATATAATTGATAATGATGGGGACANGTCATCGGCCGCAGCATCAATTCTTCTTCATCGACTTTCATTGGTGGATACATGGTATCTTTATAATATGGATAATGTCCGGAGGTCTTATATAACTCAATATTCGCTAAATCCGGTGTATAGACATGGCGATAGCCGCGCTTAATCTCTTCGTCAACCACGAATCGTTCCAACTCACGCCGTATGACCGAACCTTTCTCTGTGAAAAGAGGCAAGCCTTTGCCTACCAAATCGGAAAACACGAACAGGTCCAGGTCTTTCCCTATTTTCCGGTGGTCCCGTTTCTTAATCTCTTCCTGGAATTTCAAGTACTCCTCCAGTTCTTTTCGGGAACTGAAGCACAGTCCGTAAATCCTTTGCAGCATAGGGTTCTTTTCCGAGCCGCGCCAGTAAGCTCCTGCGATTCGGTCCAGTTTGATGGCATCGGGATGGATTTCTTTTGTCGTCGCTACATGCGGCCCGGCACATAAATCAACAAACTCACCAGAACGGTATATCGAGATATCCCCATCGGCTAAATCTTCGATCAGTACCAGTTTGTAAGGCTGATCTTTAAAAAGCTGCCGGGCTGTATCTTTAGTGATATTCTCCCGGGTAAAGATTAGCCCTTTCTTGATCAATTCCCGCATTTTCTCTTCAATACGTGGTAAATCCTCCGGAGTAAGGGGACGCGGTAGATCGAAATCATAATAAAAACCATTTTCGATCGCAGGGCCAATGCCGAATTTCACTTCGGGGAATACCGACCTTACCGCTTCGGCCATGATATGCGAAGCAGAATGACGGGCTGTTTCCAGCTGGTTATGATCATTAAATTTTTCTTCAGCAGCCATAATTCAATCCTTCTTAAATGCCGGAATCATTATCCAGAGGATTCGATTTGATGCACACGCAGTACTTTATTTTATCGGTAATCAGGTAAGGTTATTATATCAATCCACGTTTTAAGGTGCAATCGTACTAAATTTACTACATTGATTGTGATACTTATCCAAAATCACTTCCCGACAGTGAACCCTTCGCGGAACAACCTGAAGCTAAATAACCCGTTTTGGCGAAACAACCTCAGGCACGAATTAAAGCTAAATGGTGAAATTCTAAATTATAAACTCTAAACCCTGAGGAAATCCCAATTACCGAGATAAAAACAATAACCAAAAATCGAGTAACAAACACCAAACAATAACCAATAAGGAAGATACANAAAAACCANAAGATGGTAAAAACAGAAGTTCTNAAATCATAGCACGGATGTACCTTCATGTCAAGGCGGATGTCCTACGCAGGCCACATTTTTAAAATATTTGAAATACCNTCCCGTTACGCGGCAGGTCATCCCGNTTACAAAAGGTATGCATATTCGGTTATTTTCCCGGACAACAATGATTCATTATAGTTAGCTGACTTGACGTTTTTAACGGCCGGATGTTACATTAATGAACGTGTGTGAATTAGAGATGAGGAGGTACCGGTGCCGTGGATATGATTGTGTGCTGTAAGCAAGTACTTGATCCGGAAGCACCACCGGCAAGTTTCAAAATCGACTCTGCAACTAACAAAGTGGTCCCACCCCAGGGTGTTCCTCCCGTTATCAGCCCATTTGATGAACAAGCAATAGAAGCAGCCTTAAGAATTAAGGATGCAAAAGGCGGCAAGATAACGGTCATCAGCCTGGGTATAAATCTCTTGAGGGATGTAGTAAAAAAACCATTATCTATGGGTGCGGATGAATTGGTATTGCTGGAAGACCCGGCATATGTCGATGGTGATGCCTGGTCGACGGCTTTTGCCCTGGCGATGGCCATCAAGAAAATCGGAAAATTCGACCTGATTTTCTGTGGCCGGCAAGCCGCCGACTGGGATTCGGGCCAGGTAGGTTCCGGAATTGCCGAGATACTCGGCTTGCCCAGCGTAACTATCGCCAAAAAAGTTGAAGCCCTTGATGGAAAAGCGCGGGTAGAGCGTATCACCACTGACGGATATGAAGTCGTGGAAGTTGCCCTGCCTGCAGTGATCACGGTAAGTAATGAATTAGGCGCTGCCCGTTATCCCACTATCAAAGGGATCATGGGTGCCAAGCGCAAAGAACCTCTTATCTGGAAACCGGCCGATATCGGCGTTGATGTCGCTAAACTTGGGGCTGCCGGAAGACGCACCAAATTAGCCAAATTATTCCAGCCGGTTAAAGAAGCTAAATGCGAAATCATTACCGGTGAGACTCCGGAGGAAGCAGCGGTTAAGCTGGCCTTAAAGCTCCGGGAAGCAAAAACACTGTAAAAAAAGATGCTGTTTTGTATCTTTTAGGCTTCGAAAAACCGGTAACTTACAGGAGAAAATGATATGTCGAGTGGAATATTGATATTCAGTGAAATACTTGAGGGTAAACTGGCCTCAGTGACCACCGAACTTCTCGGTTGCGGTCGTAAGCTGGCCACTGAACTAAACCAGGGACTTTCTGCGGTGCTGATCGGAAATGGAATAAACAGTTTTGTTCCACAGCTAGTGAGTTACGGGGCAGAAAAAGTATATCTGGTCGAAGACCCAATAATGGCTGATTATCAGACCGAATCTTACCTGTCCGTGATGGAAAAGGTGATCAAACAAGCTGACCCGCAGATTATTCTATTTAGTCAAACAGCTATCGGCCGTGACCTGGCGCCGCGGCTGGCTTTCCGTTTAGGCACAGTTGCCACTATGGACTGTGTAGCTGTCGAAATAGATTCCCAGACAAAACGGCTGCTGCCGACGAAACCAGTCTATGGCGGGAATGCCCGGGCTGTTTACAGCTATGATTCCGACCCTCAGATAGCTACTATCCGGGCGAAAGCCGTGTCCGCCCTGGAACCGGATGCCAACCGCAAGGGGGAAGTGATCAACATCGCTGCCGGTATTGATGCCACCTTAATTCGGGCTAAAGTAGTGCAAAAGGTCAAGGAAGAAGTCCAGGGAGTAAAACTGGAAGAAGCGCCGGTAATTATTAGTGGCGGCCGCGGTATCGGTGGGCCTGATGGTTTCAAGGAATTGGATGTCGTTGCCAAGATGTTGAAAGGAGCCGTTGGCGCCAGCCGGCCAGCTTGTGACAGTGCCTGGATGCCTGATACTGCCCAGGTTGGGCTTACTGGAAAAGTAGTGACTCCGGATCTTTATATTGCCGTGGGTATTTCCGGATCAAGCCAGCATATGGCCGGCTGTTCGGGAGCTAAAGTTATTGTTGCCATTAATAAGGACCCGGAAGCCAACATCTTTAAAGAAGCCCGCTACGGCGTCGTAGGCGACTGGAAAAAAATCATTCCTGCCTTCACTCAAAAATTAAAAGAACTTCTAGCTTAGTAATGAGACAAGAATTCCGTGCTGCATTCGGTAAAAACCGGCAGCACGGAATTCATCTTTTACCGGATATAGTTTTATTTTTCATTATTTAACTTTGTTAGTTGTACCCCAAATGTTTTATGGTATGATTGGTCAATCATTCATCTTCGTTTTATCTCTATAAAACCGGAGAAAAAAATGGTAAAAAATATACCGCAAGCCGAATCTTCGTCATCGATTAAAAAGAGCCGGATTCTTGATAAGGCGGGTGCCCTCTTCTGGAAAAAAGGATATCACAGCACCAGTATGAGGGACATTGCCAGTGCCTGTAATTGTAAAGCAGCCAATATTTACAATTATTTCGCCGGTAAAGAAGACATTCTATTTGAAGTCACCCGAGATATCCATGAACGTGCTGTCACCTCGGTAAAACATCTGGACGAAGATGAGGTAACCAGCCCAATTGAACAACTCCGGTCACTGGTTAAGGGTCATTTTGGGTTGTTGGTTCGCATGAAGCGCTCCAGTATTCTGATCTCGGATACCGGCCTTAAAGATTTATCGATCGAACACCGGAAGGCGATTGTCCAGCTTCGTGATATCTACGACAACATTATGCGTAAGGTTATTGAGCGCGGCATCAAAAAGGGCCTTTTTGATGTGAAGGATATTAAAGTAACTATCTATCTAACTTCTTCGGTGATAATCAGAAGTACGATCTGGTTTTCACCCAAAGGGCGCCTGTCGGTTGATGAGGTTGGCGATATCATGTTCGACTACATATATCGCGGCATTAAAGCAGAAAAAAAGTAACTGCATTAGGTTTTTATGCAAGAGTTAAGCTGACCCATCGGGAGGGCTCAATGCTGGAAACTACCGATACCATACTCCTGGTAATCGATGTTCAAGAAAAACTTTTCGGTGTTATGGATGATAAGGAANCTTTGTTGTCCAACCTGCAAAAACTGGTCCGTGGCTTGGCGGTATTGGAGGTCCCGGTAATAGTAACCGAACAATATCCCCAGGGACTGGGGCCGACACTTCCCGACATTTCATCCTTGATCACGGAATTCAGTCCCATACCAAAGGTGTGTTTCAGTTGTTGGCAAAATGATGAATTTAAAAAAAAGTTGACAACAATTAATCGTAAACAGATCCTGATTTCCGGAATCGAAGGACATATCTGCGTCTACCAGACGGCATGCGACCTTGTCCGTAATGGGTATCAAGTACATGCCGTTACCGATGTAATATCATCCCGTAACCCGATAAACCGCCAGTTGTCTTTCGATATGATGCAGCAAGCCGGTGCCCGGTTGACCGGGACTGAAACAGTGCTTTTTGAATTGCTGAAGCTCGCCCAGGGCGATAAATTTAAAAAGATCAGCCAGATTGTCAAGTAATGTTGAGCTAATATAATCATGGCAAAATATATTTAGTTAAGTTTCCAACAATATTTGTGAAACAACAAAGGAGAAGGAATGGCGGAAAAATTTAGATGCCTTAATCCTGTCGGCATCCAGGACCCAATCGCTCTGTACCCTTTGGCCCCGCGGCTGGACAAGCTTGATGGTAAAACCATATATGTCAGCATCAACGCCGGCGGCGACCAGGATATCACTATTCCTTTACTTAAGCGGCTGCCCCTGGACTATCCCAATGTCAACTGGAAAATCAAGAGGCAATTCGGGTTCAGTGCAGAATTGACCGACGAAGAAAAAAAGGATGCTGACGCTGTTATCGCCGGCGTCATCTGGTGACACGGCGCGATCTGGGAACAGTTGTTCCAGGTTGCGGATAACGAACAGAATGGTATTCCCACTGTTTCGATGCTTTATGCCGACCAGGATGAAGCCTTCGTTCAAGCAGGGAAAATGAGTGGTTCTCCTTATCTTCGCCGTATTCATGTTTCCCGTACCTTGCCCGGACCGGTAGATGTCGATGGCTTTATCCGGCCTTTGATCGATGCTTTAGTCCGGCCTTTATCTGAAGAGGAGAAGTCCGGTGGGCGGTATGAGATAAACAACAACCGGATATTGTTCGAAGGGACTCTCACCGAAGCCCAGGAATTCTATATGCAGGCTGAGAAGATTCCTACCCTCCGGTATAATGCTCCTATCGCCAAATACACTGACGGCCTCCCGGTCATTGTCCCTACTGAAGAACTAGTTGCGGCGATGCTCAAGGGTACCAGCCATAAACCGGACGAACTTATTGTTCATCAAACCGAGCGTGCGGAATTCGCCTTTCAGTCTAAAGGGCACAAGATAGAAAAAGGTACCCCTGTACGGTTTATGCCGCTCAAACGGACGGCTACNGTCGAAAGGGTTGCCGTGAACGCCGTGATGGCCGGTTGCCGGCCGGAATATTTCCCGGTAGTTTTGGCTATCGCAGAGGCTGGCGGTGGTGGTGGTATGGATGGACGGGGCAGCCAGGGTTATGTNGTGAGCGGACCCATCGCCAAGGAAATCGGTATGAATTTCGATGTTGGAATCATGGGACCGGGTAATCCGGCTAACCGCAGCATCGGCCGGGCAGCCGAACTTATGTGGCGGAACTTTGGCGGTAATGTCCCGAATGTCACGAACGTCGGCGTGATGGGTTCACCAATGTTCAATTGCATCCCGGAAGACCTCGATAATCTCCCGCCGGGTTGGCGCGGCTTGAATGAAGAATA
>JGI20214J51088_10002402_pt1 | contig 12429 bp, 12 predicted proteins | sample WetSurMetagenome_FD_51088 | JGI IMG/M metagenome (IMG submission 51088)
GCTGTCCTGAGGGATGACGAAGGAGCGCTGATTGGCCGCATCGCGCTTGTCAGGGATCTCTCGGAGTTGAAGCATCTGCGCAATGAGGTGGAGCGCAGCCAGCGGCTGGCTGCCGTCGGGAGCCTCGCCGCGGGGGTTGCCCACGAAATCCGCAACCCGCTGAGTTCCATCAAAGGTTTTGCCACTTATTTCCGCCAGCGTTATGGCGGGGTACCCGACGACGTGAAGATAGCCGACATCATGATCCAGGAGGTTGACCGGCTTAACAGGGTGATCACAGAACTCCTGGAGTTTTCCCGCCCCATGGCATTGAAGCGGAAAGAAACGGACCTTGCGGCTCTCGCAAGACACGTCCTGGGCACGGTCGAGGGACAGGCACGCGACAAGGGGATTGTCATGCAAACAGACCTGTCCCCGGGACTTGCGAGGGCTTTCATCGACCCGGACCGGATGACCCAGGTCCTTCTCAATCTGTTTCTGAATGCACTGGCCGCCATGGACAGGGGAGGCATCCTGTCGGTGGGCCTTGCCCGGCAGGACGAGCGAACCCTGCGTGTTTCCGTTTCCGACACGGGCACGGGTATCCGCAAAGAAGATCTCGGGAGAGTCTTCGACCCCTATTTCACGACAAAACCTTCGGGGACGGGGCTGGGTCTTGCCATCGTGCACCGGATCGTCGAGGCCCATGGCGGCGAGATCCGCCTGGAGAGCGACCAGGGGAAGGGCACGACCTTCACGGTCCTCCTTCCGGTCGAGGGCGAATGACCTCCCTGACAGCCAACGCGAAAACAGGATCGTTGCCATGAACACAAAAAACACGATACTCGTCGTCGATGACGACTTTGCCCACCGCACCATGCTGAAGACGCTCATTGCCGGTTGGGGCTATGAGGTCCGCGAGGCCGACGATGGTGCCGCGGCCGTTGAGGCGGCTAATAAAGATCCCTTCGATCTCGTTCTCATGGACATCCGCATGGTCCGTGTTTCCGGGCTCGAGGCCCTGGAGGAGATCCACCGTTTCAACCCCGCCCTCCCCGTGATCCTGATGACGGCCTACGCCTCCGTGGAAACAGCCGTTGAAGCGCTCAAGAAGGGGGCCTACGATTACCTCACAAAGCCTCTCGACTTTGACGAGTTGCGGCTTGCCCTGGAGCGGGCCCTGGAGCACACGCACCTGCGGGAGGAGAACCGGGCGCTCCGGGAAAGTCTCGGCACCCGTTTCGACCGTGGAAACCTCATCGGCCGCAGCGCCGCCATGACCAGGCTCCTGGACCTGGTGGCCCAGGTGGCCCCTTCCGAGGCGACGGCTCTCGTCACGGGCGAGTCGGGAACCGGGAAAGAGATGATCGCCGGGGCCATCCACTACAACAGCCCCCGCAAGGGCGGGCCGTTCATCCGCATCAACTGTGCCGCCATCACGGAAACGCTGCTCGAGTCGGAGCTTTTCGGCCACGAGAAGGGATCCTTCACCGGCGCCGACCGGCGCAAGGAAGGCAAGTTCCGGCAGGCCGACGGGGGGACGATCTTTCTCGACGAGGTGAGCGAGATGTCGCTCGGCATGCAGGTAAAGCTCCTGCGCGTCCTGCAGGAGAGGGANTTCACCCGCGTGGGCGGCGAGGAGATGATCCGGATCGATGTACGCGTGATCGCCGCCACGAACCGCGACCTGCTCCGGGCTGTCACGGAGGGTCGGTTCCGGGAGGACCTCTATTACCGGCTCAACGTGGTGAACCTGCGCGTGCCCCCGCTNCGGGAACGGAAGGAGGATATCCCTCTTCTGGCCCAGCACTTCCTGAAGCTCTTTGCGGAGAGGAACCGCAAGGCGCTCAAGGGATTCACCCCGCGGGCACTGGACCGCATGCTGCGCTATCCCTGGCCGGGGAATGTCCGCGAGCTGATGAACACGGTGGAGCGGGGCGTCGTGCTGAGCCGTGCCGATATCCTTGACGAGGAAGACGTGGCGCCCGTGCTGGAGGCGGACTCCCTTCAANCACCTGCCGACAAGGGTGCCGCAGCTGCCGCAGGCGATACGTCCCTCGAGTCCATGGAGAAGGCGACGATTCTCAAAACCCTCGAGGAGGCGGGTGGAAACAAAAGCGAGGCAGCCCGCCGTCTCGGCATCACGCGCCGCACGCTGCACCTGAAGTTGAAAAAATACGGCGTCATGTAGCATGCCCCCGCCGGAGCCATGCNGGATGCCACTTCGGAGCACGCAGGATCCGNAACGGGGCTGTAAAAATTGAGTTGAAATGCAGCTCCGCTCGCCGTACAATTACACCAATCATTCCTGAAGCCGCTGTCTGTTTATCTGATTTTCAATACCTGAAATCCTGATCAAGCCCTGACGTGACTTTCCCGTATGAATCATTAGAAAAAGGAGGTGTGATTATGGGAGCAAAGCGTTGTGGTTTTATCGCGAGGACACTGGTGATCGTCATGCTGTTGTTTCCCTGCAGCGTGGTGATGGCCCAGGAGGCAGGCCCCATGTATTTCGGGGTCTTCGGCGGCTATGTCTGGCCCGGGAAGGTGGAAGTCAAGCCCCTTGGCAGTTCCGAGGTGGATGTGGACAACAGCTGGATGCTGGGAGCGAAGGTCGGCTATATCCCGCCTCAATGGCGCTTCGCCGCTGCCGAACTGGAGTACTTCCACATGTTCGATCAGAGTGTAAAGTCCCAGACGGTAATGGGCGTTAACGTGAATGGCAATGTGTCGTTTGACAACCTGATGGTGAACGTCCGCCTGCGCTACCCGGAGGGAATGTTTAATCCCTATGTCGGTGCAGGCATCGGGTCGTCCTGGTACAATTTCAGCGGCACGCCCAGTGACAGCTCGACAAATTTTGCCTGGCAGTTCCTTGCGGGAGTCACCTCGCAACTTACGAAACAATGGTCGGTTGACCTTGGCTACAGATACTTTTCGACGACTCCCCAGAATTCAAGCCAGGTCACACTGGGAGTCAATTTCCACTTTTAGTTAGAAAGCGGGGTGCAAACGGAAACGGCAGGGTCTGAGCCCTGCCGTTTCCCATTCAATGCTGTCGCCCGTTCTATTGCTATCTAGGCTTTTTAAAAATGTCTGGATGCAAGGCCCCCTGCGGAGACCCCTTCCTTTATTTCCCTCTCCCTTGAGGGGAGAGGGTTAGGGTGAGGATGACCATTCCCCCTCACCTCTTATCCTCTCCCGCCAGGGGAGAGGAAGATTAAGGATAGGACTTTACCGGCAGCAGACGGGCGTTTTGGACGCCTTACACCCGCATCGCGGGGCGTCCCGGCAAGGAAAGAACCAGACATGATTGCGCCTCCTGACGGGATGCGCCCCCGGTCAAAAGCTTACTTCTTGCTCACCCTGCAGGGCAATCCTTTCAGATTGGGTGTCCCGTACTCCCTCCCCAGTTTGCCGACCGACGTAAGCATGTTGAAGTTCGACGTCTGCCAGTCGTACTGGGTCTCCGGCTTGCCTTCGGGGAACCACCAGCCGTGGGCGGCGCAAAGAACGCGCGGATCGAGCGCATCGGTGAAATAAGCCACCTGGGTGATCTTCCCGTAGGGGGTCTCGATGAGGACGTTGTCGCCCTCGGCGATGCCGAACTTCCGGGCCGTCTCCGGGTGGATCTCCAGCCTCGGGTCGGGGTTGAGCTTCCGGAGCTTCTCGACCCAGCGATACGAGGAATGGAGGAAGTAGCGGCTCTTGGCGCTCGTGAGAACGAGCGGGTAGGCCGGGTCCTCCGCCTCAGGCAGGCCCTTGTAGACGGGAAGCGGCGAGAGCTTGAACTTCTCGGCGGTGCTGAGCCGAAGCTCGACCTTGGTCGTCGGTGTTGAGAAGCCCTTCTCCTCGTATTTCTTGAACCGCTCGGGCCCCTTCAGGTAGCCCTTCTCGCAGAACTGGGCATAGGTGAGACCCGCGGGCTTCACCACGTCCTCGGCAAACTCGTCGAAGTCTTCCTTCCAGAGCTCCTTCGGCGTCATGAGCTTGCCCAGCTCGTTCATGATCTTGATGTCGGGCCAGCACTCGTCGGGCGGCTCCACAATCTTGGGCCGTGCCAGGATGTAGCCGTGGCCGATCCCGATGTGGCCGATGTCGTTGAACTCGAACTGGGTTGCGGCGGGCAGCACCACGTCGGCCATGGCCGCCGTGGGTGTCATGAAGATCTCGGCAACGGCGAGGAAGTCGAGCTTCATGAGGGCCTCGTAGGTCAGGCGGCTGTCGGCGTAGGACAGCATGGGATTGCAGCACATCATGTAGGCGCCGCGGATCGGGTAGGGGACGTCCTCCAGGATCGCCTTGCGGAAGAATGCCGGAGCGTTTGTCATGAGGCGCGGGATGATGCCGTGGGCGTTTCCGATCATCTCCTTGCGCTTGTCGGGGATGAGATCGGCCCGGACCATGGGTGCCAGGCCCTGCATCTTGGGATCCCGCGGGTCCACGTTTCCGCCGGGGACGTCGAGATTGCCCGTGATCGCCATGAGGCAGATCAGGGCCCGCGTTGTCTCGAAGGTCTGGGTGTTGTGCTCGATGGGGTTTCCCCACTGGAGCGCAGCGGGTTTCGTCGTCGCATAGGACCGCGCGGCCTGGCGGATCAAATCCGCAGGCACCCAGGTGATCTCGGAGACCTTTTCGGGGCTGTACGCCTTCACGTTGGCGGCGAGCTCGTCGAAGCCGTGGGTCCACTTCTCGACGAACTCCTTGTCATAAAGTCCCTCTTCGATGATGACGTTGAGGAACCCCAGGGCGAGCGCGGCGTCGGTTCCCGGGCGCAGCTGGAGCCAGTGTTTCGCCTTCTTGGCCAGATCGATCCGCCGCGGGTCGATGACGATGATCTCGGTGCCCGCCTTGATCTGGTGCATGAGCATGCTGCAGATCTCGCCCTCCTCGTTGGTGGAGGTGATGTTGCTCCCCCAGAGGACGACGAGCTTGCTCGCGTAGTGGAGATCCGCCACGGGGTAGAACCCGCAGGTGTGGACGCCGGTGATTTCGCGCGGGGCGTGGCAGACATCCTGGGAGGCAATGATGTTGGGAGATCCGAAGAGGTTGGCCAGCCGGATCTGGATGAAGTGGTCGAGCCCCTTGGGCATGCCCACTCCGAAGGCAACACCCTTGGCGCCATACTGTTCCTTGACCTTGAGGAGGCCGTCGGCAACGGTCTGCAGGGCCTCGGGCCAGGAGATCCGATCCCACTTCCCTTCGCCTCGCTTTCCTGCCCGCTTCAGCGGGTAGCGAAGCCGATCGGGGTGCTTCAGCTTGTCTGCCGAGGAGATACCCTTGATGCAGGTGTATCCCTTGCTCAGCCAGCCGCCGGGATCCCCCTTGATCTTGACGATCTCNTTGTCCTTCACCCCCACGAGGAGNGCGCAGCCCCCGTGGTCCATGCGTGCGCAGTGTGTTTTTACCCATCGGATGTCTTCTGCCATTGCTCTCTCCTTNATGCTTTCTTCATACGCGCAGGCNATCGCCGCGCGGCAAACACAGGGACCATACACCATTTGACAGCAGGCTGCAAAACCTTATTCCGTGCCGATCTTGCCGGTTTCGGGAGCTGCCATGGATGAGTTCCACTATGTGGCACGGAATATGCTGTTTATCTGTTGGGTTGCATTTCCGAACAATCAGCAATTTCTTTCGGGGAGGTAGATCGATGAAGAGAGTCCTGGTGGTCGCGGTTGCAGTCAGTTTTGTTATCGGGCTTGTGTTCGCATCGGGTGCTGCGGCTTCCCAGAAGGAAGCGAAGGCCCTNGTCGAGAANGCCGCCGCCTTTGNGAAGGCCAACGGCAAGGACGCNGCGCTCAAGGAGATCAACCTGGCCAAAGGNCAATTCGACAAGGGCGAGCTGTACGTGTTTGCCTATGACATGAGCGGCACGATCATCGCCCACCCCAAGAACCCGAAGCTCATCGGGAAGGATCTGATCAATGTTCCCGATCCGGACGGCAAGCTGTTCCGAAAGGAGATTGTCGAGGTGGCCAAGACGAAAGGCACCGGGTGGGTGGACTACAAGTACACGAACCCCGAGACCAAGAAAATCGAAGCGAAGACCACTTACGTCGTCAAGGTGGGCGATATGATATTGTGCTGCGGCACCTACAAGTAACCATCAGGGACCGGCCGGGCATTGATGNCCCGGTCGGTCCTCCTTTCATCTGCCCGCAGAAATCGCGTCCTTTGCGGTCAGAAACAATCTGCTGTTCTGCCTGAAGCCCTCATGCGGGTGTGCTTTTCTTTCCCGTCACATAACTTCGAAGGGCCCTCTGAAACGCTTTGGCCGCAAACAGCGCGCAGTGGTGATCTTTCTTCGGCATCCCGCCCAACTCCTCGATGATTGCGTTCTGGGTGATTTTGAGGCAGTCCCGGACCTGCCGGCCCTTCGCCAGAGCCGTGGCGGCGGCGGCCGAGGCATAGGTGGGCAGNCANCCTGTTGTCTGGAACGTGGCCTCCTCGATCCTGCCGTCTCTCACACGAAGCCANACCTCCACCACGTCNCCGCAGTCATCGGACGTGAGCCTCCCGTAGCCGTCATGCTTTTCGAGGGGCCTTGCGTTGTCGAGGCTTGTCCCGTAATCGATCACCTTCTCGGAATAGCTCTGCCCGGTTGCGGCAAAGAGTTTCTTCAAGATCTCGAGAGTGATATCCCGGTCCTGTGTCATGTCCTTTCAACCTTTGCGAAGTTTCTCACGGCCTGTGGGCGGCCGCCTGTCCGACTAATCACAAAAAGCCGGCAAATGCAACAAGGCCGATGGGAAGACGACCCNCGGAAAGGTTTTCCGTCTGCGCCGGTTCTATGGTAGCATTTCTATAACAAGAGCAGGAGGTCAGGGGCCGTGGCAAAGGAACGACTCGTGGTCATCGGGGGCAATGCAGCGGGGATGAGTGCTGCTGCACAGGCGAAGAGGCTCAAAAAGGACCTGGAGATCGTCGCCTTTGAAAGGGGTCCTCACACATCCTACTCGTCCTGAAGCATCCCCTATTACGTCGGCAAGGTTGTCGACGATCTCGATACGCTCGTAGCGGTAACCCCCGAGAAGCTCCGCACGGACTACGGGATCGACGCACGGATCCTTCATGAGGTCCGGGAAATCGACCTGAAGAGCCGGCGCGTCCTCGTGCTCTCGCGATCCGATAACCGGGAGTGGTGGGAGTCGTTCGATCATCTGCTGATCGCCACAGGCGCCTTGCCGTTCTGTCCCGAGGTGCCGGGAGCCGGCAGCCGGGGCATTTACGGTGTTCATTCCCTTCAGAGCGGCATCGTCGTGAGGACGATGGTCGACACCGAACACCCGAAAGACGCGGTTGTCATCGGCGGCGGTTACATCGGTCTCGAGATGGCCGAGGCGCTTATCATGCGGGGACTCGACGTCTCCCTCGTGGAGCGGGCAAGCCAGGTCATGGGCCGACTGGACCCCGACATGGGGGCCATCGTCTCCGATGCCCTGGCCAAGGTGGGTGTGAAACTCTTCCGGGAGGAATCACTCCAGGCCTTCGACATTTCCAGTGGTCGCCTGCGGGCTGTCGTGACAGATAGAAGGACACTGCCCGCCGACATCGTCATCCTCGGCCTCGGCGTGAGGCCCGACACGGACCTTGCCGCAAGGGCCGGGATCCCGCTCGGCGTGCGAGGGGCGATAAAGGTCAATGACAGAATGCAGACGACGGTGGAGGGGGTCTGGGCGGCAGGCGATTGCACCGAATCTTTCCATCTCGTGAGCCGAAGGCCCGTTCACATCGCCCTGGGCACGATCGCCAGCAAGCAGGGGCGCGTTGCGGGCATCAACCTGGGAGGGGGCTATGCCACATTTCCCGGTGTGGTCGGAACGGCCGTGAGCAAGATCTGCGAGTGGGAAGTGGCCAGGACCGGGCTTCAGGAGAGTGAGATCAAGGCCATCGGTCTTGAATACGTGACAAGCCGAATCGAAAGCACGACCCGGGCAAATTACTACCCCGATGCGGGTCCAATCACCGTGAAGGCNCTGGCCGAAAAAGGATGTGGACGGCTTCTCGGGGGCCAGATCGTGGGTATCGAAGGGGCAGCCAAGCGAATCGATATCTTCGCCACGGCCCTTCATGCCGGGTTCACCGTCGGGGAGATGATCAATCTCGATCTGAGTTATGCGCCCCCATTCTCTCATGTCTGGGATCCCGTGCAGATTGCCGCGCGCCAGGCCGACCGGGCCGTGAAGGAGGCTTCCTGAAGAAACGTGGTTTCAAACACAAACCCCGGGAGATCGAGTCTCCCGGGGTTTTCTTTTTCCCGTAAACGCTGCCTCAGGCCCGGGTTTGCGCATCGATGACCGTACGGATTCCGATCTTTGGCGGCAGCATGCCATTGAGTGCCAGAAAGGGCCGGATGACCTCGACAGGCGGATCTGCCTCGAGAAATTTTCGCCGGATCCCNGGCCGGGCCTCATCGGGGATGNGGCGCACCTGCATGTCCGGGCAGAAGCTCGAGTCGTAACGCTCAAACGCTTCGGCGTCTCTGGTGAGAGCCCTGACAATTCGGCGATGGACCAGGAAGGAGGGGCATCGCTCGTCGCCATCACAGAAGGAGAAGGGATAGAGGCGGCAGACCTCGGGTCTCAGGGGGTGATCGTGGATCGCGCAAAGATGGTCCTCGCCAAGGAAAGGGCAGGGCCCGGAGTGGCCGTGAAGCATCCCGTCGTAGTATTCCATGTAATGTTCCAGCATCTCGTCTCTCTGCCAGTGCTCGTCGTCGGCTATCCGCAGGACCTCTTCGGGCATGAGGCGCGGGATATAGTGTTCGCAGCACCAGCCGCATCGCTCGCAGACAAAGGGAACGAGCACGTCATAATCCGCAAACACGATTTTCGTGAAGAGATAACCCCCGTACTCCATGGCCGAGCTCCTCTGCGGTGAACCCGCGGCCCTGTGGCCCCTCGGTCCCGTCATCGGCTGTCCGATCGATCTGAGCCCTGTTCCGGAGGATCGCTGATTCGATTAGGATGCTTCGTTGCCATTCAGGAGAGATAGAAAAAGGTGTGAGCTGCGAAGGGTGCCCCGTTCGAGGGCTGGCGTGAAACGCAGTTTCTGCACGAGACGCTTACATCATAACCCCTGCAGGGATGAGAGGCAAGGGTTTTACTGCCTGCGCGCCCGGCGCGCGGTGCAAGAAAAAGTCCTTGACTGCATCCACGTTGTCAGATTATTCTGATCGTGCTGATTAATCAGATAAACTCTACCGACTGCGAGGTGATGGTCGAATGATGAAAAAGAAAAAGGACGAAGCCTGCTGTCTCACATCGGAAAAATTCGCAAGTCGCTGCCGAATGGAATCTCTCATCGGCGTCGACGAGCGTGGGCAGATGGTCCTCCCCAAGGAGCTCCGGGACCGGGCGAAGATCGGAACGGGGGACAAGCTTGCCCTGATCAGTTGGGAGAAAGACGGGGAGATCTGCTGTTTCACACTCGTCAAGGCGGATTTCCTGGCCGACAAGATGAAGGACTTTCTCGAACCCATCATGACGACCCGCATCGGAGGCTGACATGGAAGAAACGGCCATCAAGAATGTCGTCCGCGAAAAATACGGAAAAATAGCCGCTACGTCCGGCTCCTGCTGTTCAACAGCGTCCTGCTGCGGCGACGGGAATTCTCTTGTGCAGATGGGGCAGCGAATCGGCTATTCGGAAACCGACTTGACGGCAGTGCCTGATGGCGCAAACCTGGGGCTTGGTTGCGGCAACCCTATCGCCCTGGCGTCGCTCAAGGAGGGCGAGACGGTGCTCGACCTGGGCAGCGGGGCGGGCTTTGATTGCTTCCTGGCTGCCGGCCGGGTTGGCCCCAAGGGGAAGGTCATCGGTATCGACATGACGCCGGAGATGCTCGAGAGGGCGCGGTCAAACGCGCGCAAGGACAAGGTGGATAACGTCGAGTTCCGACAGGGCGACATCGAGCACCTGCCCGTCGGGGACGGGTGCGTGGATGTCATCATCTCCAACTGCGTCATCAACCTTGCGCCTGACAAGGGCCGTGTCTTCCGAGAGGCCTTCCGCGTCCTGAAGCCGGGGGGCCGGCTCATGGTGTCCGACATCGTCCTGACGAAGCCCCTGCCGGATTTCGTGAAGAATTCCGTTGCCGCCTACATCGGCTGCGTCGCAGGCGCCTCCCTGAAAGAGGACTACCTGGGCGCCATGCGGCAGGCGGGTTTCGAGGACGTAGCGGTTCAGAGCGAGGCCCCCTTTCCCCTGGACTGCCTCACGACGGACCCCATGATTTCAGGGCTGGCCGAGACGATGAACCTGAGCAGGGAGGAACTTGCACGGCGGGCCACTGAAACGGTCTTGAGTGTCCGTGTATCAGGGATCAAGAGAGGAGGTTGAACGATGACACCTGATGAGATGCGCGAAAAAGCGGTGCAGATGTTCGAGAAGGGCTACCATTGAAGCCAGGCCGTTCTTGCGGTCGGGCAGGAAAAGCTGGGCAGGGGAAATGAAGATCTGACCCGGGCTGTGGGAGCTTACGGCGGCGGCCTGGGCACAGGCGAGGTATGCGGCGCTGTCTTTGGGGCACTGGCCGTCTTCGGCACGCAGTTCAGCCGCGGGAAGGACGAAGAGAAGGAAAATCCCCGGATGTGGGCTTTTGTCCGCGAGTTTACGAAACGATTCCGCGAGGAGATCGGCCAGGGAAAGATCTATTGCCGGGATATCGCAGGCGTTGACTGGTCGGATGTCAACGCAGTGAAGGCCTTTTACAAAAGCGAGAAGTTGCTCACATGCCGGGACCTGACCGGGGCGACGGCCCGTCTGCTGGGAGAATTCATGGACACTGAGGAGTTCCTGAAGCCGGAGCGGAAAAATGAGAAGTAGCCCTGTGGAGCGGGCCAGCCTTTCGATGCCGTGGTGGTACCGTGGTACAGCCTGCCGAAGGAGATCTTCTCAGAGGCTGCCCGGCGAAAAACATTTTCCGTGGGAATCATAAGATGAGGATGAAACGATGAGCAGCCAAGCTTGCCCCGGCGGGACATTTCCTATGATCAACTCCGTCTGCTGCCCGGCCGAAAAAACCGAATTGAAGATGCCACGTTCAACTCAGAGTTTCGTTGTTGGGACCGTTGCATCGCCTCTGGGCGCCGTGCCTCAAATCACAGCCCGGCTTTACGCGCGGGATTACTGGGGGACCGTCAAGGCCAGGTTCGGGATTGGCCGGATGGAGTATGCGGTAGATCCCGGTCTCTATGCATTGGGCAATCCCGACAGCGACTCGCCCGTTTTCGTTTCCGCAAATTACAAGATGAGCTTTGACGAATTGCGCCGGCCCCTGCCCGGAAGAAATGGATGGATCCTGGTGCTCGATACAGATGGGATCAATGTCTGGTGCGCTGCCGGTAAAGGGACGTTTGGCACAGACGAGCTGGTAGGGCGCATCGAGGCAACCGGTCTCAAAAAAATCGTTCATCATCGAAAATTGATCCTGCCCCAGCTGGCCGGGCCGGGGGTTTCAGCCCATCAGGTCAAACGGCGTTCGGGATTCTCCGTTCATTACGGTCCCATCCGGGCACTGGATCTGCCGGCTTATCTCGAATCCGGCCTCAAGGCCACGCCCGGCATGCGCCTCAAGACGTTCACAATGTCAGAGCGGGCCGTCCTGATCCCGGTTGAACTCATGGAGGCATTGAAGCCTACGCTTTTAATCCTGCCTGTTCTTTTTCTGCTTGGCGGCCTGGGTGGTCACGGGGGATTTTGGGCAAACGCCTTGAACGAAGGGCTCTTTGCGGTTCTTGCATTTTTGAGTGCCCTCGTAGCAGGAGCCGTGTTGAATCCTTTACTTCTTCCCTATCTTCCCGGGAAGGCGTTTTCCACGAAAGGATTTTTCATCGGGTGCCTCATGGCTTTTTTTGTTCTTTATCTGCGGGGCTGCGATTGGCATACCTGGTCCGGGCTGATGGAGGCCTTCTCATGGCTTCTGATCATTCCCGCCGTAGCGGCATATCTGGCGATGAATTTTACCGGATGCTCCACCTACACGTCCCTTTCCGGAGTGAGAAAAGAGATGCGCTGGGCCCTGCCCCTTGAGATTGGAATGGCCGGTTGCGGCTTTCTGGCCTGGGTGACATCGCGCGTCTTTATGTAGGAGATATCATGAGAGACTTTGTTTACCTNGAGAATGTCGTAACCTTGAAGCTCGATGAGGAAAAATGCACCGCTTGTGGAATGTGTCTCGAAGTCTGTCCGCACAAGGTGCTCGAAATGAACTCTTCCCACATCTTGATTCAAAACCGTGATGCCTGCATGGAATGCGGCGCCTGCAGCCGCAATTGTCCTTTTGATGCTCTGTCCGTCCATTCCGGTGTCGGCTGCGCAGCGGCGGTCATCAATTCCATGCTGGGCCGAACGGGCCGTTCCTGTTGTTGCCTCGATGATTCCGAAAAATCATCCATTCATCAAAAGGCCAATTGCTGTGACAAGACAAAGTGAACGTAAAAGCCA
>JGI20214J51088_10002404_pt1 | contig 12427 bp, 6 predicted proteins | sample WetSurMetagenome_FD_51088 | JGI IMG/M metagenome (IMG submission 51088)
GGGATTGTGAATGGGGACGATTTTCAGATAGTTTATTCTGATACCCCGGGTATACTCAAACCACAGTACAAGCTTCAGGAGACAATGATGAATTTTGTAAATGTTGCGCTCTCGGATGCCGACATGATCCTGTATGTTACTGATGTTACAGAGCACTCTGCAAATGAAGGTGAATATATCGACAAAATTAAAGGATCAGGACTTCCTGTGATAATTGCTATGAATAAAGTTGACCTGACAAATCAGGGAGATCTTGAGAAGATAGTTGAATCGTGGCATCTTGCTTTTCCTGATTCACCTGTTATCCCGGTTTCGGGTCTCAAAAGCTTCAATCTCGATTCACTGCTGAATGCCATACTCAATAAACTACCTGAAAGCCCACCGTTTTTCCCTAAGGATCAGCTCACTGACAAATATGAAAGGTTCTTTGCCTCTGAGATCATTCGTGAAAAGATTCTCATCAATTATAAAAAGGAGATCCCCTATTCAGTTGAAATTGAAATCGAAAGCTTTACAGATACGAAGAATCTGATTAAAATAAGAGGCCTCATCCATGTAATCCGCGATAGTCAAAAGGGAATAATTATCGGTCATAAAGGAGCGATGCTGAAAAGAGTGGGGACAGAAGCCAGACACGATATGGAAGATTTTTTTGGGAAAAAGGTCTTCCTTGAATTATATGTTAAGGTAACAAAAGACTGGAGAGATAAACCACTGATGCTTAAAAAATTTGGTTACCGTTAGAACAAATTTCAAAAAATCTTATGAGCAGAATAGTTGCAATAGTAGGCAGACCCAACGTTGGGAAATCAACACTCTTCAATAGACTTATTGATTCAAGGGAAGCTATTGTTGACGAAGTTAGCGGAGTTACACGCGATCGCAATTATGGTATGTCGCATTGGAATGGGATCGATTTTTCAGTAATTGATACCGGCGGATATGTTCAGAACTCTGATGATATTTTTGAAGAAGAGATAAATAAACAGGTTCTTCTGGCAATCGAAGAGGCTGATCTTATAATTTTCATGGTGGATGTGACTTGTGGTATCCACGATCTTGATACTTCTGTAGCTTCTCTCCTCAGAAGAATAGACAAGAAAGTAATGCTTGTAGTAAACAAGGTTGATAATGGTGAAAGATTGATGGATGCCACAGAGTTTTACAATCTGGGGCTTGGAGAATATTTTCCATTAAGTTCAATGAATGGAAGCGGGACCGGCGAGCTTCTTGATGAAGTAGTAAAGAATTTACCGGAAGAAGAACCAGGCATTATTCCTGAATTACCTCGTATTGCTATTGTTGGCCGACCAAATGTCGGTAAATCTTCCCTGGTAAATTCACTGCTTGGAGAAGAGAGAAATATTGTCACCCCTGTGGCTGGAACCACGCGTGATTCAATATACACAAGATACAATAAATTCCAGCACGATTTTCTTCTTGTTGATACAGCCGGATTAAGAAAGAAAGGAAAAGTAAGTGAAGATATCGAGTTTTACTCGGTAATGAGAGCTGTAAAGACAATTGAAAACTCAGATATCTGTCTTCTTCTGATAGATGCCACAAGAGGAATTGAGTCGCAGGACCTTAATATCATGTCGCTGATACAAAAGAATAACAAAGGCATGATAGTACTTGTAAACAAATGGGATCTCATTGAAAAAGAAAACAATACTACAATAAAGTTCGAAAAGGATATCAGGGAAAAGACAGCACCTTTTACCGATTACCCGATTCTTTTTATTTCAGCAATAAACAAGCAAAGAATTCACAAGGTACTTGAATTGGTAGAGCAGGTTAATCAGAACAGGAACAGGAAGATCAGTACATCTGAATTAAATGATGTGATGCTGCAAGTGGTCAAAAATAATCCTCCGCCGGCATTAAAAGGAAGATATGTCAAGATCAAATTTGTGACACAGCTACCTATTTACACACCGGCGTTTGCATTCTTCTGCAATCTTCCTCAGTATGTAAAAGAACCCTACAGGAGATACCTTGAGAACAGGATGAGGGAGAAATTCGAATTTACCGGAGTTCCTATCAGAATATTTTTTAGAAAAAAATGACCAAATTTGGTGTGGTTTTTGTTAATGAAATAATATTGCCTTAAAAACCATGAGAACAATTAAACATCTGATTATAGTTTTAATTGCTATGCTTTCTCTGATTTCATGCCTCAAAATTGAGAAATTGCCTGCAATTCCGCACATAGAATTCACCAGTTTTACTGTTTTTGATACTCTTGATATCTTAGGGAACAAATCAAAAGCCGGAAAATTGAATTTCTATTTTGAAGATGGAGATGGGGATCTTGGTTTGGAAGCACCTACAGAAAATCAGACGGATACTACAAATCTGTTTTTAACTCTTTATAGAAAAACAGGCGGAACAATGGTTCCTGCTCCCGCCCTTGATCCATTATTACCCTATTCCTCTTACAGAATACCTTACATGGAGGTGTTGGGACAGAACAAAATACTTAAAGGGAATATTGTTATCAGTTTTCTTTACCAGTTCTATTCAGTGGGTGATACCATAAAGTATGATTTTTATATAACCGACAGGAATTCAAATGAAAGCAATGTTGCCTCAACAAGTGAAATAATTATTTCTGAAAATAAGGTTTATAATAAATAACAGACTCAGACTTTCACTCCCATTAAAAGAATATCATCTACCTGTTCAAAAGAGCCTTTCCAATCTAAAAAGAATTTTGTCAGAACATCTTTCTGTTCATCCATCGGCAGTTTTGATATTTGCTCAATAAGCCTCTTCAACCTTGCAATTTTCATTTTTTTGCCATCTGGCCCACCAAACTGGTCAGGAAGCCCGTCGGAAAAAAGATAAATTGTATCTCCCTCATTAAGGTAGTATTCCTGATCATCAAAGAATTTTTCAATAACAGATTCCCCACCCACTGATGACCTGTTGCCTTTGATATAATAGATTTCACCTTCGATAACAAGAACGACAGGCCGCATTGCCGATGCAAACCTTATATGCCGTGTTTTAAGATTGAACTCACAAACCACCATGTCCATTCCGTCATTTGAAACGCCCAGTTCGACATTCTGATTAAGTGTAGAGAAAATCTGCTTATTAAGCAGGGTAAGAATCTCAGAGGGTTTTGATATCCTTTTCCTTGTAACTATGTCGTGTAACAGTGTTGATCCAATCATAGACATAAATGCACCCGGAACGCCATGCCCAGTAGAATCGGCACAGACCAATATAAACTTGTCATCCTCAAGTTTATCGAACCAGTAAAAATCACCACTTACAATATCACGGGGATGGAACAGAATAAATGCATCTTTGAAAGATTCTTTAAGTTTGCTGATATCAGGTAAAATGCTCGATTGAATTCTCTTTGCATAATTGATACTGTCGGTAATCTCAATGTTCTGAAGTTCCAGTTCCCCCTTCTGTTTCACAACAACACTGGTTCTTGCTTCAAGTTCTTTTTCAAGATATTCCTGAATCTTCTTCTGAGCTTTATCTCTTTCCCTTATTATCAGAATCACAATACTTGTTAAGACAACTATTGATGACAGGATGAACCACCATCTTAAATAGACAGGAGGTTTGATATTAATACTGAATGTTATTGGATTTTCCTGTGACAAACCATCCTCATTGAAAGATAAAAGGTTGAATTTATAGCTTCCGCTGCCCAAACCAAAAGGTCTGTCCCGCTCTGCACTCATTTTACTCCAGTCATCATCAACATTTTCCATGAAAGTGCTGTAAAAGACCTTTTCCGGATTACTGAAACTAATACCGGTATAATTTACCCTGATAAGATAATTCTTATTATAAGGAAGTGAAAATGATGGCTTATATGGATACCTTACATCATTAATAGTTATGAAGTTTATATTATTAAAAGGGGCAAGAGGATGTTTCCTGTCATTCTTTCTGTCATATACAACCAAACCCTCTGTTGTTCCTATGAAGATCTTCCTGTCAGCTGATTCAAACATCCCATCCGGATTACATAAACCTCCCTTTGTATAATCGGTACCGAAAACCCTCATAGTTCCTTTCAGTAAATTATAACTGGAGAATCCTTTATCATGACCAATCCAAATATAGTCTTCTGAATCGGCAAGGATGCTGTAACAATAGTTATTCATAAGACCATCGGACTGGTTTACTACCCTGACTGAATCGTTAAAGCATTCAAATATCCCGTTACGCTCAGTAGCTGCCCAGATACCACCTTTGCCATTTTTTGACAGCGAGAGAACTTTATTAATAGAGTTACCGTACATAGTTGCCTCTCCAGAGGAAACAATAAAATCCTTATCGATCTTATATAATCTGTCACTCTCTGTTCCTATATAGGCGTATCCATCACTATCAAGAAGTACTTTGTTAATGCTGTTATGCGGCAATCCATTATTAATATTAAATCTCATCTTCCCTTTTTCAGTTTTCACGTCAAGAACAACAACACCATTAAGAGTTGAAAGCCAGATATTATTAGCATCTATTTCAATATCATTAATAAAATCTGTCCCGGAGTCACCCGACCTGTATACAAGCCTTACCGACCCGGATTTGTCACTAACAAAAAGGCCATTTCCTCCAGTTCCAATCCAAATATTCTTCTTCTGATCAAGAAAATAGGAAGTAATTACAGTCTTCCCGACCTGTTTGGTCAGATCGGTAAAAGAGATTGATTTCCCTGTTAAAGCATCAAACAGATGAAATCCTGTTGGTGTACCAAGAATATATTCATCATTATAACTATTTACATATAGAATATTGTTTTCCTGCGAGTTCTTTCCCGGACGATAGAAACCGAAGGCATAAGATGGCAGCATCGAAATACCTTCGCCATAAAAGCCAAACCAATAATTACCTTCTACATCCTGAAATACAGTTTTTACATAATTCCCATCGAGGCCTGAACCAGTATTATAAATACGTACCGGATTAATTTCTTCATAATTATCTGAGAAGCGAAATTGAATCACTCCTGATGCTTTTGTGGTTACCCATAAATTATGTTCAGAATCTTCTGAGACCGATTGAATATTGTAAGATTCCCATTCAGGATGACCGGGTAACCGCGCGAGAATATTTTCTCCATGAGACATTCTCAACTGGAATAATCCGTTACCATCAGTACCTATCACAAATCTGGAGCTATCATCAGTCCGAAAAATTGAGGTAATACCAGAATCATCGAAACCTTCAATTATATCTGTCACTCTGATAGAATCATTACTTAAACTGCAATTGAGCAGGTTTTCATTTGTTCCGACAAGCAAATTCCCTGTATTTATAAAACTTGCAGAAAAAACCACCGGATCAATCGAAAAAGAGTATTGCCTGATTTCTTCCGGTTTCACCGGATCAACTGAAAAAACTGATTTCCCCTGTGGAATAATATAAATCAGCCCATCTGGTCCCTGCAGAAGATCACTGATACTTTTTGAATTGGAGAAAAGAACGGGGACAAGAACACCCTCCCTGGTATAAAAAACAGATCCATCGCTGCACCCAAACCATAGTGTACCATTTTTGTCTTTAAGGCTTGCAGTAGGCAGACGGTTGGCAGTTGAATCGGGATATTGAACAGGGGTAAAAACAAACCCGTCAAAACGAAAAAACCCATTCCCAGTACCAATCCACAGAAATCCATCGTCTGACTGGTTAATAGTATAGACAAAACCGTTTGGAATATTTCTCTCAGCACCATATTTCTTAAAGCTGTAGATTTGTCCGTTTGATAATGTTGAAAATAAAAATAAGCACCCCATGGTGCTGATTAGTATTTTCTTAGTGATCTTAAATTTCATCTCAGATTCCCTCTACTTTTTTGGAGCTATTTTCGTTATGTTCGTCTTTGGTTGGTAAACCGGTACTCCTCCAATGGGAGAACTATAAAATTTCAGAGCATCACCTCTCTGGTTTTCCAGAGTAACAACTACATTATTATTCTTGACCAGTTCTCCTTGTCTTTTATGAAACTGAAAGTCGAGCGAAGAATTCACCTCCGCAGGTTCAATGGGAATTTTAGACTCATCCCAGTTATCTTCATTTGAAATTGGGACATCAATTCCCTGTTTATACCTTGAAACAACAAGTATTTTACCGTCATTATCCCAGTCAAAATTACGTTGTTTTATGGAGACAATTCCGGTATCAATATACGGATAGATATGTGCCACACTTTTAAAATCATTCCACATGCGAAATGTATATGCATAAGTAAATGCGTTGGCTCCTTCTACAGCAATGTTATTGTCCTGATCGCGGCTAAGAAAATACCTGTACAGGTTCCCGTCATCACCTTTTATTCCTTCACATACAATTTTAAAAATATAGGAATTCCATCTTATATTAAAATCGCCTTCAGTTGGATTAAACGGGCCAAAAGTATAATACTTATTATCATACTTTGCTTCTGTTCCAAAAACTTTGGATGCCAGTAAATTACCTGTTTTATAGTTACCTCCCTTACGTAAGCCTTTTGAATCCTCATTTTTTTCGGGATCTACTCCTTTACCTCCATATACTGAAAACAGAGTCTTCGTGTTAAACTCACCCTGTATTTCATCATGCTCACCTCCACAATCCGGATCAAAAACCCTGATATAAAACTGTTGCTTGAAGTCCTTAGGTATAGTGAAGAAGAAAATCTCGTTAAAATCATCATCGCCCCATGAGGTTTTACCTTCTTTTCCGAAGGTTACCAGGAAGGGGATGTTTTCATCTTTACCCGGAACTGCCTGCCCAAATAATCCGGAAGCGGTTAACAATCCAAGGAAAAAAATGGAAATTGATATTTTATATATTGAATAATGCAATTTCATTAATCGTCAAAATTAGTCATTTTTCAGCATCAGGGCTGATGTATTATGTTAATATTTTTTGATATACACGCTTCACGGACAATTCCTCCTGGTTCAGGTTCCCCTGTTACAATAAGCTGAATATTATATGTTCCTGGTTTCAGGTAAGTCTTGTTAACTTCCTTGCCAATTGCAATGGTTTCGTCTCCGAAGTTCCAGTAGTATTGAGCTATTTTCCATCCCGGAAGGTTACAGCTGTCAGCACTCATGAGTACCTTCTGTCCCATGGTGAAATTGTCAGGAGCTGAAATATAAGGCTGTTCAATATCCTTCAGCACAAGAGTATCTGATTTTTCATTCCTTATAACCACTTTGGTAATAAGATTCAAAACATCAAGCTGAATAACATAGGTACCAGGACCCTTATAACAATGCTCTACAACTGGCCCAACGGCATTTTCGCCGTCACCGAATCTCCATTCGTACCTGAAAGGTATTGTATCGTACTTAACTGCATTCTCTTCAACAAACCGGTAACAATAACTATTTACCTGTTGGATATCGCATGTTGCTTTTCTGATGATTGTTGATACAAATTTGTAAATATCATCGTTTTTATTCCGATTAGATGAGAAATAACCAGTCTGCAGATCATTCTCTGCCACAAAAGCAAAATCGTCAGCAGGAGAATTTATTGGTTCCGGAAGGATTACTGGATCTTCCCATGATCCAAAATTAAGTGTTGTAAAATAAACATCCATATTACCAAGGCCGCCCTGCCTGTTAGACGAGAAATATAGCTTACCAGAAGGATGCATACAGGGATAATTCTCAGCTCCCGAGGAATTCACTTTAGGTCCCATGTTTACGGGAAGGGACCATTCTCCGTTTATTAATTCACAGTAGTACAGATCAGATCCACCCTGACCTCCCGGCATATCCGAGGCAAAGAAAAGGTATTTGCCATCGCTGCTGACAGATGGCTGACCAACTTCATATTGCGAATTATTGTATTTAAATGGACGCTCTGAAACCAGATCTGTTCCGGAAAGGTTAGCTATGAAGATTCCGCTGTGGTTCTTGAAATTCCTTTTCAAAGCTGCTTTTCCTGTTTCAACTTCACTTGTGAAATATACCGTTTTACCATCAGGAGCTAAACACAAAGGTCCGTTGTTAAATAAGGAATTCCGTCCGCTATTAATCTCTTTTGGTCTTTCCCAACCTGAAGTATCTATCTTTTCAGCCTTATAAATATTATAAAGCCGGCGTCCATCGAAAGCTGTACGATCCTTAATAGCACTGAATCTTCTGTCGGAACAGAAAATTATGCCATCTTTCACTAAAACAGGAGATATTTCGCTGAAACCATAAGTATTGAATTTCATTCTTGTAACCTTATACACAGAAGCATTCTGGGCTCTGGTTTGCAATGAAACAAAGGGCACAATTAATAAAACAGCTATGATATAAAATAATCTTTTGTCCATAAACCTAAAAATATCTCGGATTAGCTGCACTAACCTTTGAACCGAATTCGTACCTTAAAACAAACTCACTTGATCCTTTGGAGAAGGAATTCATCCTTCCTACCGGATAATCATAGGAGAATCCAAACATAAACTGAGGATTAAGCTGAACCTGCAAAATCCCAACAGCTACCTGTTCCGATGTTCTCCAGGAAGCACCAAGCCAAATAAGATCAGCCAGAATAAAATTGCCATTTATGTCTAACTGAGTAAGTTTTTTAGTGCTTTGCAGAGAATAATCAATCAGCAGTGATGGTTTAAACTTGAAAAACTGTGAGAATACAATAAGACCACCTCCTGAAAAAACTATATCGTATTCATTAAAACTATGATATGCCTGAACAGAACCGGTGCCTGTATTTTTTCTGTAACTGAGAAATGAAGGTATCGATACACCTGCAAATAATTTATCGCTGAAATAATAAACCCCTGCACCAACATTTGGCAAAATATAAGGTTTGTCGTTTACTGTAAAAACAGGGTCAGAGACATTTGTTAGAAGAATTCCCGTATAGTCTGTATTTGAAATATCGGCACCGCCTTTAAGTCCGAATGAAAGTTTCCCGTTTCCAAGCCTGATATGATAAGCATAACTGGCATAAATACTAGTTGATTTAGTAAATCCGAATTGCATAAACTGGGCCATTAAGCCTAATGCCACCTTGTCATTTTTCATAGGAGTATGCAGCGAAACTGACTGAATGACAGGAGATCCCTTTGTCCCCATCCATTGCATTCTGTATGATAGAAATCCACTCATTGCCCCCCTTGAACCTGTGTAAGCCGGATTGATTAACAAGCCATTCTGAAGGTATTGGCTATATACAGGATATCCAAGGCTGATACCGGAAGAGTCAGGTACTGCCTGTCCTGGAACGCTATTGAAAGCAGATAAAAAGGATAAAAGGAATATTAACTTTATCTTGTTCATGAATTGAATTTCGCTAAATCATCTTTTAAATAATTATTACCTCAATACCTTTTAAGTACAATAAATCCGCTCTTTTTAAAAACCTGTCCCTCTTTGGAAGTAACCTTTAGCAGATAATAATAAGTGCCTTCAGGAAGATCAGTTCCCCTGGAATTCTTTCCTTCCCAGTTGGTCCATGTCTGACCCGGGCGGTTAGAAGTTGAATATACCTCCGTCCCCGCTCCATTAACAACTTTCAGTTCAACTTCCTGATCAGACAGATTTAAACCTTCTATAATAAATGTATTATTCCATTTATCACCATTAGGAGAAAATCCCTGAGGTATGAAATCTTCCAGTAAAGTAATACTTACAGAGTCTTCCAGTTTGCATAAACCATTGGAAATTGTCCATAAAAATATATTTTTCCCGATAGAAAGATTTCTGACTTTTGCTTTATTATTCGAATAATCAACAATAGAAGCAGATCCGTTACCAATCACACTCCAGGATCCTGTTTCACCCGATATAGGTGCATCGGCAGCCATCTGGAAAATCCTCTCAATCGAATAATAAAGAGGGACATTGGGACCGGCATTAATTATGCTGGAAGGTAAGGGGTTAATCGCTATATCAAACGGAGCTGAAGTAACTGTAGTACAATTAAATGCTCCGGACTTTACAGTCCGCTTATATTTCATCGGAATTTTCAGAACCGGAGGTTGATAACTTGCAGATGTATTTGTTCCGGAGGCAGCTGTCCAGGTAGAACCACCATCCGAACTCTGTTCCCATAAAAATGCATAACTTCCTGCACCTGCCCCTCCGGCGAGAGTACCTCCGGTAACAGGATCAGGAACCGAGTTATAACATACTGCATTTTTACTGGAAGTCAGGGTATTGCCGGTTATTGGCTGCAGAGCAGTTACTATAATTGTAGCAGCACTTGTTACTGAACAGGCTCCTGATGTGACCTGTCGCTTATAATAGGTAGTTGCGAAAAGGACAGGAGGCTGGTAGGTAACTCCTGTACCTCCTGAAGGAACGTTGTTAAAATTAGTATTATCAGTCGAATAGCGCCACTGGTAACCAAAAATATTGTTCCCTCCCGTAGCAGCTGTACCCTGCAGAAGAACAGGTGCCAGCCCGGCACATACGGTATCAGCAACTCCCCCGCTTAATACTGATATGTTATTGTTTAAAATTGGTTTATGCACATTTATTCGTACAGAAGGGCTCTTACTGGTGCATTTAGATGAGTTGACAATTCTTCTGTACCATGTAGTATCAGTCAGAACAGCTGGTGTATAACTGAAATCGGTTGTTCCTTTTGCTGTCCATATACTACCTCTTGTACTATCCTGCCATATATAAGTATAAGTACCTTGCCCGCCCACAGGAGATGAACCTGACAATGGAGCCGGAGCAACACCAGAACAGATAGTCTGGTCGGCAAGGATCGAATTATTTTTTATTTTATGATACCTGGTTAGAAGAATAGGCACACTTCTGCTTCTGCATACATTGTCCGCTCCGGAATATACAACACGTCTTAAATATCTCTGCTCCGTAACTGAGAATGTCGATGTGTCAGGAGAATAAACGGAAGTGGTATTAATTCCGGCAGCCGGGTTCCATACAGATGAAGATATACTGTCCTGCCATTGATAATTATATGTAAGATCTCCTCCTCCGGGTGCAGATGCACCAAGGTTAAGGAATAAACTTCCTTCACAAATAACAGAATCGGGACGTAATGTAATGTTCCCTGTTATCAGTGGAAGAACTGTAATAGTTACGGTTGAACTGTAATCAACACAACGGCCTGATGTTACAACACGCTGATAATAAGTAGTATTGGTCAGAGCTGGAGGATCATAACCCGGATTAGTTTCCGTTCCGGTCGCAACCGGTGAAGTACTCCAGTTTGTATTTGTTAAATTTTGAATCCACTTATAAATGTAATAATTATGACTGCTGCCATTTGAAGGTCCTCCGTTAAGCGGGACTAAGCTCAGAGGGTTCTGGTTATAACAAATTGTTGTGTCTTTCCCGATAAGATTCCCTGTAATTGCTGGTTGTACAATAATTCTTACTGATTTACTTACATCAACCAGAACTGATGGTACAGAAGAATCAGTTATTGTTCTTCGGAAATAGACTGTGGAATTTTCTATTACAGTCGGTGTATAATTTGTCGGATCACCAACATTAACAAGCGGAGTCCAGCTTATTTCGTCGTAACTTTTTTCCCAGAGATAGGAATAAGGTGCGGTACCTCCTACAGGTTTTGTCCCGGTGATTATCGGGGGTACACTGTTTGAGCAGACAGAATCAACAAGATTGCCTGTTACAGAAGAGCGAACTGAATTAAAAAGAAAACCATTCAGAGTAGGTGTAAAAGTCAGCAGGTTCTCTCCGATTAAACCTGAGCCACCTGTTGAAGCCCCTGTTCTTGTCCCAACAGCTCCTCCTGTAACTGATATCGCAACATTTGCCGGAATAGTAATGTTATTTGTCTGTACAAGTCCGCCGCCACCTCCGCCGCCTTCACCAAAAGATCCGCTGTTATTTCCTCCTTTACCTCCATTAGCAGAGATAGTTAAGGCAGAAGTTGACAATGGGGAAAAGCTTTGCTGATAAAGGGCAATGGATCCTCCACCGCCGCCGCCGCCGGATCCTGCATTCCCTATTGCAGTAGATGTTGTAGCTCCATCAGCTTTAATGATTTTCCCTTTACCTTTAAGAGTATCACACAAAATAATTATGATTCCACCTCCTCTTCCTCCTGGAGTAGCAGTGGCGCTTACATCACCGCTTGTTGAAGAACCTCCACCACCACCCAGAAACATACCTCCTGCGATATCAGTGAACTTCACCTGTTTTCCTCCAAGGCCACCCTCATTAGGGGTACATGAAGCCGCACTTTCCCTGCCTCCTTTACCACCAACGCCATAGTTTGAGCCGCCACCGCCACCTGAGAATTTTCCGTTACCGCCGCCGCCGCCTGTAAAGTTTGCTCCTTTGCCTTTAGCATAATCAGGATATACCGAAGGTTTGTCAAAGGCGGTTATAAATGCTCTGATTGCCTGACTTTCACCTTTAGAACCGGAATTTAAGTATGAGTCAGGATAACTGAACTTGTCATATAAAGCTGAATTATCGTTTATACAGATCCCCTG
>JGI20214J51088_10002405_pt1 | contig 12426 bp, 5 predicted proteins | sample WetSurMetagenome_FD_51088 | JGI IMG/M metagenome (IMG submission 51088)
CCTTTACGGTTGTAATAAACGTAATGCTTATAATCAGTTTCATTCGCATTTTCGTAACCGCCTGCAACAGCGATCATGTCATTTTTCCCATCATTATCAACATCAACTACAGCCAGATCAGCCTCGGAAAAATCCTTTTTTTCAGTTAACCCTTTAAAGTCTGCTTCCTGAAATCCTTTGCCTTTTCTCAGGTAAACAGCTGTTGGTAATACATTTGTAGCTCCAACAATGATATCATCACGGCCGTCGTTGTTTATGTCGCCTTCAGCCATCCTTGGCCCAATCTGCGAAAATTTATGAGGCATAATTTTTTGTGTCAGGGAGTAATCATTAAAGTCATTCTGAATGTGCTCATAATTAAAAGCATTTTCGCGCTTGTTGAATAGAAGTCCGGGAACAATTAGATTCTTATTACCGGTATGATCAGGCACTGAATTCAATTCGGTAATCTCAATCGTCTGGTTAGTTTTTAAATTTTTAACCATAGTAATATATCCAGTGGCAGGCCATGTAACTTTCACAGAATCAATGTGGGTTTCTTTTCCTAACCCAAAATGAATAACAGGGTCAATTGAGGAAGCATAACCCCTTGAGAGAAAATGCTCATCCATCTGATAATGTCCATTGCTCCATAGCTCAGTTTTCGCACCAAGAGCCATTGAATTTGCGCCTTTTCCCAACAGCTTTATTCTCAAATAATTCGCATCCTTCACTCCCCTTTCTACTGTATAATTCCTTAGTATAAAAGCTTTATCATTCAGGTTGTCACATACATAATCAAGATCGCCGTCATTATCCAGATCCACGAAAGCTGCCCCATAAGAGAAGGAAGGATCTTTCGGAAGCCAGTCATTTCTTTTTGTAAAACGAAGATCACCAAGGTTTTCATAAGCATAATTAGGAATCTTAACAGCAGGAGCCATGCTCATAAGAACACTATCAGTCGTATAAAATCCGGCAGCAACTGTTTTAAATTTTGTCCAGTCTTTATCAGTCTCGTCCTTAGGATATCCATTGGCTATAATAAGGTCTTTGTCTCCATCGTTGTCATAATCAGCGAAAAGTGGCGACCAGCTCCAGTCTGTCTGATCAATACCCATTATCTGACCGTTCTCGCTGAACGGAAGCAATTCCCCATTAAGATATCCGTTGCTGATATGCATCATATTCCGTACGTATTGGGGCTCAAAATCAAATTTTGCATTATTCACATAATACCGGTATGCGAAACCATTATTAGTCTGTTTTCGCTTGTAGTATTTTTCCGGCATCATATCCAATGTGTACATATCCAGGTTTCCGTCGTTATTTACATCAGCCATGTCATTTCCCATTGAAGAACGTGACTGATATGACATATAATTTTTTATTTTATTTGTGAAAGTACCGTCGCCGTTATTAATATAGAGGATATCATTTGAGATATAGTCATTTGAGACATAGATATCGGGATAGCCATCCCCATTTACATCACCGACTGCCAGGCCAAGACCGAATCCTTCCAACCTGATTCCTGCTTTAAATGATACATTAGTAAATGTTCCATCTCCATTATTATGAAACAGGTGATCATTATTTTCTGCTGTTCCATCAACCACCTTAGCACGGTAATTAGTATTCATTCTTGAATTGACAGTATTATTCAAAACATACAAATCAAGAAATCCGTCTCTGTCGTAATCAAAAAATACTGCATCAACAGTTTTGCTTGTATCCGCAATTCCGTATTGTTCTGCCCTTTCAGTGAAAGTGGGGTCCTCATGTTTTTTACATCCATTATTTACCCACAGCCTGTTCATACGCTTTCCAGCCTGTACTTCACCTAATGAAGTAAGATAAACATCAGCCCAGCCATCGCCGTTAATATCACCAATAGTTACTCCGCTATACCACTGATTATCTGAAAGTCCTGCAAATTTATCGGTAATATCCCTGAATTTAAAGTTCCCCAGATTCAGATATACACGGGTAGAAACCTGGTTCCCTGCAAATATGAGATCCTGGAGTCCATCATTATTAAGATCAGCCACGCCAACGCCTGCTCCATTATATACATGTTCATACTTCATTATATTCAGGCTGTCAGTTTCAGTGATTTTATTATTGAATGTGACGCCTGTTTTATCGGAAGGCACTATCTCAAATTTGGTATGTTCAGTACATGATACTAATAGAATTGTATATAGAAGCAAAACATTTTTTTTCATATGTAGCGAATATAAAAATAAGTCAGTCAGATAATTATATAAGTTATGATTCAGAATACTATAGATTAAAAATCAGCCTCGTAAATGTATAAAAAAAAGTGGACTACCATTACAGCAGTCCACTTTAGAAATATTAAATAGATTAACTATTCTTAGTTCTGAGTCAGTTTACCATTACTAACGTCAATCTGGCTCTGTGGGATAGGATAAATCAAGTTACTGGTTTTAACTGTAGCACTTCCATAGAGAGCATTACCCCAAGGCATTGTTTTCTCATAAGTAAGAACTCTGTTACCTTCAGTTATTGCGATACCCCATCTGTTCAGGTCAAACCATCTGTGACCTTCCTGGCCTAATTCAAGTTTTCTTTCCATACGAAGGATTGTCCTGGCGTTATCCTGGGTTCCTAATGTTGTATAGTTTCCAATTACATAATTAGCAGCAGGAGTAGTAGTTGCTTTTCCTGTAGCATCAATAGCCATTACAAAACCAGCTGGGTTAGCAGCTCTTGTTCTGACAGCATTAATGTTAGCAAGTGCACCTGCAAGGTCATTGGTTTCAATCTGGCATTCAGCAAGAAGAAGGAGAACATCTGCATAACGGATCAAACGATAGCCGTTAGCTGTGTAACCTGATGTCCATGAACCAACTTCAGTAAATTTACCCTGCTGTGACAATTTGTAAACCTGTTTCTTAGGACTGAATGGTCCTGAGTAAGTCTGGTCACGAATCCAGTCAGCGCCTGTGTGTAGACCCCAATCCCAGTAAGGAATACCTCTTCTACCTACTGACCAGTCAAGACGTGGATCAAGGTTGCCAGCATCAGGTACGAAAGAAGCATCAGTATAAGCTAAGCCTGTAACAGCATCTTTAGCCGGGTTTTTAGCAATTCCCTGGTCATTTTTAACTGGGCTTGCATTGTAAGTGAAATCGATAAGTGGTAATCCGGAAGCATTTGTTCTGAATGAATTAACGAATTCCTGGGTTGGATTGAAGAAACCGCAGCAACCGCCTGGAGAACCGCCGCCTTTATATGGGAAGTTCAGAACTTCACCACTACCTGCGTTACTTCCGCCTGAACCGTCGTTTACTGAGTACTGAACTGTATAAACAGCTTCTACACCATTACGTTTTTCAATATCAAATATCTCACCGTATGTTGGAGCAAGACCAATTGCACCGCCGTCAGGTTTGGTGCCTGATGTTTTAACATATGTAAGAAGTGGCAATGCCGTTGCAAAATCATGATTGATAGCCATCAGAGCTTTTGCAAGAAGAACTTTTGCAACAGTCCCGTTGAATTTACCAATCTGTCCCATGTTATCAGGTAATGTGGTACCTTCTGTAAGGTCAGCAATAATATTAGGACCAATGTCGCCTGAGTTGCCTGCAGTGGCAGGGTCAGTTTTTTCATCCATGTAAGGAACATTTTTCCACATTCTCCATGCTTCAAAATGATACCAGCCGCGAAGTGTTTTAGCCTGTTTGATGTATGAAGTTGCCTGATCCTGAGTGATTTTACCAGCAGCTAAAGCAGCATTTGAAACTGTTATAATAGCATTACATCTGGAAATTGCCTCATAGAGTGACCTCCACTGGGTGTTAAGATAATCGTTGGTAGCGGTTTCAGTGTAGGTCTGGATCGGGTTAATATCAGGTTGGTCACCTGAGTCAGTACCTTTGTTAGCTTCCAAACCACGGATTGAACCCCATACCCAGTTAGTTGATGCAGCCTGCCATCCAAACTGGCTGTTTGCACCTCTCAGAAGTGAATACGCGCCAACCAAAAGGCCTTCAATTCCGTTAGCATTCGATAATAAACCGATGTCGAGGGAACCTGCCGGCTTAACATTTAGGAAATCCTGCTTGCAAGAAGGCCAAATTCCGGACAAAGCAAGGATTAAAATTAATGATATATACTTTTTCATATTATACCTTTATTTATTATTAAAAATTAACATTGAGACCGAAAAGTATTTGCTTTACAAGAGGATAGTTTCCAGCATCAACACCATGATTTACATCACCTCCACCAATTTCAGGATCAAGTCCGGTATACTTGGTTAATGTGAAGAGGTTAACTGCCTGAACATAAACACGCAGTGATTTCATGTTAATCTTGCTTGTAACACTTTCAGGTATGGTATAACCTAACTGTAAGTTCTTTAATCTCAGGTATGATCCATCCTCAATATAGAATGAGCATGACTGGGTGTTAGTTGAGAAGTTAGAACTGTTTGTAGCAATTGGAACTCTTGCACCAGTATTTGATGGGGTCCAGCTGTTATACAGGAGGTCTTTACTTTTCTGTCCCTGGAATGATGGCCAGAAATCAATCCACCATGAGTTCCAGTTATAGATGTCATTACCCTGTGATCCATAAAGGAATGCAGTCAGGTCAAAATTCTTATAGGTAAATGCCAGGTTAAATCCATAGGTAAATTTTGGGTTTGGGTTACCAATGAATGTTCTGTCAGATGGATCAATTTTGCCATCACCATTAAGATCTTTAAATCTGAAGGTTCCTGGTGCTGCACCATCCTGAGTAGCTGCACCCGATACTTCTGATGCACTCTGGAATAAACCCTGAACCTGATAGCCGAAGAAAGAAGAAACTGGCTGACCTGTCTGGTTTCTGATCAGGTTACCGATCCTTACGCTCTCTGAATCAAAATATTTGATACCATATTTACCTTCAGCAATACCGGTAATCTTGTTATTTACTGTTGTTAACACTACACTACCGTCAAAACCGAAATCACCCCATTTATTTTTGTATGTGATTTCCATGTCGATACCGTTGTTTTTCATAGAAGCAACGTTTACATAAGGTGCATCAGCTGCTCCTGCTGTTCCAGGTAATGTTGGGTTATATAACAGGTCTTTGGTTTTCTTTGAGTACCAGTCGAATTTGATACCAACTTTACTGCTGAGAAGATTAGCTTCAAAGCCGATGTTAGCGTTTTCGCTTGTTTCCCATTTTGCGTCGGGGTTAGCTATACGTAACTGGCGGAAACCCTGAACTGAAGAAGTTCCTGAACCGGTAATATCGTAGAATGATGATCCTGCGCTACCACCATAAGCAAAGAACTGGTTGGTTGGAGAAACTGCAAGCTGGTTACCCATGGTACCCCATGATCCCCTGATCTTCATATCATTGATGAAAGAGATGCCTTTGAAGAAAGCTTCATCGCTGATACGCCATCCTGCTGAAAATGATGGGAATACTCCGTAACGGTTATCTTCAGCAAATTTTGAAGAACCGTCGCGACGTACAGTTGCACTTAACATATACTTATCCATAAATGAATAGTCAGCTCTTGCGAACTGTGAAACAAGTGTGGTAGGNGTATTCAGGTAAGAACTTGCATTCTGGATGTTTGAACCGTTATCAAGTGTACGATAAAGTACATCGTCGGTAAAGTAACCTGCACGGGTACCACTTACGCCACGNCCGATACCATATTTAACAGCTTCATAACCTGCAACAGCAAGAATTTTATGCTGTCCGAAAGTTTTGTCTAATGTTAACTGGTTTGTTGATACCCAGTCGTTTCCATAATAAGCACCTTCATTAAAGCTGTTTGTTGAGTTATTTTCTGATCTTTCATATGTTTTNTATGAATANCCCATATAATAACCATCATCAAATGTACCNCCAAGGGTTGATTTGAAGTTTAAGCCCTGCATAATNTTGATGTCAACAAACATACTNCCAATAAGGTGAATATTGAAGTTATTGTTGTCTTTTGCCCTGGTAAGAGAAGCAACTTCGTTTTCTGCCTGNCCTAATCTAGGAGCAATACCTGTACCACCCCAGTCTCCAACTACGAATGCATGTGTAAGTCCGCCAGGAACATCTGTTGTCATGATAACAGGAATAATTGGCTGGCTCCTGTAAGCTGCCTGCTGAATCGGGCTGCTTTCGTCAAGGTTACCAGTACCTCTTGTTGTACTGTATTTCATGTTGATATTCTCACCAATTTTGATCCTGTCTTTCAGGAATGAGAATTCTGAGTTGAAACGAGCTGTATATTTCTTGTAATCAGTATAAATCACGATACCATTCTGACTGAGAGCGCCAACAGCAGCAAAGAATTTTGCATTGTCGGTACCACCNGAGAGAGATACATCATGATTCATAACAGAAGCATTACGGGTAATTGCCTTATACCAGTTGGTATTTGCTGCCCAATCAGGAAGAGATGGTGAGGAAGCAGAAGAAGGACCATAAATTGGGTGAGTTTCTGATGTTCCGTCATTTTTATAAACAAGCCACTGAAGGTTTGCATATTCCTGAGTATTTAACAAATTGTCTGGGCCATCGCCTGGAAGCTGGGTTCCATAATACATACTATAACTGACTTTTGTTCCTTTGCTACCTTTTTTGGTGGTAACAATAATAACGCCGTTTGATGCTCTTGATCCATAAATGGAAGCAGCACCTGCGTCTTTCAACACTGAAATTGATTCAATGTCATTNGGGTTCAATGAAGAGATGTCCTGTGTTGGTACACCGTCAACAACATACAAAGGATCGTTNTTCTGGAAAGAACCGAATCCCCTGATTCTAACGGTAGCTGATTCACCCGGACGTCCGTCACCAGTTACTGTAACACCAGAAGTACGTCCCTGAAGGGAGTTACTTACGTTTCCGGTTGGTACAGCGGTAAGTTTAGCGGGCTCAACAACACCTACAGAACCGGTAAGGTCCCTTCTGCGCTGAGCGGTATAACCTGTAACAACTACCTCTGATAAGGCGGTTACATCAGATACCAGAACAACATCAACTACATTCTGAGTACCAACGGTCACCTGTTTGGTTACATAACCAATAGATGAAAACATAAGTACGGATGTTGGTCCGGGAACTTTAATTGAATAGGCACCGTTCAGGTCGGAGATAGCTCCGATAACTGTTCCCTGAACTGTAATATTCACACCAGGTAGAGGTCCCTCGCCTTCTGCGGTAACCTTCCCTGTTATGGTTCTTTCCTGAGCGAAAATAAAGCCCGTGGAAAGTACCATGCTGAGAAAAAACAGCGCAATGCGCCGTACATTGGTTGAAATTTGCATAGTCAGTCGTTTTTTAAACATGTTAGTTAAAAGGGTTTATAATAGAAAACAAACATTTCTTACTTAAATATGCGATAGGTTATAGGTTCACGAATAACGAAGGTAAAAATAAAAATTACAAAAACAATATCTGAATCTGATTTTTTATTCAAAGGAATTGAAAAGTTTTTAAGCCTTTTTAACATTTCATTGATAACATGCGCATTAAATAAATTTCCAACGATTGATAATAGTTAGCAATTTAGACCTAAACCAAATAAATAAAGGCCATACCATTGCTCTGAATTCACCTTTTTTAGTTCTTAGAATTCTGTAGCAAAATGTTCGTAATAAATAGCCTCATTCCCTGAGGTAAGTAGTAAAACTTCTCAATATTCTTTCTGTATATAATATAAGGTATACCCAGAATTTAATTTCCTGGTTACTCAGGCAAGTGTTTGTCAGGTGAATGGGGGGCTACGCTCAGGATGACAACGCTCAGTTGGTGGCAGGGTCCCTGACTATTACGTATTTCAAATATTGAGCTAAGAGATTACAGTTTTTACCCCAATTAAACGTACAATTGCATCAGATAAGAATCACATACCATCATCTGACGCCTTAAAAAAATTGTATATTTGCTACACAATTGAATTAAGATAACTAAGCATTCATAAGCATTACAGGCAACTCCTATATATTATAAGGTATAATCAAGAACTGATGTCCATGAAAATCCTGATCGTTGAAGATGAACCAAAAGTTGCGCAATTTTTAAAAAACGGCCTGGAGGAAAACGGCTACGAAGCCGAACTTGCCTACGATGGATTATCTGCCGAGAAACTGGTAAAATCGAACAGTTATGACATGTTTATCCTCGATATCATCATTCCGGGAATAAACGGCCTTGAATTATGTAAAAGGCTTAAGAACATCAATCCTTCTCTTCCTGTACTTATGCTTACTGCCCTGGGAACAACCGACGATAAAATAACTGGCTTCGATGCCGGTGCTAATGACTACCTGGTTAAACCATTCGAATTCAGGGAACTTCTAGCCAGAGTCAAAGTTCTGCTTAAGAAAACTGAAAAGCCGCAGGATAAACAAAACATCCTGACAGTAAGCGATCTTGAACTTGACCTTGAAAGAAAAGTGGCAAAAAGAGCAGACACCTATATAGACCTTACTGCAAAGGAGTTTTCATTGCTGGAGTTCTTCATGAGAAACAGCGGCAGAGTCTTATCACGGGTAGATATTGCAGAAAAGGTCTGGGATATCAAGTTCGATTTTGGTACCAACGTTGTTGACGTTTATGTNAACTTTCTTAGGAAAAAAATAGATAAAGGCTTTGATAAGAAGCTGATCCACACCCGGGTCGGATTCGGTTACGTATTTGGTGATTTTTAGAATGCAGATAAGAACCAGATTGACTTTACAATTCCTCCTCCTCGGAGGAATAATAATGATAATTGCATCAATCGCAATTTACGTGTCATCATACAATTTCAGGAGAGATGACTTCAATCGCAGGCTTATGGACAAAGCCATAAGTACTACGAACCTCCTGTTTAACACTGATAAAGCCAATGCTGATAAGATCCTTCGGATTGAAACTGAAAGCTCAGTCTTCCTTCAGAACGAGAAATTAATCATTCTGAATTTTAAAAATGATACAGTCTACAGCTCTGACAAAAATAACTATATCAAAATAAAAANTAACCTTATCGAACGGGTAAGGCAAGGCTATATTGTTACCTACAGGCAAAATCCTTACAACGTACTTATTACTCTGTATTTCACAGAATATGACCGGTTTGTAATCATTGCTGCCGCAATCGACTTTGATGGTTTACAGCATCTTGAAAAACTAAAACTCATTCTTATAATTGTTTGTCTCATCAGCCTAATACTTTTTTCAGTTGCAGGATGGTTTTATTCCGGACGAGCCCTTAAGCCAATTTCAGATGTTGTTAATAAAGTTGAGGAAATCTCGATCACAAGTCTGAATTTAAGAGTATTAGAAGGAAATGGTATCGATGAAATAGGCAAACTGGCCAAGACCTTTAACAGGATGCTCGAACGGCTTGAGACATCTTTTGCAATGCAGAAAAATTTTATCGCCAACGCGTCGCATGAGCTGCGAACTCCTCTCACATCAATTAACGGACAGCTTGAGGTTCTGATGATGAAAGACAGAACTACATCCGAATACAAAGCTGCCTTAACATCAGTGCTTGACGATATAAAATCAATGATCGAACTGGCTAACAGGTTGCTGCTTATGGCCCGGACAAGCGCTGAAGGCCCCGTACCATTTAATAATAAAATAAGAATCGATGAAGTCCTCTGGCAGGTTCAGGAAGAGATACTGCGCTTCAACAGCAGTTACCACATCAATATTTCAATGGACAATTCAGTTTCAGAAGCAGAGCAGATGATTGTTGTAGGTGATGAAAACCTTCTGAAAGTGGCTGTCTCTAATCTTATTGACAATGCCTGTAAATATTCACCCGACAATTCAGTGAATATTATGTTCCTATCAAAAGGTCGTACCATTGAGGTTAAATTTGAAGATAAAGGCATAGGGATTTCCGCACAGGACCTTGAAAAGGTACTCGAACCGTTTTACCGTGGAACCAATACAATCTCCTTTGCAGGAACAGGCATTGGCCTGGCACTAGTAAATCAGATTATTAAGAACCACAATGGAACTCTTAAGATCTCTTCAGTGGTAGGTAAGGGAACGACAGTTACTTTATTTCTTCCTACTGCAATATAAAATCACCTGTTATTTTAATTCTTTTTTAATTTGGTTTTAATGCCTGTTTAATAGCGGTGACGTAACATTGTTATGTTAGTTAATTAAGGTAGGGTTACAATCATCCTGTATTATTTGCATAGTCAGGATTCGTTTTTTAAGGTCAGATTTTTTTCAGGTTAATTAAAAGGTAAAAGGTAGTAGATTTTGCGGTTCATTTAAAGATTTTTTTAGATGATGATTTTAAAAGGATCGGACAGGATGCAACGCAGGTTGCATCCCAATTGGTCAGTAATGTTTATGAAGAAAGACTTTATCTGAATTTATGAATTTATTATATTTTTGGCTTTTNAAAATTTCACAGCCGGAAGCGCAAACTGAGAGCAGAACCTGAAACAATAACAATATAACAGACCATAACCTCAATCTTAACCTTAACCTTAACCTCTCCAATGATCGTTAACAAAAAGTCCTTTTTACATGCAATGGAATATGCTTTTCCTGTATTCCTGTTAAGCATCTCACTCACATTTTCCTCATGCAAGTCAGGAAAGCCTGTTCAAAAGCTCTCCCCCCCTCCTGCTACAGATGATTTCTTCCAGGAGGTAGGAAAAGAAATAGGTATTGATTTTGTCCATTCAATAGGCGATAAGGAATTATCAAACATAGTCGAATCCAGCGGCGCTGGAGCCGCATTTCTTGATTATGACCAGGATGGGTTTATCGACCTTTATGTATGCAACGGGACATGGATGAAAGCTGTTAACACCGACGAAAAACCAAAAATAACTCCAACCAATCATTTATACCGGAATATGGGCAACGGCACTTTCGAAGATGTTACTAAGAAAGCCGGAGTAGGAGGACCATTCTACTGTATGGGTGTTACAGTAGGTGACTATAACAACGATGGCTTTCCCGATATGTATGTAAGTAACTATGGTACAAATGTTCTTTATAAAAACAATGGCAACGGATCATTTACCGATGTCACAAATCGGGCAAAAGTAGGTGGCAAACCAACTGATTTTAATACCGGGGCAGCCTGGCTCGACTATGATAACGATGGCTTCCTTGATCTGTATGTAGGTAAATATCTCAATTTTGATCCGAACTATAAATATTATTATGCTCCAGATGGCTTCCCTGGTCCAATGGCCTATGATGCACAACCCGATATATTATATCACAATAACGGGGACGGAACATTTGATGATGTCTCCAAAAAGATGGGGATCACTGATTTCGACGGAAGAGCCATGGGCGTCGGTGCGGCAGATTATGATGATGACGGTTTTGTCGACATCTATGTTGCAAACGACCATACAATGAACTACCTCTGGCACAATAACGGGGGGAAAAGTTTCACCGATATGGGCACACCATCAGGAACAGCTTTCGGCCAGTCAGGTGAATCCGCAGTAAGCATGTCGGTCGATTTTGCCGATTTTCTTCACAACGGACAGATGGACATGTTTATCTCTGATGATAAATATTGCCGTCTCTACGAAAATAAAGGCAATGGGATTTTCGTCGATCAGTCATATCCATCCGGCATTGCAATGCCGGCAGGACAGTTTGTCGGATGGTCCTCATCTTTCATAGATTACAATAATGATGGACTGGTAGATCTTTATAAAACAAACGGAGCGCTAAAGCATCTTTATGGTCAGGAAGATCAGCTGTTTGAGAATACAGGCGAAGGCAAATTCAAGGATGTATCCACTGAAAGCGGTAAGTATTTCATGGTTAAACTTGTGGGACGCGGAGCCTGCTTCGGGGATTATGATAATGATGGTGATATTGATGGATATGTTGTGAATCTGAATGACCGTGGAGCATTTCTCAGAAATAACAAGGGCAACCAGAATAACTGGATATCGCTTAATCTGGTTGGATCAACCAGTAACAGAGATGGCATTGGCGTCCGTATAAAAGTTACTTCCGGTAATATGGTACAGACCAATCAGAAAAAAAGCACCACCGGATATCTTTCACAAAATGACCCCAGAATCCATTTCGGCCTGGCAAAAAATGAGACGATTGATAAAATTGAAATAAAATGGCCTTCAGGTAAAATCCAGGTCCTTGATAATATCAAAGCCAATCAGATACTCACAGTAAAAGAACCCTAAAAAACATCCTGATGAACAATACCAGATCGACCATAGTCTTTACTTTCCTTATGGCCTTAGGCTTTGCCAGTCCTTTTCTTTCCTCATGTAAGAAAAAATCAGCCGAGGGAACTATAATATTTACCAGAACAGCAGGACTGGTAAAAGAATCCAATTCTACTTCTAATGAGACTTTTAAGTCAGAAATTGTTGCAATTGAACCAGGCTTATCTCCGAAAATACTCACCTCTGATTTCTATTCAGCCAGATCACCTGAGATATCAAATGACGG
>JGI20214J51088_10002406_pt1 | contig 12425 bp, 7 predicted proteins | sample WetSurMetagenome_FD_51088 | JGI IMG/M metagenome (IMG submission 51088)
GATAGTCGTTTAAATGCAGAGTTATTAATGTGTGACGCTTTAAATTATGAGAGAATTCAATTATATCTTGATTATGATAAACCACTTAATGAAAAAGAAATATTTGTTTTCAAAAATCAACTCAGAAGAAGATTGAATGGCGAACCTATACAGTATATTTTAGGGAAATCCAATTTCTTTGGACTGGAAATTCATATTACAAATGATGTTCTGATTCCNAGACCTGATACAGAGATANTGGTTGAGAAAGTATTGGAAAAAATTNTTGCTGATGGNACTGAAAATATTAGAATATTGGAAATAGGTTGTGGTTCGGGTTGTATTTCTCTTGCTCTTGCTACTGAATTTCTTAGAAGGAATATCGCATTTCAAATCAAATCTATAGATGTTTCCGAATCTGCTGTTGATGTTGCCAGAAGGAATCAAATAATGCTGGATATGTCAGAATTTAACTTAAATTTTGAAAAATCTGATGTATTCGAATTATACTCATTTGATGGATATGACTATGTCGTGTCAAATCCACCTTATATAAGTCTGAAAGAGTATTTCGAACTTGAAGATGAGGTTAAAAATTATGAACCGAAATTATCTTTAACTGATGAAGAAGATGGTTTAAAAATATTTAAGAGGATTTGTGATTTAATAAAAATATCAAATTCAGGTTTAAAAGTATTTTGTGAAATAGGATATAAACAAAGTAATGATGTAAAAGAAATTCTCGAAGACAATGGATTAATCAATTTTAAATTTCACAAAGATTTAAGCAATATTAACAGAGTCGTTGAAATTGAGAAATGAAAGCAGTCATTCAAAGAGTAAAAAATTCTTCCGTCGAAATAGATAATAAAATACATTGTTGTATATCAGATGGATTACTTGTCTTTCTTGGAATTGAGAAAGGTGATGATTACGACAAAGCTGAATATATCGCAAAGAAAATTGTAGATCTAAGAATATTTTCAGATTATTTAGATAAAATGAACTTATCGGTAAAAGATATTAAAGGGCAGATTCTTGCGATTTCTCAATTTACTTTATGCACTGCCGAAAAAAGCGGCAACAGACCGAGTTTTTTTAATGCCGAATTGCCTGATAAAGCTGAGAGAATATACGAATACTGTATTTTAAAAATGAAGGAATATTACGAAAAAGACATGGTATTCTCAGGTATTTTTGGTGCAGAAATGAACATCTCGCTGGTTAATAACGGTCCTGTGACAATTATTTTGGAGAGAAAATGAGAAATGCAAACAAAGATTTAATTTTTACTATCATAGGTACAGGTAAAGTAGGATCTGCATTATGTCTCGAATTAAAAGCAGTCGGGTATAATGTGAAATTTCTAATTGACAAAGATTTGAAGAAACTGAAAAATGTTGCCTCAAAATCAGGAATAAAAAATATTTCAACAGAAATTAAAAAAATCTTTTTAATCAATTCGGATGTGATAATAATATCTGTTCAGGATAAGTACTTGCCGGAAATAATAAATGATTTAAAAAATATTAATATTAATCTGCAAAATAAAATTATTTTTCATACAAGCGGTTATTTTGATTCAAGTTTGTTTAAGATTCTGAATATTAATATTGTCAGGACAGGTTCTTTTCATCCATTGCAGACCTTCAATAGATTATCATTTTCGAATAACCGGTTATTGCAGAATATTTATTTCGGGATTGAAGGCGGATTAGATGCTAAGAAATTAATGGCAATTATATGCAAAAAATTAAATTCTAAATACTTAATTATTTCTAAAAAAGAAAAACCGCTTTACCATTTTGCATGTGTGTTTGCATCAAATTTGCTCGTAACATATTTGAAAACATTAAGCCAGACTGCTTCTAAATTGAAAATTAAACCAAATAAGAGTTTTGAAGTATTTTATCCAATAATAAATGAGACATTAGAGAATATCAGAAAACATGGATTTGAGAAATCATTAACAGGACCGTTTGTAAGAGGGGATATTGAAGTTATAAAAGGACATATCGGCACTATTAAAAATGACTTTCCTGATACGTTGACTTTATATAAATTATTGGGAAATAAAACTATGGAATCTTCGATAGTAAAGGATAAATTATCGGTAACGGAATTAAGAAATATTAAAAAATTATTGTCAGACTAAATTTTAAAAACAGATGACTAAATTAATCAGGAATATTTTTCTTATTTTACTAATTATTTTAATTAGTCAGAAAAGTTTTTCACAAAAAAATAATATTGATTTTAATCAAAATCCATCGAGAACTTTTGATTCATTACCGCAAGTGGATTATAAAAATATCAGTATAAGCGGACTGTTCATATCTCCTTTGTTAGGTCTNGAGTTTCCTGTGAATAATTTCACTAATATTTCCAAAAGTGGTCTTACTTATGGAGTGAATTTTAAATATGCTAATTTTAAATTATTTCCATTTATTTTCGGTGTTCTTTATCAATACCAGCAAAATAAAGGAAATGATGATTTCCTTACGTTAAACTTGCTTAATAATCTTGATACAAAAATTCATTCATTCGGTGTTTCGATTGATATTATATTGAATAAATACCTGAAGTCTAATTTTACTATTCCATTCCTTACATTTGAATTTAAATATTTAAAAGTTCAGAGAGTAATCTCACCCGAAAATAATACGCTAAATATGCTGACAAGTGATAACTTATTTGGGCTGACTGCAGGATTAGGGTTTACACTTCAAATTTTTGATATATACGGAACTTATACTTACGCTAAAGATTTCTCATCTGCTGCAATTAAAACAAGATTTCATTTTCCGTTAATAAAGTTTTAGTATTTTCTGCCTTTCCAGTTTACTTTATTTCCGAATATAAAGCTGAGGGGGAGTAATAACCCATAAATCCCGTAGTATATCTGAAACAAAATATAATATTTCAGGATATGTTTGAATTTAAGATTTATATAAACCGGGATGAATATTATTAGTTCAGAAAGTAATTTTGCAAAAACAAATATGATATAGAAAACCGGACTTAAAAATAATAAACCGAAAAATAAAATTAAATTGACTATATAAAATTCAATAGCATAAATGTATCCCAGATAATTTATACCGGTTGCTCCCTTGAACCACCTTTTTTTTTGTAAGTAAAACTCTTTGAAGTTCTTACAGGATGTCGTTTTTACGGAGCACTCTGAATCTATCGGATATTTTATTTTATATTTTTTAATAGAATCAATTTTTCGTAATAACGCTAAATCTTCTGTAATTGAAAATTTAATATTTTTGTAACCTCCGATTTCCGTATAGACATCCTTTCTAAATGAAATATTATTTCCTATGCAACTTAATATTCTATTTATTCCTGAACTGCACGAAGCAAGAGACAATAAATAAATCCAATCTAATGACTGAAGTATGGAAAATAAATTACCGGAGTCTTTGATATTAGTAAATCCGCAAACCATCGCAGTATTATCTTCATCATAATATTTAATTGTTTCTTTAATCCAGTTCGCAGGGACAATACAATCGGCATCCGTAATGAATATTATTTTTCCGCTTGAATTGCTAATACCTGTATCTATTGCATTGGCTTTTCCTTTTAAATTGCTTACGTCCTCCTTTACACTATTTAACAATTTAAAATTATCAAAACCGGTAATATTATTTATAATAACTTTCTCTGTGTTATCATCCGAATTATCATTCACAAAAATAACTTCGAAAAGCGATTTGGGATAATTTAATTTTTTTAACGAATCTATACATTCAATAATAGTGTTTTCTTCATTTTTTGCAGCAACAATAACAGTGACAGTGACAGGAATATCAACAGGAGAATTTAATTTAGATGAATTTTTAGATTTGAAATATCCTTTCAGGTATATTATATGCAAAACTAAATATGAGATTATTACAAATGAAAATATGTATATCATAAATTCTGAAAAAAATATCCAATAAATCTATGTTATTTTACTACAGCGATTTTTATGATTCTTGTCTCAACATTACCATCCACTTCGGCTTCGATAACTCCGTAATAAACTCCGCTTTGCACATTTGAGATATTCCAAATGACTTCATTATCAGCATTGGAATAAGCAGTACCGGGGAATCTTGTGACTAATTCTCCTGCGAGATCTAATATTTTTATGATTACATTTCCGGCACTCCCATTTATAAAATATCTGATGAAAGTTTTATTGTCATATACAGGGTTAGGCCAGTTATAACATTTATCAGCCGGAAGTTTTTCTGAATAAGAAACCGGTTGATATGAAGATTTAAAGTTATTATTTGAATAATATTTGTCCTTCTGATAATTCTTCCACAAAATCCTGGATTCATCGTACTTGTATGACGTTTTAAAGCCGTATAAGTACCCGTCTCCGCTCAGGACAATAATACCTAACGTATCATTTAAATTAGCTAAAGCAGGAGTTGAGGTAGTATTAATTCCGGTTTTAACAGGAAAACCATTTAACATTTTACCATTTGTTCCATAGGCGCACAAATCACCATCGTTTGTTACAAATATTATTTCATATATACCGTCTGAATTTAAATCAGCAATAGTAATTCCGGATTTTAATTCTTTATTTAAATTTAACGGGAAGTTTTCCAATATTACACCGTTAGAATTTATTGCATATAATTTGTTATCTGCTAAAAACACTATTTCCTGAATTCCGTCTTTATTAACATCTGCTAATACAGGATATAAAGATATCTGATTAATTGAATAATTCAGGTTTATAAAATTTCCGTTTAGAAAAAACTTGTTCAAAGAAATTGTTATTAAAGAATCTACAGACAGGTTATTTTTTAAATTTCCGGTTGTTATGAATTTTGTGTTTTCATGCGAAACTAAATAATTATTTTGATTAACTTTGGAGAATTGAAAAACTGAACCCGGGTTTGTCGTATCAACTAAACCAGAAGGTTGCCCGTTTAACTTTTTCTCATATATCCATCCGTTGCTAAAGCCCCATACTACTTTATTAGAATCAAATATGACAGGAGCTGAATAAGTAGTAATATTAGAAAAATTATCGACAGTTGAATCTGTTAAATTTAAGTTATTGTCAAAGCCAAATAAACCTGTATTTAGTTGCAATGAAGAATAACGATTTGAGACTACTAATTTTCTTCCCCCTAATGAATTAGAATATGCAAATCCCGGAGGTGTACTTCCATAATTGTGTAACAATAATCCGGAAGGATTATTGGAAATTGTTGTTCCATCTGATTTGAAGCCAAATAAATCTGTACCGTTATTAGCAAAGAATTCATCTCTACCGTCACCATTTAAATCGAAAGCAATAGCCTGTAGATTTGGTGTAAATCCATTAGGTGAATAGGTCCCTAAGTTTTTTGGAAATCCTGCTAAAGGTTTTACTATATCACCTCCGATTGTTACTCTAAACTTCATGATAGATGATATGGTATCAAATTCAGTTATGTTAATATTATTATTAGCTAACGAATAACTGAGAGAATTGGGAAATGATATCGGTGTAAAAGCGTTTTTGTAAATTGAAGCAGGAACATAATGGTACCCGTTGTACCAATAATCTACGAAAGTTCCGTCTCCGGTTACATCACCGAAAGGAGTACTTATTGTAACTCCTATATCCTGTGAGCCTTTTGCCTCCTCTAAATCAACACCCTTGTGATTAATATTATTGTTGATTGTATTATTAAAGATATTAGCATTAATAATGTTTTCATCAATATGCCAGATTAATATTCCTCCCCGATAATTTGACGTATCGTCTATTTGACCCGGTAAACTCCAGTCAAAATATTTTACATTTGTAAGGTTACCTTGTATTTTCGAAATATCATAACTGATAAAACCCGGTATATCTTTTGTGTACGTAACTGAATCATTGAAAGTTCTGTTTCGAGTATAAATTATTTGACCGGAATATTCCGGATTTCTATTTCTGTTTTCGATTAAGAAATATTCAGAACTGTTTATTAACACTTTGAATACTGTAGAATCATAATTGTTTCTTGAAGAGGATGTTTTAATTTTATAATATGAATCACCTGATGATATTACAATAGGGGATATCCATCCGAGATATATTTTTTCCCATGCAGAAGGTTCCGGTGGGAAAATGCCGTTATAACTGAACAATGATTGTCCATCCATTAAACCAAATCTACCGATTGCTGTTTTTCCGGTTTGAGTATTAAATAAATCCGGTAATCCTAAAAAACTACCAAAACTTGCAGTCAGTATCCCATTCATTCCCAATTCCAGTAAGGTGGTTCCGGAAATTAAATTAAGTTCCCTTAATTCATTTGATGGGATTATTAATGAATTCTTAATACTTACTCCTTCATTTGTCTGATATCCGTTGTAATTTTGTCCATAAATCTCCTTTAAATTCTTTATTCCTAAAAAAACAGTCGGAATATCATAAGGAGTAGGGTCATATCCAAAAATTGAAGTTAAGTCAACATCTCTACCAACTCCTGCATGGAATATAATAAAACCCGTTTTTAAAGTATCAATCCCTGTAAAATTAATTATACTATCGGCTCTTGTCCAGGAATCTTTGTATAATTCACCTAACTTAAAAAAATTTTCATTTTTCAGTGGAGAATAATCTTTCATCTGTTTGGGAAGTGTTATTACATTTCCATATAATTTATAATCAATTATTACTTTTCCGTTTGAACATTTGTAGTAATAATTTTTCAAAAATTCAAGATGGTCAGTGAAATATGCACTATCATGGGGCGGGGAATCAATAACAGTATCTCTCTGTGTTGCCGGGTCATAATATTTATTCGATAAATCAAATTTACCGTTACCCGTAGAATTCGGGTCATTATCTTCCTGAAACTGAACCATTATTGCAATTACTTTAAAGGTATCAGGAAAAATTTTAAAACTTTGAGGATTATACAAGTTTTCACCGCCAAATTTAATGGGATGAGAAATGTTAAAACTAAAATTTCTTTTAATTTGTGAAAATAATATTTGGTTTATTGATAAAATTATCAGCAAACCAATAATGAAATTCTTCATTCTGACTATATTTAAAAGTTGACTATAACTCCAAATCTTAGTGTGTTGGCAAGAGGATGATTTTCTTCAATGGTATTGATGTAACTGAAATCAAAACCATAAAGACTATATCTTATTCCTGCTCCTAAGGTTATATACTTTCTGTTGCCGTTTGTTGGGTCTTCATAGAAATATCCTGCTCGTAATGCTATTAGTTTAGGACTACCATACCAATATTCAGCGCCTATAGAGCTTTGAATTGACTTGCCGATTCCCGACACCCCACCTTTCCATGAAGAAAACACTGCTTTATAAAAAGGATCCGATTCACCTTTTCCGAATCTATTTACGAGTAATTTTGAGAAATCCGCTGTCAGTGTTAATTCGTTTCCTTCTTTTTTAAACAGAGTATAAGCTATTCCTATTCTCAATTGTGTTGGAATAGGGTCAGCTTGAGATGCATCAACATAAGATATTTTTGGACCTAAGTTAGAAAGATTTATCCCGAATCTATCCGGAATTAAACGTCCTGCAATTTTTAAAAATTTACCCCAAAATTTAGTCGGTCTGTACGAAGAATCTTTGAAAGACCATTTTGGTTTGAATAATGCTGAAAGGTCGAAGCTTGTAGCAAATGCAGTTCCGGTTCCTTGTTCGGTGCCGACGTGTAAATTTTCCGGTGAAAGTCTGCTGTAAATAAACCGGGCTGTTATTCCTAATCCAATTTCTTCTTTTACTTTTGTAGCATAAGCAACCGCAATCGCAAATTCATAAGCTTTATAATCCTTCGTAGGGTCAGAATTTCCGAATTCGTCCCTGTACAATACTTCTCCTATATTTAAATAGGTCAAATCCATACCTACGGTTCCATTTATACTCTTGATGTATTTCTTAGCTGCAAGATAATCATAAAACAAATCAGATATCCCAAGACCTGCTAACCAGGGTGAATGAGTAAAATTGACTTCTGTTCCTTGCTCCTGAAAAGCTAATCCTGACGGATTCCAATGCATAGCAGTTGCATCATCAGATATAGCAGTTCCTGATTCTCCCATCCCTGAAAAGCGGGAATTAGGTCCTATCAAAAGAAAAGGTACACCTGTAGAAATAGCGGTTTGTGCATATAAATTAATACCGGATAATATGATTATCAAAGCCAATATCATTTTCATAATTACTAAATTTTTTCGTTTTAACATTTAATTTCCTCCGTTTATATAATAAATTATTTTAATTTTGCTAATTTGCCTGTTGTTGTAGAATTATAACTTCCATCTAATGTCTTAACAGTTAACTTATACAAATACGTTCCATTTGCAATAAAATCACCATCATTATCTTTTCCGTCCCAATTTATTGCTACAAATTTTTCCGAAATATTGTTCTGGCTTATTTCTTTAATAACCTTTCCGCTTACAGTAAATATTTTAATCATAACATTAAGCGGTGAATCAAAATTGTGCTGAAACATAAATGTCGTGTTATCTTTCATAGGATTGGGATAATTGTAAATATTCTCAATTTTCAAAGCACTGTTGTTTCTAACCACGAAATCAACAGATTTAGTCGAAAAATTATTGTATGTATCCCATGCTTTTAATATTAAGTTGTATTTGCCGTCTGCTAATCCTTGTAAAAGATAATTTATAGTACCAAATTGAAATCCGTTTGTTGAATTATAAAAAGATGTTAAATCTATCTTATTATTTTCATCATTATTGATTATTGCTTCAATTTTATGTCCAATTGTACCGGTCAGGTTTATCCCGCTCAAATCATAAAAATCAGCAATTAAATTTGAATTTTGATTAACAACATCTCCTGTTCTAAAGTTTCTGTCTCNAAGAAATACAGTAATATCGGGTCCTGTAGTATCAATAACAGCAGTAGTATCAATTCCGTTTAAAACGAACTTGTTTGTGTAGCCTGAACCTTGAGTAGTTGAATTTTTGAAATAAGCAAGAATTTTGCCATTACCGTTATTATAAGATATATCTTTCGGAACAATAAATTCAATTTGCCATTTTCCATTCGAAACATTTGTCTTTCCTTTAAATATAGTTCCACCGTCTAATCTGAAATGAAAAAAATATCCGAAATCAATAAACGTGGCATTTTTATCAACATCAAATACTTTTAGAGTTATTTCTCCGTTGTAATTGTCCCAAAAAGTCGAATCGGGTTTCAATATACTTCCGCTTATTCTGACTTTTTGCAGAGCTTTAATAACTGCTGTATCATTTCCTGTAACGTTATTAATACTGTCAATTACTGTAAAAAATTGAGGTATACTTACTCGTAAAGTGGGGTCACCAATTAAACAGAATTTTGCATCGTTGTCCTGAAGTGACGGGAGCTGGTTCTTTGTATTATATAATGCTTTTCCTATTCTTATCGGTAAATTCAGAGTATCCTTGAGCCACATAAAATTGCTCCACAAAAGATTATTGAAAAAAGCATTAGGGTCGCTATAAACAGGTCTTACCGAGCCTACAACTGCAATTGCACCTTTATCAGCTTCAAATACCAATTGTTCTGCTGCACTGATAGAAAACGGATCATCCCATCTCGCTAAATCACAACTCGCAATTGTTACAAACGGATATTTATCCTTGTTGTGTAACTGAGGAATAGATTCGCTTCTGACGAAAACATGTTCGTGAGCCCAAAGGTCTGTACTTCCATGCCCAACCCAGTTTATTACAAGTCTGCCTTCATTCCAGCCTTTTATAATGTCAATATTAGCACCGGGTTTCCTTCTGCCTTGTGGAGTAATTACGGTTGGATATGTGACAATATAAATTTTTTCCTTTTCAAAATCTTTAGGTGTATATTGCTCGGCTATATCTTCACTTTGACTTGTATGTTTGTCGCCTTCCTGTCCCTGATTGTTCTCAGTTGTCCAACCATCATCTGCAGCATACATGATTTTCTTTTTCCAGATATCATTTGTTAACGGTGATTCATAACTAATAATTTTATCTATAACGGTATTTGCTTCTGTTAGTGAATTAACACAAATTCTGCCGGTTGAAAAATCCGGTCTTCCAATAATTCCGTTTACACCGGGTGAGGGGAAATCTTCATTTATATCTATTAGAAAGTCATCACTTTGATAACTTAAAATTTCATTAATATCGTCNGTAGATTTTTCTAAAGGAGGGAGATAATTCTTTACACTAAGATTGTAAATATTTTTGTAATCATAATTTCCATCTCCTAAGAATAAAACATAAACGGGTCTTTCACTCCAGTTGTTATAAGCATATTTTAGAAAATTTCTTACAGCCAACGGGTCTAATAATCCACCTGAAAATTCATTATATATTTGATTGATATCAAAGATTATAGTCTTCAGATAATTTGGTCCGGATATTTCTCTCTGTGCTTTAAGCCTTGTTGCAGCTGNTAAGAATTCCGGANGCGNNATGATAATAAAACNTGCACCNTCNGNTATNCCNTGTATATTCTGATTNGGAATTCTNCCTGATATTGAAGCGGGAATTTTATAATTATTCCCNCCAATAATGAAATATCTATTNGGAACAGCTGTAACAGAGTTTTCCTGAAATCTGACTGTCCCTGAATTAAANGAAATNGGATTTATTAATTTTACATTTGCGGCATCTGANACTTCAAATATTTTTACATCATTAGTATTGAAAGGTGATACCTGGTATTCTATAGTTGTCAGCGTATCAAGAGCAGAGAAGCTAATTACGTTATTTGTTACACTGTTAAAATATCTGCTGTATAATAGCTCATAATAATCTAAATATCCGGAGGCACTCGTGTTGTTATACTGAGATGGTAGGGAAATTTTCAGACTTGTAGTATTTTGATTCGGATATAATTGATAGAGTAACTCAACGTAGTCAAGGGTTATATGAGAAAAAGAAGAAGGTACTCCATAAACATCCCTATAAACGGATAAACCTGAGTTATCATCTTTTATAAGAAAAGTTGATTGTGAACTTGAACCATTTCCATATCTTGCTCTTAATTCTATATCACTTCCCTGTACATATCCGTTTAATGATTTATTAAAATTAAAACTTTCACCGACTCCGATTCTCTGGCTTAACCATAGATTACCTGTTGACCCCAGGTTCAGAACTTCGGGCTCTTCAAATATTTTCTCATGAAAACTTTGCAAGGGAATAATTCCGGGAATATTAGGAGAGTTAATTTCCGGCATCCTGGCACCGGTGGAACTGCCGAATGTAAGCCAATAATAGTTTGAATTTGAATAATGATTTGTATAGTGAAAATACTTTTTAGGTATACTATTATAATTCCAATCATTCGGGGATGCACCGTAAAATAATATATAATCGTTGTCGCCAAATACATTCGGATTCTGTGTCTTAACGTAAATTGTATTTTCTACAAGGTCATTCGGTACAGGAATGGAATTATCAAAAGGAAGTTCTTTTCCCCCGTTGCCGTATATTTTAATTGTTGACGGATTAATATTTGATACATTTATTCCGGCCTGCTGTAGAAAATTTTTGTCAATTTTATAAATGCCGGTTTCTTTAACTTCTAATTTATAAAAATCTCCATTTACTAAAACACTGTTTTGAATTCTGGGATTAGATTTGTTGAAATCGGGAGTTGACCAGTTCAAAGCATTTTTGGAATTTATCGCGATGTTATAGATAAAACTAATTTCTTCATTACTTAGTTTTTTGTTAGATATCAACGGTGGTTTACCGAAATTTATCCTGACTCTGATATAACTAAGTTTACGCAATATTTTCGAAACAGGGTTATATATTAACGGAGATATACTCAGATATCCAAAATATTTGTTTCTTATAATTCCATCCTGATTCAAATAAATAAAAGATTTTGGGAAAAAACCATTTGAACCATAAATTTTATCATCTTTTAAATAATCAAACAAATATTCTAATTTGTTATTTGCAGGTTTTATATGAGGAACAGGTGAAATATCTATATTAGCTTCTTCAGAATATCTATAATCCAATATTTCAGCGGTGTTATTTATTGATGATGGAAAAATGACTGAAAAGGTTCTTACTTTTAAATCAGGTTCTCCGGCTTTATTTTTGTTTAAAGCGAAATAAAAATCGTTATTCTTATTTAAATACTTCGGGTAGTATTCAATTTCGATATAAGAATTATTAGAAGCGATTATTTTATAATCAGTTAATAAATCACCCTTTACAGTTTTCTCCTGAGAGAATGCGGATAAACAAACCGCTAACGATAATACGATAAAAACTATTAACTTATTTGGTTTCATAAATAACTTTATTAATTTAAAATAAAAAACCACTTATTAAAGTTCAACTATTTAAAACTTTAATAAATGGTCTATAAATTATTTATATTTTCTAATTTTTAAGTTTATAAAAAAAGTATCAATTAATTCTATCTATGTCCTTTCTTTTTGTTAG
>JGI20214J51088_10002407_pt1 | contig 12422 bp, 7 predicted proteins | sample WetSurMetagenome_FD_51088 | JGI IMG/M metagenome (IMG submission 51088)
AACAGGATCCTGCCTTCCGTCGCTTCTCCGAATCCTTTTACCGGTTTGAATTTACTCGTGGCAACCAGCTCCCGCCAGGCAGGAGTTGCCCTTTCGTACTCAACTGTCATAAATCCGTTAAGCCAATGCTGAACCTTTTTGCCGTTGACGATTATTCCGGCCCGGTTCCACTGGTTTTCTCCGTTATCCCGCTTGTAAACGGGAGCTATAAGGTCGTATAGACCGGCAAGTGTCCTGTTCCCTGCAAAACCTGCCTTTGCATCAGGATGGTTCCGGTCATCAAGAACCTGGTATTCGCATCCTATAGATGCAAGCGATCCGTTTTCTGCCTCAATATCTACAAAGTATTTTATTCCGCTGTTTGCTCCCTTTGTGTATATGAAATCGACGGAGAGCTCGAAGTTTCTGAATTTCCCGGTTGANACAATATCCCCGCCTTCNCCTGTTTTCCTTGTTTCAGGAGTAACAAACAGAACTCCATCGCTGATATTCCATCCGCTTGCAGGAAAATTCATCGTTTTTGCATTCACCCAACCCTCCGGCGACGAGCCATCAAATAAAAGTTTCCATCCATCCGCTTTTTCCCTTTCAGTGAGGAGATTGTCCAGGAAACTGATCTGAGGTATGACGGGTTCATAAGGTGTGGCATATTTTTCCACATCCTTAGTTATTATTTTGATATTCTTCCATTTAACAAGTAAACCAATCTTTGAGGAATCATTCCCGACCGAGTGAACCTGGAGAGCAATGAATCCTTCTGGAGTCATCGCGTCTATAAGATCTGCACAGGGAATTGCATTAACCCAGGTCCTTATTGAATTGCCGATTGCTTCAACCCTGTAGTGATTCCAGTCTCCGACTTTTAAGGCTTTTTTTGCTTCCTGATTCTTATCAAGAGTATACAGCCATCCTCTCCTGGCTTCGTCATATATGCCACCCGACCAAGAGCGTGACGAAGGATCCATCTCGACCTGGTATCCATGGACTCTGCCATCCTGGTAATCTGGCAGGCTTTCGCTTCTGAATTGAACCCCGGAATTCATCTGCGGGTCAAACCAGGTATCAAATTCAAGAATAAAATCGCCGTATTTTTCTTTTGTACAAAGAAAAGAGTTAGGAGATTCAAATACAGTCGTGCCTGTTATTTCACCATTTTTAAGTTCAAAAGGGGCAGTTCCGTTAAGCTCGATCCAGTTGCTAAGATCTTTACGAACAAGGTTTTCCCATGGCTTATCACTGCTACATCCTGAAATAATTACAGAAAACATTATTAAACAGAGGCCGGAAAGGTTTTTCATAGATTTCTTTGTTTTCATTTTTAGACTAATATCATTTCAAATATATTTAAAAAAGTGACTGTTTTGATGTTTTTAAACCACAGAGTCACACAGAGTTTTGCCCCCTACCCCCTAAAGGGGGTTTGTAAATGCCTATTTATCCCTAAGTCCCCTTTAGGGGATTAAGGGGCAACACAAAATGTAAAGACTTTTTCAACCGCTCCGTTGGGGACGATTAGCTCCGTGTAATCAGATGTCGTTCGAGGTAAAAATCATTTAATGATTAAATTTCTGATTTCATCATATCATTGAAATCAGAAATTCAGATATTATCTGTAATTCATCAGTAATGTTTTTTATTTTTGAAGAATAAACCCTGATGAATATGAAAATCCTTAACAAGCACTTGTGTCAGTTTCCTATAATTATGATTCTGTTCCTCATCTTTATTACACAGAATTTATTNTCCCANCCGGTTGTCGGACTGGATAACTGGTTTAACCGTGAGAAAAATACAAAAACCGGCCAGCCATATCATTACCTGTGGACCGATACGGAATGGAGCGGATATTCGAGGTGGGGCGAGATATTTTCANCGAAAGGAGCAAAAATCACAACTGTAGGAAAGCCCTCTACCCCTGTTCTCAAAGCCATTGATGTTTATATAATTGTCGACCCAGATACTACAACTGAGTCAAAATCACCTAATTACCTGATGGCTGACGATATTAAGGCAATAAAAAAGTGGGTTAAGAAAGGGGGAGTCNTGGCTGTTCTTGCAAACGATGCACCAAACTGTGAGTTCACACACCTTAACAGGCTAATGAAAAACTTCGGGATGNTCTTCAACCATGTTACTCTTCACCCGGTAACGGGAACTGAATTTGAGATGGGAGCAAGTACAAAATTCACGGATCATCCGCTTTTCGATGGAGTTTTGAAGATATATATCAAGGAGGTTTCCAATATAAGCCTGATGGGAAATGCAAAGGCAATCCTTACTGAAAATGGAAAGGTACTTATCGCAGAAAACACCTTCGGAAAGGGTTATGTGTTTGCAATAGGTGATCCATGGATTTACAATGAATATATCGATCATGACAGACTGCCCACAAGCTTCGAAAACAGAAAGGCTGCGGAGAACCTGACCGGATTGCTGTTAAAAAAGGTAACCAACAATGAATAGATTCAGCATCCTGTTATTAATCAGTCTCATTTACTTTCCTTATATTTTTTCCCAGTCACTTCCGAAGGAAAGAACCTTGTCAGCCATGGTACTGGCCAACAAATACTTCATGGAGAGTTGGCCTGATAACGGAAAACCTATAGTAACCGAGCGGGAACGCCCAAGCAATATATGGACACGCGGAACCTATTATGAAGGACTGATGGCTCTTTATAAGCTTGATCCTGATCCGGCATACCTGAATTATGCAGTAACCTGGGGAGAATTTCACAAATGGGGATTACGTAACGGGATTCAGACCCGCAATGGGGACGATCAGTGCTGCGGTCAGACATATATCGACCTGTACCTTATGGATCCTTCGAAAGAAGAGAGGATAAAAGATATTAAAGCCTGCATAGATAATATGCTCCTGACTGATAAGGTCGATGACTGGAGCTGGATAGATGCAATTCATATGTCCATGCCGGTATTTGCCAGGCTGGGGTATATTTTTAGTGACAACAGATATTTTGACAGGGCTCATGAAATGTATCTCTTCACAAAACTAAAGCACGGCACAGCCGGCCTTTACAGTTCCAAAGATCATTTATGGTGGCGTGACAAAGACTTTGATCCTCCTTACGCTGAGCCAAACGGAAAAGGGTGTTACTGGTCGAGAGGCAACGGATGGGTGGCAGCCGCCCTGGTGAGAACGATGGAGTTCCTGCCGGTAAATTCACCATACAAAAAAGAGTATCTGAAAACACTGGATGAGATGTTCAGAACCCTTGCAACGGTTCAGCGTGAAGATGGCTTCTGGAATGTAAGCCTTCTTGATCCATCGAACTTTGGAGGTAAAGAATTAACGGGGACGGCAATGTTTACATACAGTATGGCATGGTGTATCAACAAAGGACTGATAAGCAGAAAAAAATATCTTCCTGTAGTAAACAAAGCATGGAACGGTCTTGTTAATGAGGCTCTTCATCCGAATGGATTTCTCGGATATGTTCAGGGAACAGGGAAACAGCCATCCGACAGCCAGCCTGTCGGATATGATATTGTTCCGAATTTTGAGGACTTCGGGTTGGGATGCTTCCTGTTAGCTGGATCGGAAGTATATAAGCTTAAATAGTAGTTGGGACGTTGAAAAGTCTCTTTAACCGCAAAGCACACAGAGCTATCGCAGAGAACGCAAAGCCAAAACATTAGCAATTAGCTCTTTGCGAACTTTATAAATATTTTAGCGACCTTTGCTGTTAATGGATTTGAATTTTAGAACACCCCCGATTAAATAAATTTAAAATTAATAACCTATGAAAAAAGCACTTTTCCTTCAGTTGATTCTGGTTATGTTTTTAGCTGGGTCATGTTCACAAAGAACTGAAAATCAATTAAGAGTATCCACCCCTGAGTCGGTCAGGGTTTCTTCAGAACGTCTTAACCGGATTGACACAATGCTGATAAAAAGCATTAACAATGGCTGGATTGCAGGAGCAGTCGGATTTATAGCACGCGACGGGAAAATTATTTATAACAGAGCATTTGGGGTAAGCGATCTGGAAACTAAAATGCCGATGCAGACCGACAATATTTTCAGGATTGCATCACAGACAAAAGCCATAGTCAGCATAGGTTTAATGATGTTGTTTGAAGAGGGGAAGTTCCTTCTTGATGATCCCGTTTCGAAATACATTCCTGAGTTTGCCAGTCCTCAGGTTCTCGACAAGTTCAATGTAAAGGATACCACATTTACAACGGTCCCTGCAAAGCGTGAAGTTACTATTCGCGATCTTTTAACCCATACCTCTGGGATAGACTATGCCGGAATCGGTTCACCTACCATGAAGGCTATCTATGCGAAAGCCGGTTTTACGGGAGGTTTCGGTAATGAAAAAGTGACAATCGGGGATGATATTAAAATACTTGGAAAGCTGCCGCTTGTCCATCAGCCGGGTGAAAGATTTACTTATGGCCTTAATGTTGACGTGGTCGGCTACCTTATTGAAATTCTTTCCGGAGAAAAGCTTGATAAGTATCTTAAAAGCCGGATCTTCGATCCGCTTGAGATGACGGACACCTGGTTCTATCTTCCGGAAGATAAGAAAAGCAGGCTTGTAAAGGTAATTACCGAAAATTCAGATCATAAAGTGGTACAGATGCCACAGGATATGGTAAATTATCCCCTGGCAAAAGGTGTTTATTTCTCAGGTGGAGGCGGTCTGAGTTCAACGACAATGGACTATGCGGTCTTTCTTCAGATGCTTCTTAACAAAGGGGAGTACAATGGAAAAAAACTTCTTTCAAGCCGTACTGTCGAACTGATTACTTCAAATCAGATAGGTGACTTAAACCTGGGTGTTGATAAATTCGGCCTTGGCTTCGAATTAACTACAGAAAGAGGTCAGGCAATACTTGGGATTTCCGAAGGATCATTTGCCTGGGGAGGCTATTTCGCTACCACTTACTGGGCCGACCCGGAGAAAAAGCTTGTCGGTCTTCTGTTTATGCAGCAGGTCCCTCTGAGCCATGGTGAGATTCAGAGTAAATTCAAGGCGATGGTTTATCAGACACTGACTGACTGAAAAACCCACCCCCAACACCACGACATGTCTCCCCTGCAGGCTGGCTCCTCCCTAAAATTGCCCACAGGGCAATTTCTTTACGTTCGGCCCCCTCCTAGGAGGGGAGCTTATTTGTTTTGCCTTTGTTCCGTTGCGCCTTTATGCCGTTATGCCTTAACGCCTTCTTAATACTTTTTAAGCAGTTCCAGCAGCTTGCTGTCAAGTTTATGACCGTACCAGTCAGTGTACTCAATATCTTTTCTTCCCGAATCGAGAATGCCGAAATCGCCCCTGAAATTCCACAAAGCGTAACCTATTTTGTGCTGAGTCAGAATATCAAGTATATCACCGAACCAGGCAAGAAAAACAGGATGAGGAGTTTTATTGTAGCATCCGCCTTCGCCGCAGTGGACACCAACTCCCTTTTCAACTAGCCCTATCCATGGCTTGTAGAATTCTTCAAGCTGTGCACGGCCGAACTGTTTGCCATCGATGGTCCCGGGCCAGACCGGCATTGGAGCCTGTGAAGGGTCTTTCCATACCCACGATGCCTGATAATGTGAAACATAATGAGGATAATAGGCTCTGCAGCTTTGTGCAAGGTTAAGATCGGTCAGTTCCGGAATTATATTGCTCCCGCCGCTGTTTCCGTCAACAACAATAAGACGGTCCCTGGTGGCTTTCCGGATTACCGCTGAGGCTCCCTCGGCAACCTTTCGGTAAATTTCACCAGGAACCGGTCCCTTCTGCGCAAACTGGTCATTCATATCTTCAATATATGCCGGTTCATTTAGAAGATCGAAGCTGAGCTTTTCCGTTGAAATATTCCGGTAGCGTTCTGCCCACATCGACCAGTGTGCATTGAAAGCATCCTGGGCTTCTTTGTCTTTCCACAGGTTAAAAGGTTCGTGAAATCCGGCATTTATGCAATAACCCGGACCGCGGTGAAGATTAAGGCTCACATGAAGTTTGTACTTGTGAGCCATAAAAATCAGCTGGTCAATTTCTTCCAGGATTTTAGGATCGAAATTGAGCATTTCATCTTTTGTGATATCCCTGCTCCGGTCGAAAGAAAGATACCTGGGATACGCCATGGGGATCCTTACGAAGTCAAATCCCCAGTCGGACATCCATTTCAGATCATCCTCAGTTGTTTTATTGGAACCCGGATTTCGTGGCGGGGTGGGGGAGAACAGATCGAGAAGGTTAAAGCCTTTCCAGCGGGGAAGATTGTTCTTCCCTGCCATTGGTGATGCTGCCAGGATTTTTGGTCCAGCAACCGTCACTGCTGCCGCTGCTAATGAGGTATTCCTCAGGAAGAGACGACGGTTCATTTTAGTTGGGTTCATAATCAATTGTATTATAAATCATTGTTAAACACGGAGTTGCACAGAGTTAATACGAAGTTTCACGGATTTCAATTCTTTGTCCCTTCTCACAGCCAAATGCTATTTGACCTTCCTTACAGGTGTCAGCGTCACAGGTCCGATAAGTCCCGACTCAACTGGCTCCCATGCAGATGCATCGAATACTCCGTTCTTGCTGTTCTGTTTAAATTTTGCAGCCATGTTCACGTTGTAAAACTTTTTCCATTGTATGCTGTTTTTGTCCATCCAGGCAATACGGTTTGCCATCAGGTTTGAAACATTAATCAATAGAGAATTATTGGCTTTTAATAGTTTTTTGCTTATGACAACCCGAAAGTCAGGCCCGGGAAGGACCGCAATTTCTTTTCCGTTAAGTGTCACGTTCGCACTGTGGCATACTTTACCCAGGTCAAGCAGCCATGCATCTCCACTGCCAGCCGGTCTGCTAAAATTGATCGTATATCGTGCTGTCCCTGAAAAGCTTTTATATTCTTCGTTTCCAAGATCAGTCCATGAGACAGGTACTGGAATCTCCCTGGAGGGAGGAAGTGCCGGCCCGCCTTCAGTAAACTCGATTTTCCAGCTGCCTTTAATAACATTCGGAGAGGATAAGGGATCGTAAAAATCATACAGATTACCTTTTGGCTTTATATCGTATGTATTAATGATCAGTGATTCAAATGAATTCAGCCTGGTATAGACTTCCAGTCCTCCGTTTGATGATGCTCTGCTTTTTGCCAGGCCATATTTACCATCCATCGGGTTAAAGATAGCTGCCGATGAGCCAGCTGCCAGAAGCGGTATCCAGCCGTCAAACTCGTTTTCTCCACGGTTTGTTACAAAATAGAGTGTTCCGGTCTGAGTCTGGCGTCGGCAATAGGCCAGTTTCTGATCTGTCATTTTTTCCCTCTCTATCCCGGCAAACAGCAGAAGTTGTTCAAGATTATTACCTGTGAGGATCATACCTTTTCCATATGCGGCTTTTAGTACCTCGGGGTTATTTGTGGCAGTAAAATTTATGCCTGATTTCATTCTTTCAAAAAAAGAAGTTTTTTCCTCCACATTAGCCCATCCGGAAATATTTTCGGGAAGGTTTCCATAGAAAATTATTTTAGCCCCATCGTTGGCGAGTCTCAGGATCTGGGTAAAAGTCTCAATTGGGATATACCTGCACCCGGGCAGGATAAGTGTACTGTAAACATTTCCTTCTGTCTGCAACAGGCTTTCATTACAGAGCGTGTTTTTAAGCTGGAGATCAGAGACAAAATCATAGCTGTATCCTTTTTCAATCATTGTCTCTGCTGAAGTTTTAAAATATGTTCCGTCGAATGCCGGACCTATGCCGTCGAAATGTTCAAGCATTCCTTTTCCATAAACGGAATATCTGTCAAAAACCGGGAAATATAGGAGNATATCATTATCCGTCATTCCCTGCTGGAGGAATGACTGGACCCGTGTTATGTAACTGTTCAGACCTTTAAAATCGTTCCAGAAGGGATTAGAGGGTGTGAATTCCACTGCTGCGTAAAACAGGAATCCGGGCCATGGTTCATTCTGAGGGGAAAAGCATGTACCATGAAAGAAAACATGGTTTATTCCACCGATGAAAAAGAGATCGACGGCTTTTTTGACATCGGAAAGGGATGACAAGAAATGTTCATTAAGCCATGTTGCTGCTTCGCTTGAGGCATATTTTTTCCCTGTTACATTTGCTGCTGAAGATGCGAACTTAAACCTTATTATCTCATTCCCTTCAGTTTCGGGAATATCAGCCGCGGCATAAAGATCCAGAATGTTCCCGGGCGATCCATGTGCCTGATTGCGGGTTGTCTTGCCCTGTTTATGAGCCCACCCGGTCCACCCGGAAGTAAATTTTTCNAGCAGAAGGTCAGAAATTGTCTGCCTGTAATCCGAAAGAACCCTTGCATTTTTGTCCGGCTCATCTTTCTGAAAAAGAGCAGGAAGATTATATCTCAGTTCATAGCCTCTTCTGAGATTAAACTCATAGAAGAAATCATTTGTCCAGCTTGCCTGTCCGGATGCATCATCAACCTCGTATGAATCATTGAAATATCCGCGAAGTGAACGGAGATCATAATCTTTGAAGATAGTGTCAAAATGTTTCAGATAGTTATCTATTGCCCTGCCGGAGAAATGATCTATCACATCTCCCTCACCACCGGGCCCCGCGCGCTCCGACATCTTTCCATGCCAGCCTTCAAAAAGGGCATATAAAGTCCAATTACCGGGTGGTGCAATCCATTCAAGCTTTCCCTGGGAAGTTATTATGCCTGTCAGATCTGCTATCTGTCCGCTGTCAGAAAATGCCATTAATGTCTGTAAAGGGAGCGGTTTTTCAAACCGTATCTGATCGAGCGCGTACAGCTGGAGATTGCCATTTTTACTTATGGGATCCTTAAGTTTGGTAATGTCAGGCCTCTCCCCGACGGGCCTAACGAGGNGCTGCTGAACTAATTCTATTTTTTCGTTCAGAGTCTCTCCAGTCTTCAATGACCAGGTTTTATAATTAATGTTTTTGCAGGCATCTGTAGGTCCTACCCATGGTCCTCCGAACGGCCATCCGGAAGCATTGGCAAGCTCTATACCCATATTCAGACGATCAGCCTCTTTCAGTGTATGGGTAAACATCTCCATCCATTTGGGCGACAGGTAGTTGATGAACTTGTCTTCCTGTCCTTTAACACCGTAGATTACTGCAACTTCCATTCCTCCAAGACCCGCCCTGCTGTACTTTTCCATTGCAGCTGTGAGGTCAGCTGGGTTAACAATGCTACCCGGCCACCACCATCTCGTCCATGGCNTTGTTTCTCTTGTNATTTCCGGCCAGGTGAGTTCCTGTGCAGGTAAAGCCCGGGATAAGAGTAGAAATAATAATAAATACGTCCTGATTATTTTATTATTCATGATTAAAAATTGGGTAATGTAATTGTAAATTTACCTAATAATAAAACAGAATTCATTTTTATCTGATTTAACTTTTGAGGAATCCATAAAGATTTTCAGATACAGACAAGAATTTTATGAAAGATTTTGATATTCATTTAGCTGATGACAAGGAAAAGNATCTTGCAGCTCATCTTCTTGCCGGATCGGAACCATGGATAACGCTCCGGATTACTGAGGAACAGTGTAAAAAGAACTGTTACGATCCTGAATATCTTCTTTACCTGGCATTTGAGAAAGAAAAGCCTGCAGGAATACTNCTCCTAGATCCAAAAGGAGTGGCCGGCTCTCCTTACATAAAATCAATAGCAGTCTTTCCCGAATTCAGGGGGAAGGGTATAGGAACAAAACTTCTTTCATTTGCAGAGGATCTTTTCAGTAGCAATTCCAGGCATCTTTTTATATGTGTGTCATCATTTAATAACAGGGCACGCAAACTCTATGAGAAATTCGGATTCGAAACTGTCGGGGAATTAAAGGATTACATAATCAAAGGTGCATCAGAGATCTTAATGCATAAGGGAATATGAGAGGATCAGATACAAGGTCATGGTCGATTGTGGCGATGCTGTGTGCAACCGCTACTGCAGGCTATATTTGCCGTGTCAATGTCTCAACCGCCGCTCCCCTTCTGATGAAGGAATTTGGATTATCGCAGATAGAGATGGGCAGGATCTTCAGCGCCTTCCTTCTTGGATATGCACTGTTTCAGATCCCTTCGGGTGCCCTGGCCGACCGTTTTGGCGCCAGGAGGATCTTGTCAATAGCAGCCTGGCTCTGGTTTATAATTACAGTTCTGCAGACCGCCATTGGCCGGGGGCCATTTCAATCAACTGCAGCTGCTTCTCTGGTGGGATTCATGGTCTTCCGTTTTATTACCGGAATAACTGCGTCACCAACTTATCCGGGATCGGCACAGGGCGTCTCAAAATGGATTGTGCCGCAGTACCAGGGGAGGGCCAACGGAATTGTTATCGCTTCCATCGGACTTGGATCGGCTCTTGCTCCGCCATTGGTTTCCAATATCATGGTCCTGTTTGGATGGCGTCCGGCTCTGGTTGTTTCTGCAATTCCTGCATTGATAATAGCTCTGATATGGATACGTGTTAAAGAGCCTCCGCATATCAATTATATTTTGTCTGACCAGAATTCTCCAGATTTAACTGAACCTTCAGTAAAAAATGGAAATGTAAACTCANTGAGCTTTTATTTACTCACAATCAGTTATACTCTTCAGGGATATGTGGGCTATATCTTTGTTTCATGGTTTTACCTATACCTGGTCCAGGAAAGGCATTTCGGGCTGTTGAGCGGAGCGTGGATGAGCAGTCTGCCCTGGGTGCTTTCAATTGTCTCCATTCCACTTGGCGGGCTGATTTCCGATCGTCTGGCTGCAGGAAAATCAGGTCCGGTATGGGGGAGAAGAATAGTCCCTCTGACAGGAATGGCATTATCAGGGATTCTGATATCGATCGGGGCTCATACCGGAAGTGCAGTTATGGCCGCTATAAGTCTTGCTTTTGCTACTGCACTTATCCTTTGTGTGGAAGGACCTTTCTGGGCAATGATGATGAGGATAGCAGGAAATAAAAGCGGTACAGCAGGCGGAATTATGAACATGGGAAGCAACATAGGAGGATTGATCTCACCGGCACTCACACCAATCATCGCCAGTTTGATCGGATGGGAAAATGCGCTTCATGTGGCGGCCGGACTTGCGCTAATAGGCGCTTTATTATGGCTCGGGATAAAACCGGATAGCCCCCCAACCCCTCTGAAGGGGGGCTAAAACTTTGACTATATTTAATCCCCCTTTAGGGGGACAGGGGGCGTTATCTGTTATTTCTCCAGTCTGTTCCCAGTTTGTAGAACATCACTGCCGAATCGTTTATTACAATCTGGTAATTTTTAATGAGATTAAGCATCTCAGCACCGGCCAGGATAACCGGTCCGTACCCATGTGCAGCTGCAATATTGACAGGTCTGTGATAATAAAATGCAGGATCAAAGGCCATTCCTGTACCGACACAGGTCCCCTCAACCTGCCCCTGCCCGTTTACCCTGGTCTGCACCGCATTCCATCCAAGAACNGCAGCCGGCCCATAGGCCTGTGCATCGAGCCATCCCATATTTATGCCATGGGCGATACAATAGGTGAAAATTGCAGTTGATGATGTTTCAGTGTAGGAATCATTTCTGTCCATCAGCTGATGCCAGAATCCGGTTCCAGTCTGAAAGGAGACAAGTCCTTTGACATGGGAACGAAACTGTTCCAGAATATCTTTTTTAAGGGGATATGCTGAAGGCATGGCATCAAGCAACTCAGTCATTGCCAGCAGGGCCCATCCGTTGCATCGTGCCCAGTAAAATTCAGGATGTGGATCCATACTCTCAACCCATCCATGCATATATATTCCTTTTTGCTTATTGAACATCCTCAGAGAAAACCGGATTATCTGCTCGCAGGCATCCTCAAAGTAATCATTATTGCCTGTAAGCTTTCCCATCTGTGCAAGGGCGGGAACACTCATATATAGGTCGTCAAGCCAGAGAGTATTTGGCAGGGGACGGTTCCGTGCAAGCGTACCATCCGGAAGGCGGAATTGTTTTTTGGAAATAAAGTCTATATAGTTATCGATATAGGGGCGCAAAGCCNGACTTTTAGTTATATTATAAGTCTTTATCATTGCAGCACACATCGATCCGGCATCATCGAGAGCACGCGGATCCAGCACCGGTCTTACAGGGTTGTTTCCGGCTGTGGAGGCAAGATTAAGNGATTTAAAGTATCCGGCCATATCTGCAATAAGGCTGATCCTTTTCAGGGTATATTCGTTGAATTTATTATCATCTGTGGCATTTCCTGCAAGGAGCATTGCACCATATGTAACACCCCATTCATAGCTGATAAGTCTGAAAACACCAGGCTTAAAAACAGCATCCGTTGTAAGCCTGGTAAGATCATTGAGCTCCGCTTTGGTTTTGCTGTCAATTACCTTTGCCGGTGTTGAGGCATCAAGATATACATAGATACGGTTCAGGACTGCTGTAATATCCTCTGCTTTTGAAGGGCCATAAGGAA
>JGI20214J51088_10002409_pt1 | contig 12410 bp, 5 predicted proteins | sample WetSurMetagenome_FD_51088 | JGI IMG/M metagenome (IMG submission 51088)
ACCAAAATTTAATCTTGCTGCATATGGAATTGCTTTCTCATTCGCCTTAATAGTTGAGGCTCCCGTTATAATGATGATGAGCGCCTCAATAGCACTCGTGAAGAATTATCAATCATTTAAACAGTTAAGAAAATTTAATTATGGATTGATTATAGTATTAACGGCGATAATGATTTTATTTATTTTCCCACCGGTATTTTACTTTATAGCGGAAGATTTGATAGGCTTACCAAAAGCTGTTTCCCAACTTACACATCTTGCAATGATTATTCTTATTCCATGGCCTGGTGCAATAGGATTTCGAAGATTTTATCAGGGAATTCTTATAAGGAACAATTTAACAAGGCTAGTTGCATACGGTACTGTCATTAGACTGGTTTCGATGTCAGCTACTGCCTTGTTGTTTTTTCTGCTTGCAACTGTGCCGGGAGTTGTAGTTGGTGCAAGCGCACTGTCAACCGCTGTAATTTGCGAAGCAATTGCCAGCAAGTTTATGGCTAAGAAAATTGTGAGTAAGCTTAAAATACAAAATGAAGAACCTTCTATCCCTTTAAGTATGAAAGAAATATTTAATTTTTATTACCCGCTTGCACTTACTTCCCTGTTAACACTTGGCACACAACCTTTTGTTACCTTTTTTATTGGACAAAGTAAAATGCCGCTTGAATCTTTTGCCGTTCTTCCGGTCGTCACATCATTCGTTTTTTTATTTAGAGGATTAGGTTTATCTTATCAGGAAGTTGTTGTTGCTTTGATAGGAGATGACATGGCGGCATTTCATCAACTTAAAAATTTTGCAATTAAACTCGCTTTAGTATTGGCTTCAACGCTGATGATTATTGCATTTACACCGCTATCAGAAATTTGGTTTAAAGATGTTTCCGGTTTATCAGATTCGTTAACAGATTTTGCGGTATTACCTTTAATGATTATGTCTTTCTTTCCTGCACTTACTGTACTAATTAGTTTTCAGCGCGCAATATTGGTTAAGGCAAAGGAAACAAAGCAAATTACCTATGGAACTGCCATTGAATTTATTGGAATTATTTTTGTGTTAGCGGTTTGTATAAAATTCTATTCTCTTGTTGGCGCTGTTGCAGCTACAATTGCATTCGTTATCGGAAGAATAGCAGTTTGTGGGTACTTAACTCCTCCATCCATTCGTGCCTTGAAAATCAGAAATTAATTTTTCATTATAACTTCAAGGAATTACATAATTAAAAGGATAATATGATTAAGGTTTTTTTGATCGCTTTAATATTTATTGCGGGATTAATTTACTGGAATCTCTCAGATCAGACGAACAGTGAAAACAATAATTACTCTAATCCTTCCCTTTCCGACTCAACAAAAAAACAAGGAGCACAAATGAGTGATAAGATTATTAAATCTGATGAAGAATGGAAAAAAGAATTAACTCCGGAAGAATATAGAATACTTCGGGAGAAAGGAACTGAAAGAGCTTTTACAGGAAAGTACTGGGATCATCATGAACTCGGAACTTATATTTGTGCCGCCTGCAGTACAGAATTATTTGAATCTGATACCAAGTTTGAATCAGGTTGCGGCTGGCCAAGTTACTTTCAGTCGATTGACGATAGCAGGATCATCCACAAAGAAGATCGAAGCCTCGGAATGGTGAGAACTGAAGTTATATGTGCAAAATGTGGTGGTCACCTTGGGCACGTGTTTGATGACGGACCAGCGCCAACCGGATTACGTTACTGCATAAATTCCGGCTCGATGAAGTTTATTCCAAAAGAAAAGTAGCTCCTTTAATTTTTAGTTTTATCTTACGATTCAATTTTCTATAATTATCGAGGTAAATATTGAGCACGACAATTCCGACTGAAGAAAATGTTGCCGCAAATAAACCCAACTGGCAATTCCCGCGTACTTTCTGGACCGCAAATATAGTCGAGCTATTTGAACGTGCGGCATACTATGCTGTGTTCATAGCAATAACACTTTATCTTTCTCGTGTTGTGGGATTTGATGATATTGATGCCGCCTGGATTGGTGGAATTTTTGCTGCCGGACTTTATTTCCTCCCTCCGTTTACTGGGGCATTGGCAGATAAGATTGGTTTTAGAAATGCTATCATCCTGGCATTTGCCCTTTTATCTATCGGATACTTTTCGCTTGGTGCTTTGCCCTACAAAGCAGTTGTTCTGCCTTCATTGGTTGTACTAATGTTTGGCGGATCATTTATTAAATCAATTATTACAGGAACTGTTGCTAAGACCACGACACCGGAAACGAGAGCACGGGGTTACTCAATCTTTTACGGAATAGTAAATGTTGGTGCATTTTTAGGAAAAACTTTTGCTTATCCTTTAAGACTTGAATGGGGATTGACTTCAATTAATTTCTTTTCCGCATTGATGAGCTTTATAGCATTAGTTGTGGTTTTCTTTTTCTATAGAAGTATTACCACTACTGGTGAAGGAAAATCTTTACAAGAAGTATGGGCAGGATTTGTTAGAGTTGTTTCCAACTTAAGATTACTGGTTTTAATTTTTATTGTTACCGGATTCTGGATTATTCAACATCAGCTTTATGCAACCATGCCTAAGTATGTTTTAAGAACTGTGGGAGAGCATGCTTCGCCCGAGTGGATTGCAAATGTTAACCCGTTTGTTGTGATGACAATGGTGATGCTAATAACGCACTTAATGCGCAAAGTTAAAGCTGTTTCTTCTATGGCAGTTGGGATGTTTCTGATGCCCGTCTCTGCGCTTCTGATGGCATCAAGCAGTTTGCTTGAATCAATTACCGGTCAATCTGTTTCAATTTTTGGATTATTCACCGCCCACCCAATAACCGTTATGTTAATTTTTGGAATAGTTGTACAAGGATTAGCTGAGTGTTTTATTTCCCCGCGCTATCTAGAATTTTTTTCTTTGCAAGCTCCAAAAGGTGAAGAAGGATTGTATCTTGGATTCAGTCATCTACACTCTTTCTTATCTTCAATACTTGGATTTGGAATTTCAGGATATCTGCTTACAGCCTATGTTCCTGATCCTGCAACACTTACACCTTTGCAGCTTGTAACAGCCTACGATAAGGCTTACATGGTTTGGTATTATTTTGCTGCAATTGGATTAACATCAGGAATGGCTCTATTGTTTTACCGATGGTATTATCAGAGAAAAGATTTGAGTGCTGCAGTCAATTAAGATTTGTTTTCGTATTGCCATCACGAGCGAAGCGAAGTGATCTATCAGATTGCTTCACTTCGTTCGCAATGACTTAACGGCAACTAGTTCTTCTCTTCTTTCAACTCTGCAACTCTTCCACCAAGATGTTTAAAAAAGAATTGTTCCATTGCGCCATAAAAATCAAATCTATTTTCTTCGTTTCTAAAACCATGTCCTTCATTATCTTTTACCATATAAGGAACATCAATCCCTTTTTTCTTTAAAGCTTCCACCATCTGATCTGATTCGGCTTTATTTACTCTTGGATCATTTAAGCCCTGTGCAATAAGCAGCGGAGCTTTAATATTATCAACATGAAATACTGGTGATGCATCGTGTAAAAGCAAAGAATCTTTTTGCGGATGCCCGACCATTTCATACAACATTTCTTTAAATGGCTCCCAGTATGGAGGAATGGAATTCTGAAAAGTGAATAGATTTGAAACGCCTACGTAATCAACGCCGCACGCATAAAGCTCTGGTGAAAAGGTTAATCCTGCTAAGGTTGCATAACCACCGTAAGATCCACCGTAAATTGCAACACGTTTAGGATCAGCAATTCCCTGATCGATCAACCACTTTACGCCATCGGAAATATCATCTTGCATTGTTTTGCCCCACTGTTTAAAACTTTTCTCCCAAAATTCTCTTCCATATCCTGTTGAACCGCGAAAATTCATTTGAAGAACTGCATAACCTCTGTTTGCTAGAAACTGAACTTCGGGATTAAATCCCCAGGCATCGCGATACCAGGGACCGCCATGTGGATTAACAACAACTGGAAGATTTTTAGGATCGACACCTTTGGGAAGAGTAAGATAACCATTAATGGTCAAACCATCTCTTGTTTTATAAGTGATGGGTTTTTGATCTGCAAGTTGTTCTTCATTCAACCAGGGGCTCACATCAGTGAGCTTCTTTAATTCTTTAGTTTTCACATCATAGAAATAATATGCCCCAAGAGATTTATCGCTGTAGGTTCTCACAAGAAGCTTGTCTTCGTTTTTATTTATACCGGTTATAGCTAATTGTTTACCTTCTAATTTTGATGTAAGATCATCGTAAATTTGCTCGGATTCTTTATCAAAGAAATGATATTCCTGTTTCCATCCGATATAATTGGCAAATTCAATTACTTTTCTTTTCCTGGAATAACTTAATCCATTTACATCATAATCAGGATTTTCATATAAAGTTTTTATTTCACTTCTGTTGGATATATCATATTCAACAATTGCGGCTTTGTCTCTTCCAATATTTGAAGACACAAAAAGATTTTTATTATTAAAGGTAAAGAATAAAGGTGCAAAAGTTTCTTTAAATGTTGTTGTTATAAGCGGTTTGAATTCCTGTTCTTCACTATCACGATACAGAACACTTGTATTAACACCATCAGTTGTAATTGCTACTCTAAGTTTTCCATCATGATCAGTCTGCCAGCCAGTAATATTACCAGGATTTTGTCCGACAACTATCAACTCGCCAGTGTTAACATTAATTCTGTACACATCAAACACCTGGGGATTTTCTTTATTCATCTGGATTAACATTTCATTTGCACTATCAACAAGATCGTCAACAATTCCTGCTCTAACTTTTTCAAATGGTGTTAAATCTTTTTGATTACTACCATCTTTATCAACAGCAAATAATCTAAAGTTTTCATCTCCCTTAGAATCCTGAATATAGATTATACGATTGTTGCCTTTCCAAAAGTAACCCGCAATGTCTCGTTCAGTAGCAAATGTAACCTGCGTTGTATTCTCTTCCCCGATCTTCTGAACAAACACATTCATACGCGTATTAACAGGTTTCATATAAGAAAGGTATTCTCCATCCGGGGAAATCTGGTAACCTCTGCTTTCAGCGTTCCGGAAAAAATCTTTCATTGGAATTAGAGGAACTTCGCTTTGTTGTGCAAATGGTTCTAGCACAGAAAGCATAAACAGCGCCGCAAGAATTAATTTTTTCATTATATCTCCATTTTTAATAGAATTAATTTATCTGACTATAATCTAATTTTTTTCAGTCTAAAGTGTAAATAACAAAACAGAGAATTCAATCAATTCTACATGAGCGGTAAATAGAGATGACGGCTAAGAGTGGTGAGCTATAAAATCACAGAAACAAATTAACGGTTAAATAAAAAAATCCGTACCGATTTAATCGGTACGGATTAAAAAGAATCAGAACTGATTTTTAGAAACCGTATGAAATTGCAAAAACATGGTTCGCATCAAAATATTTTACCGGTACATATGCATAATCGACAGATAAATTAATGTCACTAAATTGTTTGAAATTTAGTCCCAATCCAAGAGCATAATTCTGGAATATATTGGGAGTGTCATCTGTTGATTGTGGTGAATAAAGATATCCACCTCTTACATAAAGAATATCTTTAAAATCGTATTCTAAACCAATTTTGTAATCATCATATGAATAATTGTTGTTTTGGAATGTACTTGAAATTGTCACTGAATTTTCCTCATCAAATTTTTTCTGATAAGATAATCCAACCGATATTTCTGTCGGTAATTCTGCTGAAGCGGCATCAACTTTTAAGAACGTTGGTCCTCTATCTCCGGCACTAGTTGCCTGAACGTATAATCCATTACCATCATACTCTATTGAGGAACCTAAATTCTTAACAACTACACCCAAAGAAAAACCCGGTACTTCCAGCAGATTTTTATACTGAACTCCAAAATCAAAACTGAAGCCGCTTGCACTGGCTCTATCGATAGTTTCATTAATCAAATTGAAACTAGCTCCAATAGATACCCTATCAGTAAGTTGTTTTGAATAAGTCAATCCAAGAATAAAATAGTTGGGGTTCATTATTTGACCGGTACCATCAGGTTGATCCATAGTTGTAACATTAATCTCTCCAATGTTAAGAGATCTGAAAGATAAACCTATGGAACCTAAGTCGCCTAATCTACCGCTTACTGCAACAAAATTCATATTCATATCTGCTATATAAGAGCGATATGAGAATAATGCGTTCGCAGTAGTTGGACTGAAATCTAATCCAGCCGGATTCCAATATAATGCCTCTAAGCCAGTCACTGATGCAATCGGTGAGCCAACCATAGCTAAGTATCTTGCACCAACAGGAATTCTTAATTCCGGTGCACCTGCAGTACCTGCACGATTTTGACCACCACCGAATGTTTCAATTCCTGAGAAGCCTAATATTAGAAGTATAAATATTACTCTTTTCAAATGAAACATAATTTCCTCCGAATAATTTTAAAAATTTTAATCAGGTACAAGTGTGTATTCACTTGTACCCATTATGAAATATCAATAAACTTTTAATAACTGCTGTTCTTGTATAACAGCTAACTTTAATATTTTGGTTGTACCTAAGTCCGGCATATCAATATAAACTACATATATACCACTGGCTACAGGATAATTATAATCATTCTGCAAATCCCAGGTATCAAATTGACCGCTGGTAGAAACATGAGTAATTGTTCTTACCAAAACACCACTTAAGTCAAAGATCCTGATAACAGCATTATCCGGCAAATGATTGAAAGTAACATATTTATTATCCGGTGAGGTTTCCCTATAGTGGAATCCATAATATGGATTTGGGAATACGTTAATTTTTTCAACATCTGTTTTTGCCAACTCCGAGCTACTTGTTTGTGCAGCCGGAGCAACAAATGAAAATTCATCCGCAGGTATATTTGCATAATTTGGAATAATAGTGAAAACCTGCCCATCTTGAGGATTAAAAGGTCTGGTCCCTCTTTGTAACGGCCACATTCCATAGAGAGTTGGAAATTCATCGGCATTCGTATTCGCAAGCCTTGTGGTAAAATAGGGATCAGGAGTTTCCGTGTAATCGCTATTCAAAATAAACAAATATTCTCTATCGCCTTCACTATCAGTCGGCTGCCAGGTTTGATTTGCCGAAGCATTACCATTTTGCTCAACATAAGCAGCTGAAATCTGTCTTGGTGGATTGGCATCAACATCCCAAACAGTGAAATACTGTTTTTCGTAATCCTGATAGGAATAGTTAGGTGTGCCTCCACGCAAATATCGATAGCAACCCTGACCATTATTTCTATCAGTTACAAATCGCATTTCAACAGTAACATATTGATCAGGAGTAATATTGCTTCCAAAGAAGTTACTGCCTATAGTTAATCCACCAAAAAACGCTTCTCCGCCTAATCCGGCATAACCCGTAAACCATCTGTCCGCAGCAGGAGTAAATGTATAAGAATTAACTGCTATCGGTGGACCCAATACTTTAATCATAAGACCATCGATAATACGATAATCTTCATCGCCACTTTGATTGATTTGTCCGGTTAACTTAACTGTTCCAGCGGTAAGATCTGTCAATGTCCATGTTCCATCCGCTGCAAAAGTAACTTTATAACTGTGACCTGTTGTGGCGGTTGGATCAACCACTACTGCTACCACACTTCCATCACTACCACCAGTATGTGTTATAACTAAAGAATCGCCAACATTAGAATATACTCTAACTCCAGGATCGGTAGATTGAGGAGTGACATTTAAAATTGCCGGTGCAGATTCTAATATAAATGTCGGTAATCCGGGATCATCATTATATCCTATACTTGTTACAGCAAAAGTATATGATTGACCATTTACTAATTTCGTATTATTAATATAATCCTTATCAAAGATAAAAGCTCTACTAATTCCATTGACATTATTTAATGGTATTAGAGGTCTTGTATATACTATACCAGTCTGTTCATCTAAAACTTTCTCTGATAAAAAACTAACACCATCAATTTTATCAAAAATGGCAACTCTTGTTCCTTTTGTTATATCGCTACTTCCAGGAGGTAATTGATATAATGAATATGCCTGGAAATCATAAGGTCCATGTATGGTGTTTTCTGTGTTACTTACCAGATCTTCATTTTGATTCCAATTTACTGAAATCTTACCTTCCAGTTCCGAAAAATTAACAACAGGTGTTGGCATTAGAGGTACATCGAAAAGTTGATCATAAGCAAACTGTGCAGATGCATCATTAAATTTCATTACACTGATACTGGATAGATTATTTCTGCCTAATCCATATACTAAAGCCACTACCACTTGAGCTGTATCATGAAGATTCATAGTGATCGGTCCATTAGTTACCATAATTCTTCTATCGCCGGGTCCTTCAGCAGATCCATCAAGTTTACCTAAACCGCTTACCGGATCACCATCAAGCAGGTAAGTTCCATCTGGAGTAACATCTGTTACATCTTCCGGGAACGGGGAAGCACTTGGATATCGTGGAATTGGCAGTTTACCTCTCATTAAATTATAAAATTCCAGGGTACCGTTATAGTTAAAACCCGGATCACTCCAAAGACCACCTGCGGCAAAATAGACATATGAACTCATAGGTTTACGATTTGTGTATGCATATCCTTTACGCCATTTAAGATTGAAGATAGCACTATCACTTGGGTTTCCGGTAAAATAGGAAACGCCCTGCAAAAAGTCATACCCTACTGCTGGTGGAGCTAAAGCCAACCCGTCGTAAGTAGCATCTGAACTACCGGAACTATATGCATAACCAAAGTTTAAAGTTGTATCACAACCGGCAAAATCATCCGTGGAATTTCCAACATCTGCATCTGCCCACTGAACAATATACATACTATCTATAGTGGAATTAGAGGCAGAAGTGGGAGTACCTGCGTAAACAATATTTACCTTTTTATAAATTACATTAGCTAATGGTCCGGAGGCGGCATACGCCCAGTAAGTTTCTGCTACTTCCAAACCTATTGGTGGTGAACCATAATTAGCTTCGGATAAATTATCATTATACTTTATAAATAAAGTTTGTGAAGCTCCGGGAATTCCAGGGATATCTGCTGCTGGTTCATAGGTCCCGTTGTTATTCACATCCTTAAAAGGTGCTCCTTCATTAACAGGCCATTCGTTCCAATCGATAGCGTATTGATCTCTTAATGCCTGAATGTTTGCATCAGTTACATCACCAACAGCTATCTGGTTAAAGCTTGCTGCATCTGAAGTGAGATCACCTGTTAAATAATCCGGTCTCACTCTGTACAAACGGGTTATGGGTTCACAGCCTGTGCCATAGGTATTACCATTAACTCTAACGGTTGGTGTCGAACCATCGTTAACTAAACCTCCCCAAACAATACCTTCGGCAAAAATTGCTCCTACGGTAGTCCCGGTTGGGAAAGCCCCATTCCAGCCCGATGCTACGACCCAATCATGAAAACCATCTTCTGCAACCCACATAGTAGCATTATTAATGTTAATAAGACTTTGACGTGGGTTAACCAAGGTTTTTTGAAGTACGGGTTTTTTTCCTTTATCTTTTTCGTTTCCCTCATAATTCGCAAAAGAATTTTTAGGTACCGCAAAAAAGAAAATAAGAATTATCAAACTTAAATAATTAAATTTTTTCATATTAAATAACCTCCGCGAAATTATATTTTTCATAAGGCAACATTAAACTCACCTTTAATTTAAAAATTAATCAAAACTCCGGCGCGCATTTGTCTAGGCTCGCCAAATAGATCGAATCCGTATATCTGGGTAGCCGCTTCCCTGTTTTCATAATTCAACGAACGGTACAAGTCAGCAAATCTTTCTGAATATCTAGGATCAGCTATAACACCCTGTCCCGCTGGCGAATTCAAGAATCCATCATCGTATGCATTACCGGTTTTATCATAAACATTAATAACATTCTTAGTATTAAGCAAGTTTTGTATAGATAGATAAAAATTAAAATCAAAATCAAATAAACTCACAGTTTTATCAATACGAAGGTTTATATTATAAACCCAAGGTGTGTTTGATGAATTTATTGGTCCGATAGGTCTTCTTCCTCTTGTATCTCCAGTTCCACCAATTGGGGTAATCCCACCAGTCCAGGCTAAAGCTTGTCCTAAACCGGTTGTCTGGGAATATGTGAATGGATGACCGCTGTTGAAACTAATTAAAACGTTTAGTCCTAACTGTTCAAGAATTGGACCTCCATCACCTTTATCAAATCTATAATCCAAAGAAATGGAGCCTCTATGATCTTGATTATAATCTAATGGGATTAATACTGTTGGTACATTCCCATTAACTTCTGTAGAACCTATACCACTGCCGGATAATGAGTTTGTGCCTGACGCAGTTGAATATGTATAATTTATAGTCGCACTGATTCTTTCAATGCGTCTGATTTTAAAGCTAAGCTCAACACCTTTTGTTGTAGCAAAGTCTTGATTAGTAAAAACATTATACTTACTTCTTAAGGCACCCGGATCAGTATTAACTACAGCGTATTGTAACTGACCTTTAATGTCCTTGTAAAAAGCAGTGACATCAAAAGCAGCAAAATCTGTAAACTGGTGTGAAAATCCGATTTCATATTGGGTTGTTCTAATCGGGTCAGGATTATAAGCAATTACCTGATTTGCAAACAAATTGGAGCCTTGAATTTGCTGTGCTGCTTCATAAACACCTTTATAAGCAACATCTAAGCTCGGTGATTGAACAAATTTGCCATATTGTAAATGGAAAACAGTCCTATCAGTAACAGGAAAAGCAAATCCTATTCTGGGCGAAATGTAACTAAATGTATTTGCCTCTGTTAAAGCTGAATCAGGTATTAAATGGGTTGTTCGATCAATGATCGGCAAATTGGGGTTTGCCCAAGCCCAACTATCCATATCTATAAAATCGTATCTCAAACCAGCATTAATAATCAAATCATTAACTTCTATTCTATCAACCAAATATCCTGAGGCAAACACTGGATGTTTTGGAGCAAAAGCTCCTTCTTCATCAGTTTCATTACCAAAAACATCAAATCCATAATTATTCATATCATTGAAAAGGGTAGTTCCAAAAAGAGCTTGTAACGAATCCCTGGCTGCATCTGGATTATTTCTAATTGTTGTTAAAAAGTTACTCGGACTAAAATATTGGTATCTTCTGACAGTCCATCTTTGGAAAGATCCGCCAACTTTTAATGCGTGATCCTCAATCTGTCCGGTATAAGCAACGGACGCTGTAAAATAATTGTTATGATCTTTGGTATATTGATTAAAAAGACCTGCGGTTAATAATGTTCCCGGTCGATTAAATGGGAAGCCATAGAAGTCATACGCAGCAGGTCCGTTTGAGTAACTCTCGTATTCCCACCCGTACTTTGAAGCCTCTAAACTATCACTATAGGCTAATAAATTGTCTCCAAAGAAAGGATCATATCTTTTAGATCGAGAATCAAAGAAACCGACACTTCCATCTATAAATGAATTGGCACCTAATAAATAGGTTCCCTTTAAGTTTAATAAAAGACTTGAATTATCAGTTACAGGCAGCCTTGAAGTACTGAATAAATTAAACTGTCCGGTAGCTAAATCTGTTAACGAATTAGTTCCTAAATTTCTTGACCATGTAAAGGCACCTGCAAGTCTTAATATAAGAGGATTATTATCAAAGACAATAGTTCCATTCGTTGTATATCTATTATTTGAATTACCGGGAATATTTCCCTCACCCCATGTCAAATACTGGTATTCTGATGTTGATCCACCATAAACACCTGAATCATATACTTTAGTTGTATCAAGAAGAGCTCCATCGGAAAATGCAGTTGGGTTTCCACTGAAAAATTTAGGAGTCTCTCGCTGAAAAGAATTTTCGCCTGATAAGAAAACTCTTAGTTTATCTGTAAATACAGGACCACTAAGGGTAACAACATAATCAGAGTAACCATAAGAATAGGTTCCTAAGAATTTATCACCAGGGTAATTACCAAAGTTATCCGTTTCTGCTCTAAATGAAAACTGGTACTGGCTAGTGCCGGTTTTAAATTCTGATGAAACAATTCCAGCATTGGCATTTCCAAATTCTGCAGTGTAACCTCCCGCTTGTACAAGAACTTCTTGCAAAGCGTCTGCAGTAACTGTTACAACAGAACCGCCATTTCTGTTTAATATATCCTTTACATCAGCACCTTCTACAGTATAACCGGTTTCATCCGGTCTGCTTCCACGAATAGAGGTTATGCCGTTTTGTAAGACAACACCAGGTTGAAGTGCAACCATATCATTTAGATTTCTAATACCTAAATTATCAAACTCATCAGATCCAATAATTCTTACTGCATTAGTTGAAGTTTTTTCAATTAGAGGTCTTTGGGAAACTATTACAACCTCGCTAGTT